>ENA-UOYA01002091-UOYA01002091.1-activated-sludge-metagenome-genome-assembly--contig:-NODE-2091-length-19885-cov-6.124912_pt1 | contig 19885 bp, 9 predicted proteins | sample MGYA00238163_ERZ764804 | MGnify/ENA primary metagenome ERZ764804 (study PRJEB28919, sample SAMN05720223) | activated sludge metagenome | isolation source: Anaerobic digester | place: Hong Kong... | reverse complement strand
CTTATCCATGGCCTTGGGGTACAAAACGAATTACTCAAGTAGCTAATGCGGTTGAGAATCTCGTGAAGAACGATATGTTCAACCCATTGTTTATTCTTCCGCCTACAGATACAGTAAATTTGAAAGCATATATGGAAAAGAAATGGTGGAATAACCAGGATACTACTTATGCGTGGCATCCTGAGGAAGGATTGACAATGAAGTGGCCACTTTCGGAAAATTTGGCTTATACAAACACTACTCTCATTACTGCTGGAATGAGTGGTTTCCCGTTGGGTGATTTGTATCGCTGGTGGCCAGAAAAATATCAACAATGGGTAGAGCAAAAAGATATCGAAGATGCAGAAATTGATCGAATGCTGAATAATCTTGTCAGTGTAGATAAAATAAATGGTACTTTACCTGAGGAGTATGTATTATATCAAAATTATCCTAATCCGTTTAACCCGACAACATGTATCCAATATGCAATTCCAAAGCGTGAGAAGGTGGTTCTTAAAGTCTATTCATTGCTTGGGCAGGAAGTAGCGACGCTTGTGAATGAAGTGCAAGAACCATCTCAGTATAAAGTTACTTTTGACGGAAAAGGTTTAGCAAGCGGCGTTTATTTCTATCAGTTAAAAGCTGGGAATACTTGTCTAACGAAGAAATTTGTTTTAGTGAAGTAAAAAAACAATATGTATAATAATAATTATTATTATAGGAAGGGAGGTGGTGTTGGTTCCAGTCAAAGTTTGGGTTGCACGTGAGATGCAATCTATGTTGTGACTGCTGAAATTAGCTTATGGAACTGGAGCTAATATTCAGCGGAGATAAATTCAACATTCATTAATAAACAATTAAAGGAGAGGTAAGTTTATGAAAAAGCTTACATTGAATAGTCTTGCGATTGTAGTTGTGCTTCTGCTATTAAGCTGGAGCGCAGTACAAGCGCAAGTTGCGATCCCCGTTCAAACGTGGGACTTTGAAACTTCACTAGGCGATTGGGTATCAGGCACAGGAAATGCATCAATTGAACTTAGCACAGAAAAAGCTGTGAGTGGTACTCACTCTGTCAAAATGGTAAAAGGAACAAGCACACTTGAGATTAACCTTCAAAATGATGTGTTTGAGAATATTCGAGAAGGCGACTCAATAAGTGTAAATATTTGGATTTCTGCAGAAGATGCAGCCAATATAAATGGTTTCCAAATTTTTTGGCAAACAGGTTCAGGTTGGAGCTGGAATAATATTTGGATAAACGGTACCTCGATAATTGGAGATAGCTGGAATACTATTAAAGGTGTGTATCCTGCTATTGCAACGCCAGTACAGAGAATAGGTTTCCAATTGTTAATGAAAACTGGACAAGAAAGCGCTGCTACTACAATATACTTTGATGATATTACCATAAGTAGAGTTCAGACTAAAATTGTTGATTGGGCAATCTTTAGGAGAGGACCAGCGCCAGGATGGAAGTTTGTGCCTGGTGATGAAGGAAATGCTGGAGTAGCGGGCGATGTACCGCCGGCTGGTCCTTGGACAGCGATTCGTGGTGGTTTTCCTGCTTTGACTGCCACACTGGAGAAGGCAGTTGTTGTTACCGGGACGATGACCTTTGAAGGAGCGGGAATAGAGACGTGGAATGCCTTGCGATATGCATTTACCAACCATACACAAGCAGGAGCTGTGCGGTATGCAGGGACCGATTCAGCGAGGTGGATGTATGAGAAATATGCTGGGACGGATTCAGCTCAGTGGGTAGATGGTGAAGAAGTAGGGGATGGATATTCGTTCTTCCCACCGAGTGATGGACAGGATATTCCGTCCTTTGCTAACGGGAGTGGTAATATAGGAATAGTTCGGAATAGTTCATGGATAAGTACATGGGGTAATAACTTATCGGCAGGAGTAATAACACAGAAGCCGATGCGAGCGATAGCAGAAGAAGGGACGTATGATTTTGCGATATCGGTTCAATTGAGGTCAGATAATACAAAGGAAGTAAAGTTCTACGTTCAGAAGCAAGGGACGCCAGTTGCGTATTGGTGGGGAGGAAGCTTCATTGATACGACATCAATACCGGCGACCTTCAATGGAATATGTTTTGGACTCAATGGTGGTAATGGTGCAGAGTCAGGTGCACTTCGTGGATTCTATGTAGAGAATGTACAGGTTGATACTGGCGTTGTTACTGTACCTGAGCCTCCTTGGCAGCCATTTTATATAAGTATAAAGGATTGGGGAATCTTTAGGAGAGGACCAGCGCCAGGATGGAAGTTTGTTCCTGGTGAAATGGATGGAAATGCTGGAGTAGCGGGCGATGTACCGCCGGCTGGTCCTTGGACAGCAATTCGTGGTGCATTTCCAGAAGCAGTGCAGTTAAAGACAGGGAAATCGATAAAGATTAGTGGGACGATGACCTTTGAAGGAGCCGGGATAGAGACGTGGAATGCCTTGCGATATGCATTTACCAACCATACACAAGCAGGAGCTGTGCGGTATGCAGGGACCGATTCAGCGAGGTGGATGTATGAGAAATATGCTGGGACGGATTCAGCTCAGTGGGTAGATGGTGAAGAAGTAGGGGATGGATATTCGTTCTTCCCACCGAGTGATGGACAGGATATTCCGTCCTTTGCTAACGGGAGTGGTAATATAGGAATAGTTCGGAATAGTTCATGGATAAGTACATGGGGTAATAACTTATCGGCAGGAGTAATAACACAGAAGCCGATGCGAGCGATAGCAGAAGAAGGGACGTATGATTTTGCGATATCGGTTCAATTGAGGTCAGATAATACAAAGGAAGTAAAGTTCTACGTTCAGAAGCAAGGGACGCCAGTTGCGTATTGGTGGGGAGGAAGCTTCATTGATACGACATCAATACCGGCGACCTTCAATGGAATATGTTTTGGACTCAATGGTGGTAATGGTGCAGAGTCAGGTGCACTTCGTGGATTCTATGTAGAAAATGTTCAAGTCGACACTGGCGTTGTTACTGTACCAATAGCTCCATGGCAGAAATATTATGTAGCGAAATGGGGTGTACTTGGTAATCGCTATGGAGGATGGTCATTTGAAGAAGGCGAATTTGAAGGGAATGCCGGTGTTGTTGGTACAGCTCCAAACACAAGTATGGTAGTCTTACGTGGTGCACTCGAAGAACCATATATCCCAACTGTTACCCGAGGGCTTCTCATTACAGGTCAAGTTGAATTCACTGGTGGAGGCTTCAATGCACCGGGTAGTTTCCGGATAGGTTTCCTCTATACTCCTTCGTTAGGAAAGGTCGTAGTCGATAATACACCTGATAATGGAGACTCTACCCATTGGGATGGTGCAGAGAACGGTCATAATGGAATTCTCTTTGTCCCACGAAGCGGAAATAATCAAAACGTAAGTTGGGGCACGGGTGGAAATGGATCGGTAGGAGCTATCCTCAATGCAGACACTGTATGGTTTGTTACAGATGCTGCAAATAATGCTGCATTAGGTAATTTCTCGCAGTTACCTGCCGGAGCAATTGCCAATGAAGGTACTTATAATATTGCATTAGCAGTACTTGGAAATTCTGATGGAAGCGCTAATGCGACATTTAAGCTTTCAAAAGATGGAAATGAAGCAGCTTATAAATACGCGGCTTCATTTTCAGTTCCAGCAGCATTGAATAAATTCAATGCTATTTCCTTTGCACTCAGCGAGGGTAATTCTACAACGGCATTAAGGGTTTTGGATATTGCTATTGATACAACGACTCGTCCAGTTGATGTTGGGGAGCTTGTTGGTGTAGCAAAAGAATTAGTACCGTTAGTTTATAATTTGTATCAGAATTATCCAAATCCATTCAACCCAACAACCACCATTCGATATGATCTGCCATTTACATCGAATGTAAAAATTACTGTCTACGATATGCTTGGTAGGGAAGTTGCAAGGATTGTAGATGGTATGCAGTCTGCGAATAGTTATACTATTCAATGGAATGCTTCTCACTTGAGTAGTGGAGTTTACTTCTATCGTATTGATGCGAAGAGCGTTGATGGAGCGAAGACCTTCACATCTGTGAAGAAGCTGTTGTTGTTGAAGTAATATTTTGCGGTTAAAACTTAATTAACCTTTGGTGCGGCTTGCTGAACAAGCGAGCCGCATTAAGGTGTAAGAGATTAAAGGTGAATTGAGAGATTTAAAAATCCCGACTTATTGTGTTAAAGTCGGGATTTTTTGTCATTGAATCATTTACAATTTTCTACGGTTGATATAATATTTTTAAGTAAAATGGAAAGAGTATTTATGCGTACTTATTGGCAACTGTTTATTATCCCATTTATATGCATTTTCTTGAGCTTTAATACTGTCTTTGCTCAACAACCACTAGCAACAGGAAAAAGTAAATTTCTTGGATGTGGTACAAGCGCTTCAATATACAGATATCTAAATTCATATTGGAATCAGGTTACACCAGGCAACGAGGGTAAATGGGGATCGGTTGAAATTACTCAAGGAACTTACAATTGGACAAACTTAGATAAAATATACAATTATGCAAATAAAAAAGGATTTGTTTACAAACATCACAATCTTATTTGGGGCAGTCAACAGCCGTCGTGGATTACATCGCTTGACTCAAGCGCACAACGAAGTGCAATTGAAAAATGGGTCGATACTGTTGGAAAGCGATATCCCCAAATGTCTTTTGTTGATGTAGTGAATGAACCGCTCCATGCCCCCCCAGCATATAAAAATGCTCTAGGTGGAGATGGCTCTACAGGTTGGGACTGGGTTATTACATCTTTTCAGTTGGCACGCAACTCTTTCCCTTCTGAAACAAAACTACTTCTCAATGAATACAATGTTCTCCACAGTAATAGTGTAACAACATCATATTTGAATATTATTAATCTTCTTAGAGAGAGAGGGCTAATAGATGGTATCGGCATTCAAGGCCATTACTTTGAATTTCGCGGTGAAGTTGGGTCAAGTAATCCCTATGTTTATGATATCAATACAATCAAATACAACTTAAACAGGTTGATAGAAACCGGACTTCCTGTCTATATTACAGAGTTTGATATCGATGAACCTGTCGATAGTGTACAACTAGAGCAGTATAAAATTTATTTCCCTATATTCTGGAATAATCCGGGCGTCAAAGGAATGACATTGTGGGGATATTATGAATATGATGTTTGGACTTCTCATCCGAATACCTATTTGATCAGGAAAGATGATACTGAACGACCAGCGCTTCAATGGCTGCGTAACTTTGTCAAAAGTCCGTTCCCCCCAATACCCGACTCGCCTGTTAACAAATCTGGAATTGAACGGAACCCTATTATTGTATGGAATTCAGCGGAGACTGCAAATTCCTATAGACTTCAAATTGCTACTAAAAGTTATTTTCCTTTAACCTCGATAGTATTAGATACAACAATCGTAGATACTCTTATTCAAATTTCACCCCTTGCATCCAGTACACAATACTATTGGAGAGTGTGTGGAACGAATGAGTATGGTTCAAGTGATTATTCTACGGTATCAAGTTTTGTTACCGGCGATCAAATTGTGTCTGTTGACGGGCAGGGAATTGCGATAGAGCCGAAAGAATTTGTTCTATTACAAAACTTCCCCAATCCATTCAACCCAACGACAACTATTCGATATGGTCTGCCGGTGACATCGAATGTAAAAATTACTGTCTACGACATGCTTGGTAGAGAAATTGCCATGTTAGTAGATGGTATGCAGCACGCGAATAATTACTCTATTCAATGGAACGCTTCGCACCTGAGTAGCGGAGTTTACTTCTATCGCATTGATGCAAAGAGCGTCGATGGAACGAAGAATTTTACATCAGTTAAGGAGCTGTTGTTGTTGAAGTAATGTTCTGAAAATATAGCGAATCTTAGTATGGCTTCCTTATTCAGTAAGCCACATTGGATGTTTTTAGAGGTGGTCAGGATTATAGGAAAAGTTCTCTAATTTAATACGTCGGAAATTCTATTTTGATGTAAATGTTGGCGTAAATTTTTATAGTTCCAGTAGAAAATTATTTTGTTGGAAGTCTAATAGTACTAGAAGAAACAATGAGAAGATGCACCTGCATTATTAACTGTAAAAAGTTCATTTATCTCCTCTTTACATTTCTTGTAATTCAACTATTGTTGACGACTCAAGTTATAAGTCAGGTAATTTCAATGAGTGGAAAAGTAACTTCTTCGAGAGCTCCTGTAAAAAGCGCAATGGTTACTGTCATTGATAATACTGATACCACGAGAAGATTTCAATCGCTTACAGATCAAACAGGATACTATCAAATTAGCATTGTTACTACCTCGGTTAACTCGGGAACGGTTAGTCTACCAACAAAATTTACAGTGGGGCAAAATTATCCTAATCCGTTTTCTTCATCGACAGTGATTCCTATTGAAACAATAAAGGAAGCAGAAATTCACGTTTCGATTTATGACATTTTGGGGAGGTTAATACGAAAATTTGATATTGATGCGCAACCAATAGGTCAGCATAGTATAGTTTGGGATGGGAAAAATGGCGCTGGCGTCAAAGTTGCGAATGGGATATATTTTTACAGAGTGGTTGCCAATGGTGAGATGCAGATACGGAAAATGATTTTTAATGGAAATGGCGGAGGTAGCGTAGTATTACCGCGAATTAGCCCGTTGAACGCTTCATTCTTGCAAATGAATACTGTTCAAAGCGCTCAAAGTTCTTCGTTCACCATTCGGATCGAAAATACGAATACAACGATACCTTATATTCTCTCGAAAGAAATTCAAAATGTTTATATAAGTAATGACACGACAATAAATTTTATCGTTGATTATCTACCGATGATGGTAATTAATGATGACAGTGTGCGGCAATGTATAAGAGGTTTTGGCGCTGCGAATATCGTTGGTTGGCGTCCTGATATGACTACCCAGGAAATCAATACAGCATTTGGTACAGGAGATGGGCAACTTGGGTTTACTCTTCTGCGACTTCGTATTTCGCCCAACTCGAATGATTGGGCAAGTAACGTTGCTACAGCGAAAGCTGCTTATGATATGGGAGTTACCATTATTGCATCGCCATGGACGCCGCCTGCCAGCATGAAAACAAATAGTAATATAGTAGGAGGAGAACTCAAGGAAGATTCCTATGCTAGTTATGCAGCTCACTTAAAATCATTTGCCGATTTTATGTCTTCCAACGGCGTACCTATCTTTGCTGTTTCTATTCAAAACGAACCCGATATTACTGTTACGTACGAATCATGTGACTGGAGCGCTGAGCAGATGATAAAATTTTTGAGGGAAAACGCACAATCAATTGGCACAAAAGTTATCGCTCCGGAATCATATCAGTTTCGGAGAGAGCTAAGCGACCCAATTTTAAATGATTCACTCGCTTGTGTTAATTTGGATATTGTCGGAGGACATATTTACGGTGGCGGTTTGTCAGCTTATCCTTTAGCGGAAGCAAAAGGGAAAGAAATATGGATGACCGAGCATTTGACGGGGGAAACCGGTTCTGCAAATGATTGGTCGTTGGCATTTCCAGTTGCAACGGAAATTAACGATGTAATGAAAGCGAGAATGAATGCTTATGTGTGGTGGTACATCGTTCGATTCTATGGACCGATAAGCGATGGTACGAACAATAGTGGTAACAAGGGCGAGCCAACCAAAAAGGGATATATAATGTCTCAGTTTGCAAGGTTTATTCGCCCCGGTTATTATATGGTAGATTGCAATGTATACCCTTCTCTTTTCAATAAAGTGAATGGTACGGCATACATAGATCCAACTTCGAATAAGTTAGTTATCGTTGCAATAAATTCTGACACAACTCAAAAGCAGAGCGTGTTCAGAATCCCGAGCAGTATAAATGTAACATTTGTTCCTTATACAACCTCCGAAGTAAAAAATTGTGAACGAGAGGAAGAGTTTACGGTAACAGATGATTCTTTTATGTATACCTTGGACCCAATGAGTATAACTACTTTTATTTCAGAATGAATATGAAACGAATAAGGAGTATTATATGTCCAAAAAGATAGTATTCCGAGAAATTAGTCTCTCATTGATAATGGTCGTTTTGGCATTAGGACAATCAGCGCCTGATAAGGTATATCGGAATCCTGTAATTCCTGGTGATCATCCCGATTGTACAATTTCAAAAGTGGGTAATGATTTTTATACCATTGGCTCATCATTTAACGTTACCCCCGTACTCTATCATTCCATAGATTTGGTGCACTGGGAAGCAATTGCTCAACCGGTGAGTGCATCGTGGACAGGGTATGGCGATTCCCCTGGCGGTGGATGTTGGGGTGGACATATGGTTTATTATAAAGGAAAATATTGGCACTTCTTTTCCCGGTCGAACACAATGTATTTTGTAACTGCCGATAATCCAAAAGGGCCATGGAGCATGCCCACCAAAATAAATAATCCGTCCCAGTTGCCATATAGCTTAGGTTATGATAACTCAATTTTCATTGATGATGATGGTAAGTGGTACCTAGTTGTTAAAAATGGGCAACCTAATAATGGAATTGTTGAATTAGGCGACAATGGACAGCCAACCGGAGTAGTATATGACTTGAAATGGTTGAATCCTGCTCCGAACTATCCTTATAGTTGGGCTGAAGGTCCTGTAATGTGGAAGTATCATGGTTACTATTACTATTCATTTGCACGAGATTTGGGCGGCGGTCAAAAGGTTATGCGAAGCAGAACACTTACAGCCGACTCATCTTCATGGGAAATGGTCGGTGATTTTTTTAATGAAAACGATCCTTTGAAATCAACTTCCCTTTTTACAAGTCCAAATCATAGTTCGAATGTGATTACTCTTGATGATAGTACTCATTGGGTAATTCATCCGCTCTATGCAAAAGATGAGTGGAAAGGACAGGGACGACAAGGTCTCTTGAATCAGGTTCGTTATAATGCAAATGGAAAACCTACAGCAGATTACCCTGTGAACAAATCTTTCACAGCTCCAAACTTACCGAGTGGGGGTATCCCTTGGATGGTGCCGCATTCTGATTTCTTTACCAATGATACGCTTAATCCTGAATGGTCATTTCTAGGGTATACGCCAAGTAATTTGTATTCGTTAACTGAGCGAGAAGGGTGGCTACGACTATCTCCAAAGAGTGGAAAAATAAATACGGTGACGAAAAATGATGGTGAGCATAATTATTCACTTATCACCCGCCTTGAATTTAATGCAACAGTCGTAAACGATGAGGCAGGGCTATTAATTCTGAGGGGGGATGAGAAATCGAGTGTAAAGTTATCTAGTTCAGTTGATAGCTCCGGTAAAAATGTTATTCGATTCAGTTTTGATGGGAATAAATATGAGGTTGAAAATTCTGCTGGAACAATTGTTTGGCTTAAAATTGTACGGGTCAACCATAGTATAAGTGGCTATTGGAGTAACGATGGTATTGATTGGTTACAAGTTGGACAGAGTTTTACAATATCAAGCATAGATTCGTATTCAGATTTTTCTACATTTACAGGCACACGACAGGGATTGTATGTCCAAAACAGGTCAGCATATTTTGATTTTTATATTTATCGGGATGCTTATACGCCAATAATGTCAGAATGGCCCGCAAATCAAAACGGAACTGCTCGTTCGGCACAAGGATATGGGTTAGATAATATTAATAATGGCGATTGGGCGTTATATGCGGGCGTGGAATTTGGTAGGAAGGATGAGTATTCTCGAAATGCAGTTTCTGTTGAATTTAATGCGGCATGCGCTGGGAGTGGCGGTTCAATAGAAGTTTGGCTTGATTCGTTGGATGGTACGAAGATAGCAGAATGTCCAATTACAAGCACTGGCAGTTCAAGTACATTCCAAACATTTACTGCTGCGCTTTTGAAACCAGTATCAGAAATGCATGATCTCTATTTGAAATTTGTTGGTATAGGTTCAGGAAATCTTTTTATTCTTAAGTGGTTACAATTTGTTGATGATTCCAGTCAAAATGCATCAGTAAAAGAATTGGGAGTCTCTTCTTTACCGTTCGAGTATTCATTGGAACAGAACTATCCTAACCCATTTAATCCTTCTACGAAAATTGAGTTTACTATTCCATACCGTTCTGTTGTAACTTTAAAGATATATGATTTGACAGGACGAGAATTAGTAACGCTTGTTAATAAGGAGTTAGACGGAGGATATCATAGCTATAATTTTCATGCGGAAGCTTTAGCAAGCGGTGTCTATTTCTACAAACTCCAAACCGGCTATTTTTCTAAAACAAAAAAAATGGTATTAGCGAAATAATATTGACTAAGTAGGGCAGACGATGAAAAAAGGAATTACATCAATTATTCAGGATCGGTTGTTTATTGCTAGTATTATTTTCTTTCTTCTTCCAGTTCAAACATTTTTTGCTCAGAATACATTTCCACATCTGGGGAAAAATGGTTCAGCAACGCAACTTATTGTTCACGATAAACCATTTTTAATGCTAGCGGGGGAGTTAGGTAATTCCAGCGCGTCGGATTTAAACTATATGCAACCTATCTGGCACACACTGAAAACGATGCAGTTGAATACTGTGCTGGTTCCTGTTTATTGGGAGCTTATCGAGCCACAAGAAGGCAAGTTCGATTTTACGCTTGTGGATAGCATTATTTTCTCGGCACGAAAGTATGACCTGAAAATCGTATTCCTGTGGTTTGGTTCTTGGAAGAATAGTATGTCGTGCTATGCTCCGTATTGGGTGAAAATTGATCAAGAGCGATTTCCAAGAGCACGCATAAAAAATGGAAATGCCCTTGAAATTCTAACACCCTTCAGTGAGGAAAATCGAAATACAGATGCTGACGCCTTTGCTTTGTTGATGAAACATATCCGAAGTATTGACAGCAAAGAAAATACAGTAATCATGGTTCAGGTTGAAAATGAAATTGGAATGATACCAGAAGCTCGTGATTATTGTTCAGCCGCAGAAAAAGCTTTTAAGGAAATGGTACCCAAGGAGTTAATGGATTACCTTCAAAAGCATAAAAATTCACTTAACAAAGATTTTCTTGCTATTTGGAAAAATGCAGGTATGAAAAGCTCTGGAACATGGGAAGAAGTGTTTGGAAAAGGTTTACAGACAGATGAAATTTTTATGGCTTGGAATTTTGCTCAGTACACAAACTACGTAGCGGAGGAGGGTAAGAGAGAATACAACATACCGATGTATGTTAATGCAGCGCTCATTCGACCCAATTACAAACCAGGTCAATATCCCAGCGCGGGTCCTTTACCACATTTAATTGATGTGTGGCGTGCAGCAGCCCCTGCAATAGATTTTCTGGTGCCGGATATCTATTTCAAAAATTTTGCTGAATGGCTTGGGAAATACGACCAAAGCGGGAATCCAATTTTTATACCTGAAGTTGATAGTCGCCAAAGTGTAACGAATGCTTTTTATGCAATTGCACATCATAATGCCATGGGATATAGTCCTTTTGCAATTGAATCAGTGGAAAATCCTGAGAGCAACCAATTTAATCAAGCGTATACTCTTCTTCATCAATTGACTCCTCTGATTCTTGAGCATCAGGGAAAAGGAACAATGGATGGATTTCTGCTTGATAGTGCATCACAAACAGATCGATTAACAATAGGTAATTTTGCTTTCATTATAAAACATGAATATTCATGGCCTTATGCTCCTCGTAGAGAAGATGAAGCGCCTCGCTATGGCGGATTGATTATTCAAATAGCCGATGATGAATATTATGTTGCTGGAAGTGGAGTGGTGATAACCTTTGAATCTGCTTCCAAGGATGGAGCAATCGTTGGCATTGCAAGCATAGATGAAGGAAAATTCGAAGGAGAATGGATCACCGGACGTCGTTTAAATGGGGATCAAAGTCATCAAGGCAGGCATTTGTATTTACCAGGCGGCAAGTTTGGCATTCAAAAGGTAAAGTTGTATAAATACAAATGAAATAATTGGACGGTAATTTTATCGTTAAATGGAAGGAAAAATCAAAATGAAGAGGTCTTTAGTTTTAGTAGTAATTCTAATATGTACTACAACTGTGTATTCACAAAATCAATTCCAATGGAATGGTAAGAAATGCGCTGTTGTCCTTACGTATGATGATGCACTGAACGAGCACCTCGATAATGTTGTCCCGTTGCTCGATTCATTAGAATTGCATGCGACTTTCTATGTCCCTCCTTCCTTTCCAGGATTCTATACCAGAATGGATGAATGGAAAATTGTTGCACAGAAAGGGCATGAACTCGGAAATCATACACTCTTTCATCCTTGCATTGGTTCTGGAGCCGGAAGAGAGTGGGCCCCACAGGAATATAATTTAAATGATTACTCGCTAAAGCGTATACGTGATGAGATGGTTTTGGCAAATTCAATACTTAAATTCCTCGATGGAAAAGAGCAAAGGACTTTTGCATATCCTTGTGGAGATATGACCGCTGAAGGAATATCGTATAAAGAAATTGCACAAGAACTCTTCATTGGCGCTCGCGGTGTAAGCGGAGGAATTGTTAAGTCAACAGACATAGATATTTATAATGTTAATTGCTATATGGTTAATGGTGAATCATCCACTCAACTTATCGAACTTGTCAAGAAGTCGTTAGACGAGGGAGGTCTCATGGTGTTTTTATTCCACGGCGTTGGAGGTGGAAGCAATTTGAATGTGTCTTTATTGGATCATCGAGATCTCTTGTTATTTCTGAAAAATAACCAATCACAAATTTGGGTAGCTTCAATGAGAGATGTTTTAATTTTTTTACAAAATCAATAATGAAAATTAGGTTTAATGAATCAATAAACTATAATTACACGAATAAATATAGGAGCTCAAATGCAACAAATGAAACAAATTCAAAAATATATTCTCATAATCACATTAGTAGTTCTCACTGGAGGTACTGCGTTTGCACAAATTCAAACAGATGTTCCTGCATTGAAAGATGTTTATGCTAATGACTTTTACATAGGATGTTTACTCTCTTATAAACATGTTGGATTTCCGAGTGATCCAGATGTTCCAGGTCAATCGTCATTGTTATATCCTAATGGCGATGGTGGATATCTTATTAAATTCCATATGAATTCTATGAGTCCGGGTAATAATATGAAGCCACAGTACACAGTGGATCTCTCGGGTAGCGCTTCTGCGTATGCATCAGCTTCGACGCAAGCAGCAAAGGATTCGATAGATATACATCCAATAATTAAATTTAATGGCGACTTGATTGCACAACTTAATTGGGCTCAACGACAGGGATTTACATTTCGAGGACATACATTAGTTTGGTATAATCAGACACCAGGACCCGCATTCTTTTACTCAGGCTATAATACTACATCCGGGACACGACTAAGTAAAGAGAAAATGACTCAAAGGATGGAAAATTATATTAAAGAGGTAATTCGTCTGGTTCATGAAAATTGGCCCGGACTTCTTTCTGCTTTCGATGTTGTCAACGAGGCTGTCAATGAGAATGGAACGGATCGCACTACAAACAATGAGTGGTACACAACATTTGGTGATAATAGTTATATCATGAAGGCATTTGAATTTGCACGGAAGTATACAGTAGAATATGGCGAGACGCAAATCAAATTATATTACAATGATTACAATACTCATAACTCGGCAAAAGCAGATGGTATTGTTCGAGTCTGCGGACCAATTTTTCGTGCAGGATACTTAGACGGCATTGGGATGCAAGAACATGATGGTATAGCATATCCAACCGCTGAACAATGGATTGCTTCCTATAATAAATTCGATACAATTTGCACAGAGATGGCAGTAACAGAATTGGATGTAAAGACAGGAAGTAATACTCCTTCTGCAACTCAATTAGCAAGTCAGGCAAATCAGTATGCTCAGCTCTTTAAGTGCTTTGTCGAAAGAAGCTATCGAAGTGGACGCGGTAAAATTATCAATGTTTCAAAAGATGGATTGAACGATCAGTATACTTTTGTCAATGAAGCAACGTCGCTGTGGGATGCTAACAATCAATGTAAACCAGCTTTTTATTCTGTAGTCAATGTCGGTTTGTACTACAATATTCTGGATTCCCTCATAAGCTATGCAGACACTCTTAAAGAGGATAATTACACTCCAACAAGTTGGCAACCGTTTTCAGAGGCTTTGATGCATGCAAAGCAAGTACGCGACAGCAATTTCTCAGTGAATGTGCCAGCAGATACAGCATTAATGAATGCAAAAGAGGAATTAGCATCGGCTATTGATGGATTGGTAAAACAGGTTTCTGCCGTAAAAGCGCCTACAACGCAAATGCCCTATGCATTTAACTTAAATCAAAATTATCCAAATCCTTTTAATCCAACAACGAGGATTGAGTTTTCTCTTCCAGAAGCGTCGACAATTGAACTGGAACTCTATGATGTGTTAGGGAAACAAGTCCTAACAATTGCACAAGGGATGTACAGCGCTGGCGCTCATCAGATTGTTTTTAATGGTTCGAATTTAGCCTCTGGAATTTATTTCTATAAGTTACAAACTGGACAATATTTTGCCGTAAAAAAATTAACAATATTAAAATAATAATATAAGGAGAACAAACTATGCAAAACAAAATTAAAAGATGGGCGTTAATGCTTACCATTCTTTTATTTGTTTTACCAATGTTCGCGCTCAATGCGCAGTTGGTAAAAGATGGAAGCTTTGAAGAGTGCCCAGTGGGAGTAATTAGCGAGACAAGTCTCAATGGGTGGCTGCTCCTTTCAGAATCGAGTGTTTCGCCTGCTCCAGTATTTGAAATTGTCAGTGATACCGTAAAAGATGGAAATCGTGCATTACGGATCATTGTCAATGGGGTTGGATCGAATCAGTGGGATATTCAGGTCGTTGCAGATAGCATCCCGGTGAAAAGAGGGAAGCAGTACAAGTACTCCGTATGGGCTAAAACGCAATCGGGTACATCTACAGCAAATTTTACAGTTGGTAACTATTCATATAGCGAGTATGCGCGATTAGGGAGCGCCGCAATAACGACTCAATGGCAAGAGTATACATTGACCTTTACTGTCAATGATGATGTGACCTATGCTCGTGCTCCCATTCATTTTGGCTTCTCCGCAAATAGTGGCGATACAATCTATATTGATAATATGAATATTATTGATATCGAAAGAGAAGCGCTAACCCGAACACCGGTTATTGTCGAAGCTGAATCGGGACAGTTAGGAAGTAATTTCGCGATACAATCCAGCGGTGATGTTACTTATGTTACTGTACTAAACAATTATACAGGTTTGCAATATCCTGGGGATACAAGTAACATAATAACGTACGAAATTCTTTTCCCCTATGCTGAGACATATAGTTTATATGCCCGCATTCGAGTAAACTCTGGTGGTTATAATGATGATAGTTTCTTCTATGGGAGTGATTTTGGTGTCAGAGATACTCTTGGAGAGGACTGGGCTTTTATCAATGGATTAGCGAGCGCAGGTTTTTCAGATCCTGCTAACGTCGTGTATGATCCAGGTGGAGCTGGAACAGGCGTTTGGAAGTGGGTTAATCTATCCAGAAATAAATACCAAGGTGATACGACCGTTACTTTTAAGGTTGAAGCAGACAGCGTTGTAAAGATCTTCCAAATTGGCGGTCGAGAAGATGGACTTGATATTGATAAATTTGCATTTGGTCGTTCCGATCTTTATTTCACTGTAGATAATCTTGATAAGTGCGAGCCGGGATCGCCTTCTTATCCAGGCACGGTCTGGGAAGGTCCACCACTCGCTTCAAAGCAGCAAAAATTTGTTGGTTGTGCCTATAGCTCAAGTCAATCGCCCAACTTCGAAGCATACTGGAATCAAGTAATTCCAGAGAATGGCGGCAAATGGGGTAGCGTTGAGGCAACAAGAGATGTTATGAATTGGGGAGAGGCTGATGCAGCATATCAGCTTGCAAAATCCAATGGTTTTCCATTTACGTTCCATGTGCTTGTTTGGGGGGCGCAACAACCTTCCTGGATTAGTAGCCTTCCTCAAGAAGAACAACTAGAAGAAATTCGTGAATGGTTCCAAGCTGTTTGTGATCATTTTCCAGATATAGAATATCTTCAAGTAGTCAATGAACCACTTCATGCACCACCAGACGGTCAAAGTTCACGTGCAAATTACATCAATGCTTTAGGTGGAGCTGGAACAACAGGTTGGGATTGGATTATCAATGCCTTCCGAATGGCGCGAGAAATTTTCCCTGATTCCGTCAAGCTTATGCTCAATGACTACAGCATTATTAACAGTACTCAAAGTACGCAACAATACCTTAATATTATTCGGTTGCTACAAGCTGATACTTTGATTGATGTCATCGGGGAACAAGGGCATGCATTTACAACAAAAAATACCAATGCTACTGTATTAAAGGCAAACCTTGATTCGTTAGCATCTACAGGATTGCCAATTCAAATTTCTGAATTGGATATTGATGGTCCCACAGATGGAGAGCAATTAAATGAATATAAGCGTGTTTTCCCGCTTTTCTATGAACATCATAGTGTCAGTGGAATTACTTTATGGGGATGGAGACCTGGCTTGTGGAGAAATGATCAAAAAGCATATCTCATTGGCCAGGATGGAGCCGAACGCCCTGCATTACAATGGTTGCGCAGTTATTTAGATACCGCCAATGTTATTCTGCCAGTTGAAAAGGAAGGAACCATTGCGCAGTCGTACAAGCTGCTACAGAATTACCCGAATCCTTTCAATCCATTGACGAAAATAGGATATACTATTCCGCAGAAAGTGCATGTTACAATCAAAGTATATAACACGCTTGGACAATGTGTTACGACATTATTTGATGGCGAACAACCGCAAGGCTCATACGAGATACCATTTGATGGGAGTAAGTTAGCAAGCGGCGTATACTATTATCAACTTCGTGCTGGAAATTATATTGAGACAAAGAAGTTAATGTTATTGAAATAATATATTCTGGATTTTTGCTATAAGAAAGCAGTGTGAAGCGCTGTCTGAGTAATATAGATCCGAAAGGATTGTTTGGACAGCGCTTAATTTCTCTCCAAAAAGAATAGCTAGTATTACTTGATGAAATACTAAATTATATGAAAATGCTCCTTGATTAGGGAGTTGAATAATTCTTTTTAGTTTATGGATTAACTTGTTATCAAAAATTAGCCTTACTGGTACTACTTTTATGAGAAAAGGACAAGCATTGGTTCTGATAAAAGCAGATGCTCGTTTTTCAGCTGATGTCTATTATTGAATATTTGATTCTTAAGAAATTGTCTCGTTATTTTTAATGAATAGTTATTGAAAAGGTTAAGTTATTCCTACAAAAAGAAAGTTCAATTAAAATTTGTAAGGTCTATTATGAATTTCATAACAAACAATAAAAAAGGGTTAAGCTCCACCGGTTTTATTTTGCTACTAATGACGTTAACTTTTTTAAATGGGGTACTATTTTCTCAACCATCTGGCGGACCTTATGGGCCGATGCGGCAAGTATATGAATTACCCCAAAATGTTGGTAGAGTCTTCTATGTAGCCGTAGATGGGGAATCGAAAAATAAAGGCGAAAATCCTGCCAATCCAACGACATTAGAATCTGCGATAGGGCAAGCGAGAACCGGGGATGCGATCATTCTTCGAGGTGGTGTCTATCGTACGGGGGATTTAATTATCAATCAAAGAGCGCTTATTCAACCCTATCAAGATGAACAACCAATATTAAAAGGAACGCTCGTTGCTACTCAATGGGAGAATCTGGGAAATGGGGTGTGGCGAACAAAGTGGGAGCGTTTGTTTCCATCGAAACCAGCCGATTGGTGGCGTCGTGAAAGAGAAGGGAAAAAGACTCCGCTTCATCGGTTTAATAATGATATGGTGTTTATCGACGGCAAATTTTTGCAATCCGCTGGTTGGGAAGGCGAGGTAAACGAAGGCGCTTATTACATTGATTATGAAAAAGGTTATGTCTATATAGGAATGGATCCTTCAAACCATCTTGTCGAAATTACTGCATTTGATATTGCACTTCTTAGGACAACAAAAAAATGTCACGGCAAACAATCGGATAAAAGAGGATTCGTACTACGAGGAATTACATTTTCACAATATGCTTATCGAGCTTTGGAAGTGGAAGGTACTGAACCAGAGGGAATATCGCCGGAATCCGAACATGGCAAAGAAGTAGTTGGAACTGTGATTGAGAACTGCACAATTACCGATTGTTCTCGAGTTGCAGCATATTTAAGAGGAGACTCTTTACTTATAAGACATTGTTTTGTAAGCAATACGAGTACAGAAGGAATCTATATCATAGCTTCAAATGATGTTTTGCTCGAAAAGAATATCTTTACTAAAAATAATATTGAAGGAATTACAGGATACTATCCTGCGGCTGTAAAAATATTTAATCAGTGTTATCGTGTTACCTGTCGAGATAATTTGGTAATCGATCTTCCTAACTCAAATGGAATTTGGTATGATGTTGGTAACGTTGACGGTTGTTTTGTGAATAATTGGGTTGAAAATGTTGGAAATGCAACGTCACAAATTCGTACGGATCAACTCTGGCCAAGTGATAACGGCTTTTTCTTTGAAATCTCAAAAGGCGCTATTTGTGCTGGCAATGTTTTTGTGAATTGTGATCATGGAGTTACAATCCTTAATAGTTCGAATGTTCAAATTTATAACAACACTTTTGTCAATAGTATGGCTTGCATAGGTCGTGATGGACGAAGCGCTGTTGGCGATCATTTTGGCTGGCATCCAAGTACAGGTCCCGATGTAGATAAACGTGAGGGCCATGCTTTTGTTAATAACCTTCTTGTTGGGAACGGCGACTTTGCTCGACCATTATTGTTTGTTTGGCAGCCGTCCAATTTATGTGAGCGATTGCCGAATTCACAATTAAAGAAAGTTGAATACAATGTATTTGTGCGTCGGTCACAGGAACAAAATTATCCATTGATTTTATGGAGCCCAGCACAGAATGAAAAATGTCAAGCCATGTGTAAATCGTTAGATGATTTTCGGTTACTAATTCCGGACCGTGCTGAAAGAAACCAATATTATGCTCAATATTTTGGTCCGTTGTTTAAAGGTTTAGAATTAGGAAGGTTGGAACTTTTAGATTCTTTTCCAGGTTCAAAAGTTGGTACTCGCTGCACTGAAGAAATTAGGAATCATTTCGATCCAGATTGTGACACTTGCACCTATGTGGGAGCTTATCCTCCATTGGAAAAATAGATAGAAAATTTATGATCATAAGCGAATAACGAAAAGTACACTTGACTTTATGAATTTTTATTGATAAAATAAAAACGTTATAAGTTCAATTGAACTGATATGATAATGATGCATTAAAATAAAAATAGAAAGAAAAATATGACGCATAAATATTTCCCCACTATAAAACAACCAATACAGTACGAAGGTAAAGCATCCAAGAACCCATTAGCCTTTAAGTACTACAACAAAAATCAGAAAGTTGGGAACAAAACGATGGGGGAGCATTTACGATTTTCAGTCGCTTACTGGCATACTTTAATGGGGAACGGACAAGATATGTTTGGAGCGCCGTCGATTATTAGGGCATGGCACAAGGCAAGCGATCCAATGAAGCGTGCCGAAGATACCTTAGAAGCTGCATTTGAATTTTTTCAAAAGCTTGGCGTAGACTATTACTGTTTCCACGATCGAGATATTGCACCTGAAGGGAATTCATTTGCTGACTCATGCAAGAACTTGGAAAAAATAGTTTCAAAAGCAAAGCAGTTGCAAAATGACACTGGAATAAAATTGCTCTGGGGAACTGCGAATCTATTTAACAATCCGATTTACGCACAAGGCGCAGCAAGCAGTCCAAATGCTCATGTGTTTGCAACG
>ENA-UOYA01002085-UOYA01002085.1-activated-sludge-metagenome-genome-assembly--contig:-NODE-2085-length-19935-cov-10.290895_pt1 | contig 19935 bp, 18 predicted proteins | sample MGYA00238163_ERZ764804 | MGnify/ENA primary metagenome ERZ764804 (study PRJEB28919, sample SAMN05720223) | activated sludge metagenome | isolation source: Anaerobic digester | place: Hong Kong... | reverse complement strand
CACCTGTATTTACCGATACTCTAATGAATCCATTTCTTTTCCTCCATTTTTCATCATTAGTTAATATTGAATCATATCTATCTAAATATTCACTATAGTTCTGTTGATACTCTAGATAAATCTGAGCTTCTGTATTCGATGAGCTATATCTATCTTGATAATTGCTCCAATAATTATTAATCTTGTTCCAAAAATATTCAAAGTCCCAGGGTGTATTATCCTCAATTTTTTCCCATTCTGAATAAAGTAATTTCAATTTACTTAAATCTGACTCCTTCTCAGTTCTTTTTGTATATTTTCTAACCTCATATGTCTTTAAATATTTCATATAATTTATATATTAAAACAATATATCTAATAATTTAGACACGGAGCAGCTCCTTGGATTTGAGTCTCTGCCAAAATTGAAATTTTTTAAAATAGCAATATCTTTTAATTGCATAGCATATATCAAAGACATTATGCTAATTCCATCTATTTTTTCTTCTATTAAGTCTATTTTTTTTGTTTCATCAATGTTTAATAGATATGACTCAAATTTCCTTTTTGTATCCATTAATTTTTTATAATCAATTCCTTGTGGGAGATCTTTTAGAAAATTTAGTAAAATTATTCCTATTGAATTTTTACTTAAATACGAATTTTTAAAAAATTCCGCTGTTTGTGTAAGTTGATATGATTTATCTATATTTTTAATATTAAATTCCATGAATATTTCATTAAATTTACTATCACCGTTTGATTTGAAGATATATCCATTCCAATCATTGTCTATAAAATCTTGCGGATTATTCCAACATCTTACAAATACAAATTCTTGATAATTTTCCATTTGTATCGAATCTCCAAAAATTTTTATATAAAGCGATTGTAATGTTGTTTCGGGATATAATTTATATTCTCTTGTTTCCCCTTTAGGTATTTTTATTTTATAGTTTATTTTATCCGATCTATAATTCTCATTAACTATATCGAATATTAACGATGTTGTATCAGGAAATGTTATTAGAACTTTATCTACTATGTAATCTGAATTATGATCTCCCGGTTGTGAATATTTTTCGGGAGCTATCATAGCGGCAGCCGAATAGATAGATTCAAATTTTTTAATATGTTTCATTTTATTTTCCATATTTATCAGTCATAATAGAAAATAATCTAAAAAATTTTTTTCTAAAAATATTTTTTCTTTTGTTTATTTCTTTTTCATACTCTTTCCTGGTTTTTTGTATAGCATCTATTTCTTTTTTTGAATATTTATTAAATTTAATTTTTATTACATCTAAAATATCACTAAATATTTCTTTAAATGTTTCTTTAAATGAGTATTTAATTGGCATTTTTTCTTTGTTTATAATAAAGAAAAATTTATTTATATTGTCATTTGATAAGTAGTTCGAAAAATTAAATTCCCTATTTGTTTTTTTACCATCGAAATATCCAACCCACCAAGTATATGACTTATCTGGTTCATTATTTAAGAATTCCTCCATTAGATTTTTTACTAATTCTTTGTTTTTAATTCTTTTAATATTATTTTGTAAATAATTATCAATATCTACATAATACGAATGATATTTAGCCTCGAATTCATCTTTATCATAGACATATAATATCTGTTTTAATATTTTCATTTCTTTATAATTTGCTAAGGATCTATCTACTACCTGCCGTGATCTAAAAATATAATTTTTAAAATGTTTGCCGTTGTTTTTTATAAAAAGATCTAAATGCTTTAATTCATGTAATAATGTTGAATAATCTTTTCTATTTTTTAGAATTATAGTCAATTTATTGCCAATAGCTATTAAACTCACCGGAAGAGTCTGTGTCCTTTAGATCCTTTATATATAAGGTGAATGGAGCTTTTAAGTTTCCTGTCTCGATAAAGTAGATAAGATTGAATTCACACTTTTCCGATCCATTTATTTCTTTAAATATTTCTTTGGCTTGACTTTCAATATTTTTATCTATTCCTAGAGATTCCAATAAAAATGTCGGGAAATTTATAATATATTCCATATAATATATATTATATTTGTGATATGAATCTTAAGTTATTAAGAGATTTTATTGGCAAGGAAATAACTGTTAACTACGCTAGAAATGAATCTTATCTAAATAGATGGTCTTTGAAGGAATGTGTTGAATTGGATGTAAATTGCGTGAAGGAACTTATTAAATTAAATATTTTAGAAAAAGATAGCGGGTGCATTGAAACCAGTGAGGTGCATTTTACATTTAATGTGGAAGTTTTTATAAGGAGCAAAAGTTTAATCCCAAATATTAATCCATTATTAGAAAATTTAAGAGGTTATCGAATAGATAGAATATTAAAAGATTAACTTTTATAATAATTAAATATATAATAAGTAAATAGTTTATTATATATGCCTAAAATATTATTAGTGGGTGATATCCATCTTGGGCTAGGGTATCCTAACTCAGTGGATAAATGGTTTAAAGTTGCGCAAGAATATTTCAAAGAATTTTTATTACCAATAGCAAAAAAAGAGCTATCAAAAGATGATATTATAGTTCTACTAGGAGATCTTTTTGATAATAGGAGCGTCGTTCCTATTAACATATTAAATTATGCTCAATATATATTAGAAGAATTATCTAAAATATGTCCAACACATTTAATTATTGGGAATCATGACCTTTATACAAAAAGCACAAATGATGTTAATACAGTTAAGTTATATAAATATATTCCAAATGTATTTGTCTATGAGAATCCTAGTAAAATAAAATTTACAAAGAAGTCCATTTTAATGCTTCCTTGGGTTGAAAAAAGAAAAGACCAGGTAGATATATTAAAAAAATATTCTGGGTGTGATTATCTATTTTGTCATTCTGATCTAAATGGGGCAAAAATGCACCTTAATTCGGTTGGTCATAAAAATGATGATAAAATAGATGTAGAAGATTTTAATGGCTATAAGAATGTTTATAGTGGACACATACATATTTTGCAACGCAATAAAAATTTTACATTTGTCGGGTCTATTCATGAAATGGATAGAAATGATATGGATAATCAGAAAGGAATTTTTATTTTAGATACAGATACGGAAAGCGAAAAATTCATACCAAATGATATTTCTCCTAAATTTAGGAAAATCTATATAATGGAAGAGAATGATATCGATTCTTTAGATAATATATCCACCAAGGACTACATTGACTTATATATTTCAAATTCTTTATTGATTAGTAATAGAAAATTGAGGAGAAAATTGGAATTAATGTTAGAAACTGGAAATTTCGCCTCGGTTGAATATATAGATGATATCAATACTACTGAAGATAATGAGAATACTAAACAGAGTATTATTAATGAAAGTGAAAATGGAGACATTCCTAAGATTCAATTAGAGTATAAAGACATTATAAGAGATTATATTTTATCACAATCATATGAAAATGAGAAAATAAAAAACGGCATTGTTCAAGAATACAATGAAATTGTTAAAATTTATGATGATGGGTATAAAAATTAGTATATTTGTGTATGATTATACGTCATAAAAACGGTAAAGATTTGGGAGAGCCAAATTGGAGAATATCCATTAATATTAATGGTGAAATAATTACAATTAAAACAGAGAATTTTAAATATGGATTTAGGATCGGGGAAGATTGGGATAAAATTGCTGTTTTTAATTCTTCACATGGTCAATATGAGGAATATGTTTCTGTCATAACTAAATATCCAAATAAAATGGAAGGATTTAAACCTTTGATGATAGAAAAACTTTATGAAATAATTAATAAAAATATTAAATTGCAAAATCAAATTCTTCTAAGAGAAAAAGATAAATTAGCTAGATATGAGAACCATCTTACTTCAGATTTATTTAAAGTAATTTATAGGGAAGAAAAATTAAATATCATTTTGTAAGCTAATTGCTTCTTTTGGGATATTCGAGAACGTCATTATCATATCTGTCCTCTTTACAAAATTTAAATCTTCCCACCATATATTTTTACACTTAGTTGTATCAATTTGCCATCTATCGCCTTCTCTCCATATATCTTCGGAATTAACAGCAAAAATTGATTTAGGATATTCTAGATATGCCTCATTTCCCCAATCTTCACTATCTTTATGCTCTTTGACCTTTAATCCATTTTGTAATATTTCTTGTCTATATTTTTGTTTAGAATAATGATAAATATATCTATTTGGTTTTATTCTTTTAGTATAAACATTTTTTATATAGATAATATAGTCGTATAAAATATTACCAGTAGATTCCATTTCAAAATTATTATCAATAAATCTTTGTTCTAATTTTTTATAATCTTTATAAGACATTATAATATCATCTTTAAAAAGATTGGATTTTAAGTTCTTAAGCCATTTTATCCATATTTGATGATCTTTTTCGGAAGTATGTAAAAATTCAATTTTATAGTATTCATTTCGAATCTCACTTCTTATATTATCTTTTATAATTTTTCTTGATAATCTATTGTTAAGACGTAAAATAGCTTTATTTAAGCTATATTTTAAAGATGATTTGTTTCTTATTAATTCATTTATTGATTTTATATGTCGCATTTTTTAGCAATAATTTAATATGGTTCATAGATAATTTCTAATTTTATTGAATTAGCTTTATGCTTGATTTTGAATTCTTTAAAATTTTTTTCAAATTGTGGAGTATATTTTTTCAAAGATTTATTCATTTTGTCATAAAGTCCAGTTGACATGTAAGCTTGTATTTCATCATTTAAAACTGATTCATTATATCCTAATTCTAAAATAACTTTTGAAATATCATCCTTTTCATTTATTGGAATTAATTTGATTAGATTGTTGGCATTATTTCTATATTTAATATCTGTATAGTAAAATCCATGAGCCATCTCATGATCTAATAAATCACTATTTAGATCTAATTTGTCAACTCCTATTAGATAAAAATTTTCTTTTTCCTCATTCCTTATTGTATTAACAATCGATATCATTATATTATCATAATAATTTTTATCATCAATATCTAATAGGCAATTTTCTATTGATTCTGATGGGATATTAAATCCAGACCAATCATCTCCATAGGTGAAGCATTCTTTTTCTCCATTTGGTGAGTCTGAACTTTTATACCATTGTATATATCTATCCCATTTGAATTTTTTTCCTTTAAATTCTTCAGATGAAGATTCATAATATTCTTGAAATCTTAAAAATGTCATTGCCCTTAGATGATTATCCTCTATAATAACGCTATATATTTTATCAGCTAGTTTATATAGCGAAACTTTATCATAAACATTTTTAATATTATATGATAGTAGATTTTCTGACTTTTTTTTAAAATTTCTAAATATTTCTAAATATTTCATATTATTTAATATTTCTATCTGATAATAATTTTATGACGCCATCATATTGATCACACTTATAATAATTATATATATTTCATATATAATGATCTTTTTTTAGCTTATTGACTATTAAGTTTCTAAATAAATAGTAGTCATCTGATTTTGCATCTGAAGAAGTTGGAATATAATTCATATCTAATATATACATAGTCTCTGTATATCTTGGTCGACTAACTGACGGGGTTAGCAGCCATAGGCCCGGATTAATCTCACTTGATACTGGTGGAATATTAGTTATTACCCTTAATCCACCAATCATTGGCGATGAGTATCCATATCTTTCAATTATTTGAATTTCAAACAAATCAACATCCAAATTCATAATTAATTAACTATCTTTTTAATTTACCATCTATTACTAGATAAATAGAATCTAAATTTAAAATAAATTCTTGATTATCTATTATACATTTATCGGATATTCCAAATTCTTCTATAATATTATTAGGAATAACCATATTACCAGGATAGGATGGATTTTTTGCAATTGAAAATTCTCTATCGAATTTTTCTTTACTATCAAAATTGAAAATTTGACAATATTGATTTTCATTTTCAATATGAAATACGGTATATCCTTTATAATTTTTTAACTTTTCGACTACTAAATCAAAAAAATCTATACTTTCATACTTTAAATTATTTATAGATTCATTAAATTTTCTTATTTTCATAACTCAATATTTACTATTTCTTCTATTTTGAAATTTTTTAGAGTATCAAATGTTATTTCATATTCAAAATCATCTATCATGTCGGTAACTAAATATCCATTGGATCCTTTTCCTATAATTTTAATTTCGCTATTTTTGTATTGTTCTCCCATATCAGATAAAAATTGTGGTATTAGTCTATATTGCTTTTTTATCATTAGAGATTTATAATCAACATTTTCATTTTTTGAATACCCTATTCCTTTAAAATTATAGTTTCCTTTTCGAATTTCCATATTATCAATTTCGGATGCGATCTTATAATCATCTCTTAGCTTTTCTTCATTTTTGCAATTTTCGCAAATAATATCTTGATTATACATAGACATAATTGTTACTCCATTTGTCGGCATATTGCATCTATCACAAATATCTTTATTCATTGAAAATGACTCAAATTGGATAGATTTATCATTTATTATTTTTTTAACAAGAGATATTAAATTTTCAAATTGATCACATTTATAATATTTTCCATCGTATGTCTCATCTTTTACATAATACCATTCGTCTTTTAATTTTATTATTAATAAATGAATAGAATTTGGGTTCCAATATTTATTATCAGATACATATATTTTGCTCATTTTAGGTATTCCTATAGCCATTTCTTTATTTTCCCAGCCTTCCCCATAACTTAACATATCCTGTATGTCCTCAAAGTATTCATTTAATTTTAAAATTTCTAAATCTGTAAATGAGTCCCATTTACTTTTAATATAATCAATAGTAGAATAATCATCCTCATCCTCATATCCATTAATCCATCCTGTATCTGTATCATTATAAACTTTTGAATTGAATTCTACCTCATCCATCTCAATATATCCTAAATTTGAATTATTATTTTCGTAATAAATATTTTGGGATCTTGTAGTTTGTGGAACTAGACTATTGTAATGACTTTTATCTTTTTCTTCCTTTGGAATTTCTATAATATTATCCTCATTTTCGCAATTTTCACAAATTTTATTAAACATTTGCCCACCGCATATATCACAGATATCATCTCCCATTGTAAAATCTTCAAATTTTTTGATTCCTTCTCTTAGTGATATTCTTGCGTCTTTTATAATAAAATCATCATTTTCTTTTTTATTTTTTGTGTCATTATATATACTTTTTACCTTTTTAAATATTTTTCTAGCTTGTGATCTAGAAACACTTAATTTAACTCCATCGATTTTAAGTGTGTATTTTCCAATAACATCTGGGAACCCAAAATCCTTCCATCCAGATTCAACTACAAATCCATTTAAATTAAAAGAGTAAGTGACAGGGGCTATTAATGTGCTATCGAGCCCTTCTCCCCATCCTGATATATCTTCCTTTTTAAGATTATCTATTTTTTTTAAGATATTATCCCCTATATCAGAATCTTTATTCCAAAATCTATATTCGTTTATATGGTTCATCGTGTTTTATATATTTTAATTTTGATGCCATTTTTATTTAGATCTTCTATATCTAACTTATATCCATTAATTACTGATAATCTTTTTTCTAACGTATTAATATTTCTGAAAAATAGACTAACAGTATCAAGATTCATTTTATTTTTGAATTTTATTTCAACAAAAAAGTTAATTATTCCAATATTAATGATATCTTTAGTAATTAAAATATCAAATTCATTAGAATCAATCATATCAAGTAAATAGTCATTTATTTCTTCTTCAAATTTATCTGACAATGATAGTTCTGATATATCCCCAGTTATCTCAACTTGAGTGACCAATCTAAAATAGCTCCTCCTATCAATTCCCTCTATTTGTAATACTCTAGCGAATGTTCCTTCTCTTATGCTGGAACTGATTGAATATTCACAGAAAAGAGCTGTATGTATAGCAGATATCCTACCATCGATTTTATTATCCTTTATTCTAATAGACATCCCAGTGACCATGTTTAATTTATTTAAAGTATTATCTAAATCAGAAGGATCAAATATTAATGCAGAATATCCAAATCCAGACGGCTTTCTATATTCTAATGAATATACATTACTACTGCTTCTAACTAATATTTTTTCTTCTGGCCTGTGATTTATAACACAATCGCCTATGCTATTATAATACTTAGTTCTAAAAACTAATATTTTTTTAGTATCGGATCTATTTGATACATCTATTTTAGATTTATTAAATTTTTGGAATATTTGGAGTTTATTTTTCTTTTTTTTTTAAAAAATTAAAAATATGATATTCTTTTATATGGTTCATCTTTTACTTATTGCAAATTTTTATATTTATCTCTTTAAGCGGACAAGGTATTTTTTAATTAGTAATTTCCAGATAAATTCTTCTTTATCCCCTATTTTTATTTTATCTTCATTATTGGCTCTTAGGTTTATAGAATGTATTAACGTCCTAATATTCATATCGAATTTAGTTGGATAATTGTTAGTTATATAAGATAGATATTCTAACGCTTCTTCTTTTTTCTCCATGTCAACATTGGGAGTTAGTTTTCTCATTATTTCTCTCATTCTATCTAATAATTCTTCTTTATTTAAATGTACATCAACATGTAGTGATCTTGACAGTAGAGCACTATCAAATTTAGATTCTGGTAGATTTGAAATAAATATTATTTGGCCTGTGAATTCAAATTTATTTGGTAGCTTATTTCTAGTTTCATATTCTTCTTGTATCTCAGAATCACTCATACCTGTGGAATCAAACGTATTTCCTTTTGATAATTTTGAAACTTCCCTTTTATCATATGTATCAAGTGATCCTTTTAGAATATTGACTGATTCAGGATCTTTGAAAACGTCATCACAATCATCAAAAACTATTAATTTATTCCTGTTTTTAAATAATACTTCATATAGACCAGCTGTTGTTGCTGTGCCTGTTGCAAAATAATAATGTTTATCCTTCTCCATTCCAAGCGAAGATAGGGTATCCTTAACAACTTGTGTTTTACCAACGCCTGTTTGACCAGAAACTATTAATGAATTAGATTTACCTCTAGCTACTTGTATTGTATATAACTCAATTGATTTAAATATGTCAATTTTTAAATCATCAGATGTATTTATTTTTTCACTATCTATTTCTGCTCTTTCATCTAATGCAATGGCAGCTTCTAATCTCTCTATTCTTAATCTATGAGCTTCTTTAGTTTTTGGGCTCCTTGCCCTTGAAAATAGCTTTTTAGTTTTTTCTAACTCTTCTCTTGGATCATATCCAATATCAGTCGTTAATTCCTCATTTATTGATGATTCTGGATTTTTAATAAATGATAAAATTTGTGGGAGCACTTTGGTAATAGAATTTTGCCCAATATTTAATGTAAAATTTGGATTTGTATCAAATGTGAAATCATTCCATATGTCAATACTATGAATTTGCGACTTTAAATCACTATCTACCCAATTAAATCGGATGGCTTTAGAGTACCTAAGTGATATAAATAATTGGCCACTTAAAAAAATATCCCCTTTTTGTATATGCCATATTTCATCATATTCATACAAATCTATTTTAGAATTTTTTGATATATATGATATAATGGACTCGATAGCTCTCTTTTTATCTTCTTTTAAAAAAGCTTCATTTACAAATGATATAAATTTATTTATATGTTTCATCTTATTTAAATTGTATTTGACATCTTCATAGACATATATATTAAAATATAAATATCAAAGTAAAGTGCTCAACTTAATATATATGTTAAATATTTACTGAATAGAAAGTATGAGTACTAATAATCTTGCATTCTTTGATAAAGAAGGACATTATATAAATTTTAAATATGATGATGTATCCGAAACTTATAATGGGGAATTAATATTTGATGAGAATGGATCAGATACATTTAAAACTATAGGATTGTACACCTTTGAAAAAATTCCATCATTTGAATTTGAGTCAAATGAACTAGCTCTTCAGAAATTTCAATTATTTAATGAATATGGATTTAATATAACAGGGAATATATATGCCTCACAATCTGTTACTAATATAGAACCAGTTAATGGTGATCCAAATTTCTTTTCCAAATGGATATATGGATCTAATTTTGAATCAAAATATCCAATTGGATCCGAAATCGTATTTAACTCACCTATATATGAATTCACAGATCCATTTCAGTCATATACCGTTGTCTCCACTAAAAAGGGCGCAATAATGATAATATCATTATATGATAATCAAACTTTTTCTGGATTAACATCATCTCCATATGACTATAACGGAGTAACAATAAGTGGATTAAATTCAATAGGGGTTAGTGAATACTTAGATGAATTTCCTTCTGAAAATTTATCTATATGGTCGGAGCCTTCATTTTATACAATGTTATATAATGGTAGAAAATTAAATATTATTAATACACAAAAAAATGATGGAGTTATTACTGTTAAAAATAAAGATATTGTTGACAAAACATATTTTCAATACTACTTAAGAAATACTGATTTGCTTGATGGTCAAGATTTAATAATCGAAACCGTTCTTAAAACAGATCTTCCTTTAATTTATAAAGGATCTATAAATGTACTTTCGGATAGAATTGAATTTGGTAGTACCGCATCTAAATTATTAAAGCCAGGCACACAATTTGTTATAAGTGGGGCCTCATTAAACACAAATTTTTTAACTATTTCAAATATATCTACATTTTTAGGAAATACTCAACTTACTTATTATGCTACAGCATCTCAAGTGATTTGGAATAATTTAATATATGAGTCAATTCAAGCATATACACAAAGCGCTACATCTAGTATAAACCCTAGTAGCGCTAGTTATTGGACAGATAATATAACCTATTTACCTATTGATGAGACATTAACTCCAGAATTTATCCCATATGCTGAAATATATTTAACTACAAATAGGTTATACTTCAGTGTAACAGCTTCATCAAATTCTAATTTGACACTATCATTTGCTTCGGAAAAATATATGTCGGACTTTGGATTATTAAATATTAATTTGGAATATCTTAACAAGACATTAAATGCTAACTTAAAATATTCATCAGAATATGCAAATGTTAACTTCTACCACACAAAGGTTGGTTCAACCTACAGCATAGGATCAGTAAGAAATTTTTATGAAAAGACAGTAGAAATAGAAGAAACTTTGAAAACCGAAGTTAATAAAGATATCTCGGAGAGATATTCATATAATATAGTTTTTACAGATATTGATGAATATGGAATTATAATAGAGATAAATGGACTACAGTATCAGCAAGAAGTTCAATGGGTATATTCGGGTATTAATGTGGATATTGGTAGAACAGTTGATAAGACATTGAGAGCTTGGCTTTCTAAACACTATTTACCATTATATAGACTTGGAATATCTTGTAATCTTGATTATTTAATTAATTATCCATATGTATATTTTGATTCTATTACATTAAAAACAATTTATCCAAATATTCCACTTGCATTCAATGTTTTTGTTGGCACAACTGCAAATTATTATATACAACATTCAAATGTTATTTTTTATGAAATAGGGAATTCATTGTCAATTATAATAAATGATAATAGATATGATGTTGATTTTGATACTGATGTATCCACGACTCTATCCAATTGGGGGGATTTATATTCTAGTATATTGAATGATTATAAAATTTTTACCTCTTGTATAAATAATACTATTTATTTTAATATAAAGGAATATGATAAAGTGTTAAATTACAATATTTCTATAGGAAAATCAATTTTACCTGGACATAACTCCTTTAAAATTAATAGTAAAATATTTGGTAATCTAGGAGCCTTAATAACATCCAATTCAGCTATTTTATCAACGACACAATCATCATTTTTAAATATTGACAATTCCAATATAGAAAATGGATTTGCGACCGGAATGATAACTTCTATCAATAATACCATATATCCATTTGATAATCAAGAATATAATTTGTTAGAAGTAAACACAGATAAAATAGTTTTTAGTTATCAAGGGCCTTTTTGGGGAGGATCATCATCAATTATATTTAATGGATCTACTGTAAGTACAATAATAAGTACAACTGGATATGGAGCATACACCAATGATGAATTTGACTATTCTTTCGATATTATTAGAGGTGGGGTTAATCAATATTCATATAGCATGACATCTTCTATATCTAATATGGTGGATATTATCTATATTAATACATCAGAGATGATATATGTTTTGGGTAATAATATAAAAGTTTATGATGGTCTAAGCGGCGATTATTCCGATACTATCCTATTGCCTGGATTATCACAAAGTTTGAAAATGGTTTATAACAATGTAAATGAGTCTATTTATGCTTTAAGTTCAACCATACTCTATAAAATAGATCCAAATACAAACTTTGTTGCCGCGACATATTCTTTAACATATACACCATATGATTGTATCATCAATGATAATAATGGAGATGTATATATATCTTATCCATATTATAACCAGATAGACATCATTACTTTAACTGGATCTATATATGGAATAACATCGAGTTATATAGGATTAACTTTTGGTACTTATAAAATGGCTTATAATCAATTTGAAGATGATATATATGTGACTACCAATGCTGATAATGTTTTGAGAATAAATGGCTCAACTAGAGCTGAATATACCTATTATCAAATTCCAGGTCTTCATCATGCATTGGTATATGAGCCAATAAATAGCTCCATATATGTAATTGGATCAACACTTTCGCAAATAAATAACGGAATAGTTAACTTATCCTCTGTTCCACTATCTGGAACATTTTCAGATATTATTTATGATAATATAACACAGAATATAGCTGCTTCTGTTGGCAGCTCTTATTATAGCTTAAATTTAGATAATTCATTAAAATATGGATTATTCAGCTCCAATAATGGTTATTTATCTATTAACCAATACGAAGAAAAAATATATCTTTCTAGCCAAAATGGAAGTAATATAAAAATCATTGATCCATCAACTGGTAATGTAAGCTACGCAATAGAATTGTCCGCACCAGTTATTAAATTGGTTTATAATCCACTAAGAAAATCAATGTGGGGTATTCTCCCAAGTACAAATGAAATAATAGAAATTACTGTTGAGATACCAACATCAATTATAATTTATCAACCATCTTATAATGGGGTATATGATTCCCAATTTGGGACTTTGAGTAAAAATTATTCACCAAGACCAGGAATATGGCTAAAGAGTAGAGATTATATCAGAAAGCCTAGGGAAAATTTTATAGGGGAACAACCTGTTCAATATGTTTGGAAATGGATGACAGATGAAGTACCGGATATTTTCATGTATGATTTTTCAGGAAGTCAATTGCCAACAACTGGCCCATATGCTTATATAGGCGAAAAACCATTATTAAATATAAATTTGAATAAAAATCAAAATAAAGACATTGGTAAAACATCATCTTCTGCCTATCAACAAACTATTTTTAAAGAAATTGTATATGATATCGACTATATTAATGATAGTAATAATTTATCTTATATGCCGCAACCTTTGGAGCTATTTATAGGATTTAATTCACAAGATGAGGGAGTAATAAGTTCTACTTTACTTTTATTGAAGAGAGAAGAGGTAGAATTTTCGATAATTACCAATGGATCCAATATTAATAATATTTTATTTGAAACAAAAATGGATACAAATGGTGAAGTCTATGGATTAATCACAATGGATAGTAATTCAAGTGATAATTTTATTTATGATTTAACAGGTAGCAATAGGGGATTGAAAGTTGGGCAAGTTGTACAAATATTTATTCGGGATAATACAAATACAAAAAATAAATTTATATCATTTAATAATGGTATTAAATTTAAAATAAAAGAATTGTATATAAGGTCTATTAAAGTTAAATTTTTAAATGGAGTTTTTGAAGAGGAAGAAACAACTATTATAGATTACCCTTCCTCTGGAAAAATATCTTATATGACGACCACATTTAAAGTTGTCGATAGTGAAGTTGGAAGGTTTATAATAACAGGCCAAACAGAAATTGAGGATATTAGATATAAAGTGGAATTGACAAATTCGGGAAAAAATATAACTGCTGATGATGTTTTTATTTTTAAAACCTATGATATAAATGAGCAAGGCGTTGATTGGGGATTTTTAAATAAAAAAAGAAAAGAAATGCTACTTGTAAAAAGTGATATTTACCCATATGTTGGATCTTATAAAGCTATTATTAATGCCATAAATTATTTTGGATATAATGATTTGGAATTATATGAATATTATAGGAACATAAATATTGATTCAAAAGATTTTGATAAACTTTATAAAGTTGAAATACCCGATATTTTTGACAATACTGTTGCTGGCTGGAAACCAAATGATTTTATTAAGCATACAATGCCTAACTCTAATTATGAAGATACAAATCTATTTAATTTAACATATAGAATTACAGATAAGGATGGTAATAATGTTTTATTATATTCTTTACCTGAAGTTTTAATAAAATTACAAGGATTGAAATATTGGCTACAAAGGAATATAATTCCTCTATCACATAAAATATTAGATATAACCGGTAGAGCTGATTTTGTAGCTCCCACATCTATTGTTCATAAAAATTATGATGTAAAAGTAATTAATGTCAAACAATCGATGTCACCATTTGATTTTAGATTAAATGAAGCATATTTAATGCCAATTAATTCAGGCAGCACAGTGTATAATGCTGTGATCGATTTTTATAATGAAAATAAGGACACAATCCCTGATTACTTTGATATAAAAATCAAAACGTATAAAACTTATCCAGAGTGGCTTCCGTTTAAAACATATAATAATGGTGATATCATTTCTTATTATCAACAAATATACGAGTCGACAATTAACGATAATCGAATAAATAATCCTAGAAAATTTGAAAATGTTAATTCATGGAACATTAATTTTGATTATAAGCAAGGGCAGATAGTAGAGTATAAAAGATTTTTTTATGAATTTATTGGGACACAATCATTAGTATCTAGTGGGACAAATTCAATAGTCTCACCATTTACAGATGTATTGAATTCTTTAAATAATTGGGTTGATGTTACTGAATGGAGAAAAATAGATTATTCACCTGTACAAACAATTAATGAATTTAGGACAGCTACACATTCTTTCCATTTTACAGTCGATACCAATATTGATCCATTTATTACGGTGGAGGTAACAAGTGATAATGGATATGGACAGAACTATTCGGTAAAGAAAAATTATGAACTAAGGGGATTATTAGATATAACAGAAGAGATAAGAAACCTAGATGAAATAGGACCAATAAAAATCTATAATTTCTTAACAACTACAACAACAGCTGCTCCGACGACAACAAGTACTACAACAACAACGACAACATTATTCGTACCAACAAGTACTACTACTACTACAACAACAGCTAAGGGACCAACTTTCTCAATAGGTCTTTTATGTAGAATTACGGCAAGTAATTCTACTCCAGCATTATGTGCTACTCCAGCTGCAGTTTACTATACTGTGGATAATATATTTGGAACTGGTAGAATATTATATTCTGATATTTTCCTAACCACCCCTGTTATTGGGTATAGATTGGGAATTTGCGTTACTGATAATAATGAATTTGAAATGGAACCTGGTAGTGGACTAATTAATTTACCTACAGGTAAACATTGTTAAAATTGATAAGATATAGGTGGGATTATTAGGCAACTATTATCTTTAGAATCTAGAATTTCTTTAAAATAATTATATGAAGCATATTTATCGCTAAATGTATTTTGGATAAAAAATGGTAATGTATTTATATACTTTCCTTTGAAAAATAAATCCCCATCCTCAGTAACTCCAGCATTATGATATATAACGTTTTCATTCCATTTTTTAATAGAATCAGTAGCCCATGTGAAATTAAAATATTCATCTACCTTTGTTTCATGTTCAAAATACCAAGCATTCCACAATACGGCCCACATATCTGATGTCCATTTTTGTATTGGATGATAAGATGGATTTTGTGATAATTTTTTAGATTCATCTTCGGTAAAAAATTGATATAGTTTTTCGCAATCTAATTCGACTTTATTCCAGAATTCATAGTTAGTATTTTTTAATAAGTATTGAGCTCCTCCTGAATTAGATTCCATTATTTTTGGAATTTTTTTATCTATTCCTATTATATCACACATCTTTAAATAGATGTCTTCACCTTTACTTAAAATATATTTAGATCCTATATAATCTACCGTATTACTTAAATACCATATTTTATCTTTTGTAAATTTATCAAAATTTGGATGACTTGTAAAAACAATATCACAATCATGATAAAATATAGAGTCATTTTCTAATTCTGGAAAATTTAAAAAATGTTGTTTTATAATATTAGGTCTAATCGAAGATATATATTGTGGATTTATCCTTGTATCCTTATAAAAGAAAAAATTAACAAGGCTAAATTTAGCAATTAAATTGGTATATAAACTCACAACATCTGGATGATTGGTTACATCATTTTGATCCGAACTATATCCTACCAAGATATGTATATTATTTGGATTTATCCCATGTTTAATAAAATTATTAAGCATTACCTCAATTTGCCATGCATAATATACAAGTCTTGGTTGAACACATAAGTATTTTAGATTACTCATCAATCTTTTCAGCTTTCTTTTTTGGATTTAATTTTTTGCCTTTTATCGATTCTCCTTCGGATGTTAAATTCATTTCTTTAGATTCCTCTTCTGGTTCAAATGAAGCTACCCATTCTTGAATTTCTTTAGACAAATTTTTAGCTGATGTATCGTAATAATTAATTATTTTACTTATATCGCCAATTTTTTTAAGTATTTCTGCAAATGTATACGTGTCAGCGCCCAATCCTTTGATTTTATGCTTTGCAATTAAATGATACATATAAGTCACCTCAGTAGCATCTGAACTATATCCTTTTACCAGCTTATCATCCCTATATTTATCTGATTTATCAGATCCAACCCAAGTTCCCAGCATATTTGTTAACTCTATGGCTAAGAATATCGTGTTGACATCATATTCGAGTTTATCTCTTAATAAGGTAGTTAAAAATTGAAATTGCTTTCTATTTAAATAGAAAGTATAGGACGTATCCGCAAACATTTTGGCATATTTATTCCACAGATTTTTGGCATTCGTATATAACTCATCTTTAATTTCCTCACTTTGGCCAAATCCATGGTTATTAGCCATAAAATTTTCAATTTCCTTTATCCCATTATCTAATTCCAATTCCGATTCAATAGATATTAATCTATATTCTACTTCATCTAGGAAAATAGAAAGCTTTGGTTTTACTACATTTGTCTCTAAAATTTGTTTTTCCATTATTTTTATTGTTTATTTTTTATACTAAAAATTCATCATTTGCATCTTTCTTTTGTTGATCATATAATTCCTCAACTCGATTGGCTTTTGTAATTTTATCAATTCCATATTTAGTTATTAATGAGGAAAAAGTTGTTAAATCTGGTTTAACTAATTTAATTTTTCCTGAATCAATATTAATTGATATTTTGTCTATTTCTTGCTCAATTAATATTTGTATTGACTCTTCATCGAAAACACTCATCAAATTATCATTTATACTTACTAGTAGATCTTTTTCTAAGATGAATGAAAATTGATCTGATATTTTTGATATTTTTATTAAATTTTTTTGTGACTCAGATCCAACAAATTGAAACTTAACATCTATTGGAAATGCCTTTTTCTTAAAAATTCCATTAAATATTTTGATGGTATCTGATGATAAATTGTAGAATTTACTCATATGAATTTTTATTTTTATAAAATAAAAACCATTGAAAGTTTATTAATAATATAAATAAAATAATAATATTAATAATGATGCTGTTATTAATGTTGGTAATACTCTAAAAAATATTAACTTAGCTAATTTATCAGTATCGAATAATGAAAATCCTATTATAATTAGGAAACTAAATTTATCAACTTTTTTTATATCATAAAGTCGGTATAATTCACTTAATCCTTTTTTTTCTAACAATTCAGATATTTGCTTGGTAAATTGAGCGAGTATAGGCTCGGAAATTTTACTAATATCAGATGTTCTTAAATTGTATGGTTCGCCAAACGCACTTTCTGGTATATTCATGACTGTGTATAATCTGTTAACTCTATCAATTCTAAGGTTATAGGAATTTTCGAATTCCTTTTTATTTGATAGTAGAATTTTTCGATATGAGAAATAAAATGATACTTTTTTTAAAAATGATACCTTCATTTTAATTATATGAATTAGGATAATTTTGTTTACCGATTTTTTTTGATACTAGCATTACCAGATCTTATTTCATTGACGTAGCTAGATAGGTTAGCATTAGATGATACAAGTTGACTTAATCTATAGTCTATTCTATTCATGATATTTAAAACATCTGATATTGATGGTCCAGATTCTTTCTGAACTGATGTTTTTATTGATATTTCACTTCCTTTGGACCCATCTTCAATATTTTTTATAACATCTACAAATATTTTAGTTTTAGATTCTAAAGAATCCATCATTGATTCAAATTGATCTGAATCCATTAATGACATCAGTACTATACTACCTGTTAAAGTTTTTAGGGCTGATATTTTTTCAATATTAATAGATTCTATTGATCCTGATAAATTTTTTATACTTTTAGATAATTTATCATAATCACTAGCCATCCTGGATATATCAGATGAAATTCCAGTTGTAAATCCAAATAATGTTTCTTCATACACATTTCCTTTTAGATAAGATATTAATTTTGTATATGCCATTACATTACTGGATAAATTATTCATATAATCAATTGGAATTGGCTTATAATTACCAGTTGATAAAATATTACTATTATCGGATATGGATTTCGCTATATTAGATATTTTAGATAAATCATCAAATTCAACATTTTGTACATTTTTATTATTTACAATATCAAAGAATGATTCGTATATATTGGATAAAGTTTGAGCATACCCAATAGGAATGGGATTTATATAGCTTGGTGTTCCATATTTATTACCATCATATTTTCCTGATAATATATTAGCAACATCTACTATACTTTTTGCTATTGTTGTTATCGTCCTTTGTAAAAAAGAAGTTTCAGCCCCAAACCAAGATGAGTTATCGTTTGCCCATTTAAATGCTGGACCAAAAGCACTTATAGCTGACCCTATACCCTCTGACCATTCAACGGAGGGGTAAGATCCATTAAATGCGGTACTATTTTTTCCAAATATTTGAGCTGATTCTATAACACCATAAGATATAGCTTTAATAGCACTAACCATTTCATCCGGAGTTGCATTTCCACCAGTAAAGATACTAAATATTCCATTTGATCCTAATATTTTATATACAGGAGCAAAAGCTCCGATAGATTTACCAACACCTTCTGCCCATTCCACTGATGGTCCATTTTTAAAAGCTATTGATTTTCCGCTGAAAAATTCTGCCGCAGCAACTATTCCTTCTGAAATAGTTATAATGGCTTGTTTCATTTTTTGAGGGGAAGAGCCACCACCTCCAAATATCGCGCCTAATATACCTTTTGATGTTAACGTATTATAGACGGGGGCAAAAGCGGCTATCGATAATCCAACACCTTGAGACCATTCTCTATTCGGTCCATTCTTATATGATCCTTTACTTAATATAAATGATGAATCAACTATTGATTGTGATACTAATTTTATTGCATTGGATCCAGCTTTTAATGCTAAGTATCCAAGTCCTAATGTACCACCAACAAATGCTCCTAATCCTATCATTACAGCCCCAAATGAAGTTAACAACACACCCGTCCCTATTGACCAAGCTA
>ENA-UOYA01002081-UOYA01002081.1-activated-sludge-metagenome-genome-assembly--contig:-NODE-2081-length-19968-cov-4.807312_pt1 | contig 19968 bp, 9 predicted proteins | sample MGYA00238163_ERZ764804 | MGnify/ENA primary metagenome ERZ764804 (study PRJEB28919, sample SAMN05720223) | activated sludge metagenome | isolation source: Anaerobic digester | place: Hong Kong... | reverse complement strand
TGGGAGGTCCTACCTTACCGCGTAAAAAAAAAACCGCCCCTGTATAACAGGGGCGAAAATCATTTCGCGGTACCACCTTGTCTTCGCTGTTTGCACAGCAATCTCAGCAAGCGACTATCATCGCTCCTCCTCGGTAACGGTTGGAATCCGGCACAGCCTACAGGGCATTCCGCCTTTGAGTGTGCAACTCTCGGGATGAATTCACGGTACTGATATTCTGCTTTCTTTCCACCAATCGAAAGCTCTCTGTAAGAATCAACGCATCCGCTACTGGTTCCCGGTCATCGCTTTTCATCTATATTTTGTATCATTATATTAACCGGTGCGGAATTTGTCAATCCTTTCATTCTTCATTCCGGATTTTTTTCACGGTTTCCTTCAGGACCTTCGCTGCGACGGAACCGGCCGTCTTGCTGCCGGCGCCTCCGTTTTCAACCACGACGACGAATGCCAGGGGGCAGTCCTCCCTGTCAAGGTATCCCACGAACCAAGCGTGAGGCTTCTTGCCGTCCCCCACTTCAGCGGTCCCCGATTTGGCGCAGAGTTCCAGTCCCTTGAAATTGCTTTCTCCGTAAACCTCCTTCACGTTATTCCGCATCATGGCCCCGAGCCTTTGCGCCGTCTCTTCCGAAAGGATCCTTTTTTCCTGCACTCCGCCTCCCGGCAGCACGGAAAAAATCCCGTCCTCTTTGATCAGCTCCGGCGTGACCCGCACGCCGCCGTTTGCTATGGCGCCGACATAGGCCATAAGATTCAGCGGATTGGCCAGATCGCTGTACTGTCCGATCCCGGCCCAGGCAAGATCTCCGCCTTTTGCATCCGAAATTTCCGCTTTTCCCGCCGCCGTCCTGATTCCGTCCACCTTAAGAGGATTTCGAAAGCCCGCTTTCTCCGCATATTTTTGCAGCGTATTCCCTCCCAGATCAAGGGAAATTTCGGCAAAAGCGGTATTGCAGGATACCGCAAGGGCCTGCTCCAGCGTCACGCTGCCATGCGCCGTCGGGCAGGTCACCTTTGCTCCGTCTATGATCATTTCTCCCTTGCACTCAAAGATCTTGTCTTCGATATTTTCCAGGTTGTCGACGGCGGCGGCGGCCGTCACCAGCTTGAATACCGAGCCCGGCGTATAAACGCCGGACAGCAGCCGGTTGATATAGACGCCTTCATATTTTTCCGGAGCGGCTTCCACGTCGGGCCGGTTTTCAGGATCAAAGGTCGGCAGACTGGCCATGCAGAGGATTTCTCCGGTCCGATAGTTATAGACGCCCACCGTGCCTTTTCTCCCGTTCATCGCTTTGTAAGCGGCTGTACAGAGCCCGGCGTCCAGCGTAAGGGTGATATCACTGCCGAAGCCGCTGATCCTCTCGTCGAACCGGAACGCCCCGTTGACCGGATCCCAGCCGGACAACCGTTCGCCATAGGCGACCTGGAGGCTTGTGGCAATGTTTCCGTGGGAGTCGCCGACGGCAGGCATCATCGTCATCCGCACCGCTTTGTCTTCATGATATTTTTGTATGCCGTCCACCGTCTCAAGGAGGATCTCGCCATTCCTGTCGAAGATTTTCCCGGCTGTTTTCAGGATGCCGTTATGATACAGATGCTTGTTAACCGGGTAATGTGCCCAGGAGGATGCATCGAGCGCGTATCTCACCCCGAAGAGCAGCAGCCCGGCGATCAGCAGCAGTGTCAGGATCAGAAGACCGAAGGCGCGCCTCGTCAGCAGTTTCATATCACACGCCCTCCTCTTCCGTTATTTCTTCCGGCTCCCGTCCTGATTCCGTCCGGTCAGGCCGCTGCCGCTCGTCAGCCGCCTTGATGAATGCAAGGAGCGCCCAGCAGACGACCATGGAAGAGCCGCCGTTGGACAGGAAAGGCAGAGTAACGCCGGTAAGCGGTAAAATGTCCAGAGAGCCGAATACGTTGAGCGCTGTCTGGACCAGATAGACCGAGACCGCGCCGCAGGCCGAAATGGCATAGAACGACGACTTGCAGCCGCGAAGCAGGAACAAAACGAGCAAGGCAAGAAAGACGATGATAAAGACGGCGATCAGGGCAATGACCAGGCCCCATTCCTCGCACAAGATCCCGAACACCAGGTCCGTATCCGACGCCGGAATCCCCACCAGATATCCGTAGCCGCCGCCGAGGCCCAGAAGCCCGCCGCTGGCTGCGTAAACCATCGTTCTGGTCTGTTGATATCCGATGGTATCCGAAAATTCCCAGACATGCCCCCATGCTTCAAATCTTGATGCGATGTACGGAAGGAACATCACGACAAAAAAGGCGCCAAGCACCGCGCCCGCAGAAATCAGCGCTATGGTCCTGAGATCTCCGGATCTCATGAAAGCGATCACAAGGAAGGTCACAAAGAAGATGACCGAGGTTCCCAGATCCCGCATCATGACCAGCGCTCCGATACAGGCCCCGGAAAATCCGATAAATGCCGTGAGGTTGCGGGTGGTGAGCAATTTATCCAGCGTGGCTGTTCCGGCAAGCACAAAGGCTACTTTGACGAACTCCATCGGCTGGAAGGTGATAAAACCGAGGTTGATCCAGTTTCTGGCGCCGAACCTGGTTTCTCCGATGGCAAGATTCAAAAGCATCAGCACGATGCTGCATGCGACGAGAACATATTTCAGCTTCCGTCCTCTTCCCACATCCTTGATGATCAGCTGAATCCCGCAGTATACGATCATCCCGAGCAGGATCGCAACAAGCTGCTTTGTCAGCTGGTCCGGAGCCGAAACGGATACGACCAGCAGATTCAGGCCGCAGAGAAAGAAGATCATCAATTCCAGTTCCCTGAACTTTCTGCTGAACTTCGACAGGATGAAATAGCAGACACATTCGGCGGCCGCCAGGATGATGAAGATATACAGGATCCTGAGTTCGGCCTCTTCTCCCATGGACAGCAGAATCTGGATCCCGCCTAATAGCTGAAATGCCAGCACCAGCAAAAAGGTTTTTCCCGCAGTGAGATTCCGTCCAAGATCAGCGATCAAATCCAGTCTGCTCTTTCTTCTGATGCTGTTTTCCGGGCCTTCTTCCGGGGGCAGAAACTGAAATTCGGCAGACGCGAAGGCAATCGTGTCCCCGAATTCAACTTTTCCGGATTTTTCAATCTTCTCACCGTTGACCCGGACTCCGCCCTTGGAGGCAAGATCGGTGATATTCCATCCCGATTCCCCGTAAGAAAGCACCGCATGGCTGCGGGAAACGAAAGGCAGATTGATCACGATGTCGGACAGCTTGCTCCGCCCGATGGAGTTCTCCCAATGCAGGACGGGAATCCGGTATGCGTCCCTGATCTCGAGGTATCCCCATATCCTGCCGGAGCCTCTGTCCCGCAGGAGCGGCAGGACGCATCGGACAAAAATGGCAGCGGCAAGGACCGGAAAGACCCAGCGAACCGCGAGGGTATAGAACTCCGAAAATTCTATCGGGTCTGCCAGGTAGTCCCGGACGCCTGTTACGACTCGGTCGGCCCAGGTCCGTATTCCGCTTATCATTTCAATGACGCTTTCGATCACGATATCCATCCCGATCCCTTTTCTTACTTCGATATGATGAGCAAGTCTGCGTCGAGCAGCTCGTTGAATTGCTATAAGATAATATACTATTTTTTCCGGCTGAAATCAATGTGCGCGGGGATTTGTTCCCATGGCCCGGCGCCGCAGGAACAGGATCAGACTGACAAGGATGATATAGACGCCGGACAGGGAGATGATCCATTGAATTCCGATCCGCGAAATCAACGATACCGCCGCAAAGAACAGGATCCCATATAGATTCTGCATCAGTGAAATGATGGAATGGACCGTGGATCGTCCATGCTCCTCGATCTGTTTTTGTACGTAGTCCTCTTGAAGAATGACGGCGGACGCCATCAGCAGATAAAAGAAACCATACAAAAAAATCAACAGAATATGATGGAAGAACCCGAAGATAGCAAGACTTGCGCCGGAAATGAGGCATAAGGCAAAGACGATATGGAACGGCTCGCTGATCCCTGATTTTTCAAAGAGCGATTTAATCAGGTACGCCGATCTTGATCCGATCGCTTCCAGGAGATACCGAAAACCGATCCAGATTCCGACGATGCTCAGACGCAGGTCAAAGCTGTCGGCGACCAGCGGATCGTATTCATCCAGTATTCCCGCGGCGCCTACGGCAAGAACCAGCATGAGAATCACGAGCAGCAGCATTTGATTATTGATGCAAAGCTTCATAGAAGCCTTTAGAGTGGCCAGCGGTTTCTCACGGTTCCACTCCTCCCGGTCATCCAGCTTTGCCTTAAAATAATTAATTTCCCGGAAGCTTAAAGCAAACAATGCGGAAACGGAGACCATCGCGGCGGATACCGCAAGTACTCCCTCGTATGTGATCGCTTCGGCCAGGATGCCGCCTGCAAAGCATGAGACGGCCACCCCCAGGCCGGAGAAAAAGTTTCCGGTACCGTAAACCTTATCAAAACACTCTTCCTCCCTCTTTCCCTTCAGGCTGTCGTACAGCAGCGCCTCTTCAGAACCGGAGCATAAGGCCTCGCCGATACCCCAGGAGATGAATCCCAGCGCATAGAGTGCGAAACCATCCGAAAAAAACCATAAAACATAACAGGCGGCTTTGAAAAGGCTGCCAAAGACGATCAGATTCTTTCTGTTCCAGTGATCCGCCAGGATCCCCGTCGGAATCTCAAGGAGCACGACGGGTACGGACCATATGGCAAGCAGCAGGGAGATCTGCCCCAGGGACAGTCCCTTGGACTCAAATAAAAGCAGATATACCGGATAGATCGGTATGGTATCCTTGAAAAATTTATACGCATAATAGGACCGTGAATTCATCAGATTCTCCTCTTGTTCCGGTTTCATTCGAATCTTACCGTTACTATATCACGGCAGCGCCGGCCGAACAAGAGGCAGGCAGTCATGGCAGGCCTGCACAGAAGGCCATGACAGGCCCATGACAGGGCTGCACAGGCGGTCAGGTGCGGCCCATCCTGACTTCCACCATGTGGGTCCCTCCGTCATTAATCAGGCTGACGGCGTTGTCCGGAAGCGCGGCTCCGTCGACCGTGATCACGGATACTCCTCTGTTCACATTCTCCGGGTTGGCAACATGAATGTGATACTCTGTTTCCCCGAAACGATATTCGATGGAGAATTCCGTCCACTTCTTCGGGATACACGGATCGATGATCAGCTGATCCGCCTTCCTGGAAAAACCGAGAATGCTTTCCAGGCCGGCCTTGTAGATCCAGCCGGCCGTGCCTGTGTACCAGGTCCATCCGCCCCGCCCCACATGCGGAGGAACCGAATAGACGTCCGCGGCCATGACATAGGGCTCCGCTTTATAGATGGAGTACTCCCTGTCGGTCCTCGTATGATTGATCGGATTGATCAGACTGAAAAGCTCTCCCGCCTTATCCCCGTCGCCAATGAGGGCGAACGCGATGATCACCCAAGCCGCGGCATGGGTATACTGTCCGCCGTTTTCCCTGACTCCCGGAACATACCCCTTGATATATCCGGGTTCCAGATCCCCCTCGTCGAAGGGGGGCGTCAGCAGCTTGATCAGCCCCGCGTCTCTCATGACGAGATAATCATCCAGGGATTCCAGCGCCCTTTTCACTCTTTCGGGATCGCCCTTCCCCGATATGACGGCCCAGGACTGGGCAAGGGAATCGATTTTGCATTCTCTGTTGTTGCTCGAGCCCAGGGGCGCCCCGTTGTCAAAAAATGCCCGCTTGTACCAGTTGCCGTCCCAGGCGTTCTTTTCGATGGCGCCGGCGATCTGATCGATCATCCGCTCATATCGTTCCGCTTTTTCGTCATCGCCCATTTTCCGGCAGATGGGAATGAATTTCTGCAGCGTCGAGCATAAAAACCAACCCAGCCAGACGCTCTCTCCCTTTCCCCCGTTTCCCACCGTATTCATGCCGTCGTTCCAGTCTCCGCCTCCGATGAGAGGAAGCCCCCGTTCGCCGAACCGGAGGCCTCGTTCAATCGCGCGAATGCAGTGCTCGTAGACGGAGCCTGTCTCCTCCGTGATCCTCGGCTGGCTGTAACGCTCATCCTCATGGCTTTTTAACGGTTCGTCGTCCAGGAACGGAACTTCGACTTCCAGGATCCCGTCATCGCCCGTCGCAGCGATATACTCCGCCGTCACGAAAGGCAGCCAGAGATAGTCGTCTGAGAACCGGGTTCTCGGACCCTTTTCCGCAGGCTCGTGCCACCAGTGCAGCACATCCCCCTGCAGAAACTGATGCCTCGTATGCTTGATGATCTGCTTTCTTGATATCTCAGGCCATACGTTGAGAACGGACAAACTGTCCTGCAGCTGATCCCGGAATCCGTATGCGCCTCCGGCCTGATAAAAGGCGGTCCTTGCCCACATCCTGCAGGAGATGACCTGATAGAGCAGCCATCCGTTCAGAAGGATATTCATAGCCGGATCCGGCGTATTGACCCTGACCGTCCCCAGCTTGTCTCTCCAGAAGTCCTTCACTTCGGCCAGCGCCGCCTTCGCCTTATCGATCTCACGATACGCACCGGCAAGCGCGCAGACGGCATCCGCCCGATCGGCCATGCCCAGCAGGAAGACGAACTCCTTTGTTTCCTTCGGCCTGATCACGATATCGACCTGCATGGCAGCGCACGGATCATAGCCCGTTCCCAGCCTTCCCGACAATTGTTGACGCCGCAGCGCATCCGGCAGAGCGATGGTCCCCGTGCCGAAGAACTCCTTTTTATCTCCGGTAACGGACCGTTCCCGGACGGAGGATTCGAGAAAACAGATCCTGTCGGGGAACTCCCGGTTGTACGGATTATTTACAAGCAGAATCCCTGCGTCATCCTGGAAGCTTGTCAGATGTCTGGCGGTCTCCTTTGTGTTCACGCCCAGAACCGGATTGATATAATAGGTGATTTTCAGGCTTCTGTTTTCTTTGCCTTCATTCTCAAGCCGGATGACGCTGATCTTAACGGTTCCGTGAACCGGTACGAACTGGGTCAGCCGCTGGGATATTCCGTGGCTGCAGTGTTCGAATTCCGAATAACCGAATCCGTGCCGGATCGTATAGGCTTCCTCTTCCCGGACCGGCAGCGGAGTGATGGTCCACGGATCACAGGATCCGTCGCTCAGGTAGAATATTTCTCCCGGCGTATCGCTGACCGGATCATTGGACCAGGGAGTCAGCTTGTTTTCCCTGCTGTTTTCGCACCAAGTATATCCGCCGCCGGATTCTGTGACCATAAAGCCGAATTCCGGATTCGAAATGATATTGACCCAGGGAGCGGGCGTCATCCGGTCCCCTTCTAGCTTGATCACATATTCGCTTCCCTCCCGGTCAAAGCCGCCCAGCCCGTTGAAAAACGCCAGACGGTGTTCCCCTTCAGGAACCGCTGCAGCAGACTGGCTATGCGGTTCTCCGGCGCCTTGCCCGGACACGCGGTCCTCTCCGCCCTTTTTTGTCCGCTTCCCGTCGATGGGATGTTCGGGCGGCCCGGCGAGCCGCAGCGGCGTTACCTCGTACGCCTCGTAGTGCACCTGCTCGCTCATGGTTCCCGCGCCGCCCCGAAAGACCATTCTTGCCACGGCATAGAGAAGCGGAATGTCGTCGGGCTGCATATTGTTCGCATTCAGAATGAATACGTCATTGTACAGATTTGAGGCGTTGCTGGTCCGGCTCGCCTGGACGATGTCGGAAATCAGAGAATACAACGGATTGGAGTAACTGTTTTCCTCGTGGCTCAGGATGACGAGGTCCACCATCAAATCCTTCAGACGCCAATACTCATGGGCTTTGAGCACTTCATAAAGGATTTCCACTTCCGTCGTCTTATCGAGCACGACAAGAATGATCGGCCTGTCTCCTGAGATCCCGTAAGGCCAAAGGGAGGTCTGGCCTTTCCGGTTTTGCTGGATCCACTGCTTGTACTTCAGCCTTTGCGGACTGATAAAGAGGATGTTTGAAATCATATCCTGATACAATTCCATTTCCTGGGCCTTGATATTCAAATACTTCGTTTCCACCTGGCTTCTTGTCAGGGCAAGCCAGAAGGCGGCGTCGCAGGCCTCCGAATTGTGGTATTTTTCCATCAGTTCGACGATCGATTCCCTGCTGCCGGCCGTAACGGTCACAAAAGAAATCTGGGCCTCCTCGTCCGGTTCGATATTCACCTTGACCCGGAGGCTGAAGATGGGATCCAGAACCGCCCCCACGGTATTCGACAGCGGCTTGTCCCGCTCCAGTGCGGCAGGATGGCTTACCGTTCTGCCCCTGCCGATGAACTGCATCCTGTCTGTTTCATACTGGATGTCCTCGGCAAGATCTCCGTCAATGACCGGAAATCCGGCAACCCACATCTCTTTGTCCTCCTGGCTTCTCGGACGCCGGTGCGCAAGCAGCGCCTGGTATTCCGGATAATACTCCGTCCGGACGAACAGGTTGCTGAACGCCGGGTGGGCCAGATCACTGTTTCGGGATGCAAGCACCACCTCGAAATAGCTGGTTATCTCGAGAACGCACGAGGTGCTTCCCGTGTTCTTCAGGCTGATTTTTCTGATTTCCGCATTGTCTTCCGATGCGACAACGACCTCCATGGTCGTTTCGAAATTTCCGTCCGCCCTTTCATAGACCGCCTTATCCGGAGTAAAAACAACTTTATACCGTTCCGGCGGAACGTTGAACGGCGAATAAGCCGCGGACCAGCACCGGTTTTCCGTGATATTTTTGATATAGAAAAACATGCCGTAGCTGTCGCTGACGGGATCCTCCCGCCATCTGGAGACGTCGGCGGTCTTGTTCCTGCTGTACCCCGTGCCTTTATCGGTCAGCATGACGGAATAATTTCCGTTGGACAGCACATGGGCCTTGGGAAGATTGAAGTCCGGAGCCGTAAATTTCCGATATGCGCCCTTGTCCCTGTAGACTCTGGTCTTCGGGGACGAGATTCTCTCCTTGTTTTCTTTTGTAAACAGGATATTGACCGGTATTTTTTCCTGGAGAAGCAGTCTCGCCGCCTTGACGGCGGGATCCGAGCCAAATCGCCTCTGCATGATATTTTGATTCAGAAAATTGTTCAGGGCCAGCAGAGTCATTCCCTCATGATGCGCCATGAAGCTCTTGATGATCACTTTTCCGGACTGGAGATTCGTCCGCTCCGGCGTATAATCCGCCGCCTCGTAATAGCCGTACGGCCCTTCCAGTCCTTCCGCCTTTAAATATTGAATATTTTGATAGGCGTCCTCGAAGTTGACCATGAGGGCCATGAAGGTGGAATAGGGGGACGTCACCGCGTCCTCGACCAGGCCGCGCTTCAGGCCGAGCCAGGGCACGCCGATCGCCTTGTACTGGTAGTCGAGGTTGATGTCCAGCGAATGGAAGGCGCATTCCGAGGCTCCCCAGGGCATGTTTCTCGCCTTGCCGTATTTCTGCTGGCTTTTCACGACAAAGCAGTAGGTTTCGTCCAGCAGCGTATTCCGGTAGCTTTTCATCAGAAGAAGCGGCATCAGATATTCAAACATGGTTCCGCTCCAGGAAACAAGACCCTGATGCCGGTCGACCACCGTCAGCAGCCTGCCCAGCATGAACCAGTGCTTGGGGGGCACTTCTCCCCTGGCAATGGCGATATAGCTTGCTTGTCTCGCTTCCGAAGCCAGCAGATCGTAATAGGAATTCGTCAGCTTCTTTTCATCCACGTTATATCCGATGGAAAAGAGCTGTCTGTTTTCATTATATAACGGCTTAAAGCTGATCCCGTCCGACAGGCTTTCGATCCGGCCGATCAGGGTGTGATACCGCTCCGAGAATTCCTTGAAGCACCGGTTGGATTCCAACACCGCGCCGATCAATTCATTGAGCCAGACAAAACCCTCTTGGAAGGTCTGCCCTTTGATCTTTACTGTGCACTTTGTGATATGATCAATTTGCTTTAAGATTTTCTGATAAGCGTCCGGCAGTTCGCACAGGGATACATTCGCTCTCAGAGAATCCAGAAGCCGATCCGTCTCCGCCGAGAGGCCTTCGTGGAACAGTTCATCCGGAACGGTTTTAATCAGCCCGGCCCATGGCGTGAAGAAATTCAGTTCCTCCTTCAGCATCCTTGCCATCCGCTCCGCCTTCGCCTTCCATACGGGCTTTCGGATCCCGGATAAGGCGCTGCCTTCGATCAGTTCATCGAGAGCCGCATCCCACTGCTGCAGGCTGATCTGACCGCCGCTTTCCAGAAAATCAAGACGGGAAAGCTCCGAAGGCAGCGGTTCGCCGTCCTCCAGGCCGTTCCGGAACGTATCGCGGAAGCCCCGGGCAAACACGGCGTCCACCAGCGGCGTCTTGTAATACTCCTTCAACCCCTCCGCCAGCGTGATCAGGTAGCAGACAAGATTTCCGCTGTCCACGGTGGATACGTAAAGAGGATAAAGGGGCTCCAGGGTTCTCGTATCGTACCAGTTATACAGGTGTCCGTTCCACTTTTCCATCCGTTCAATGGTCGAGATCGTTTTTTCGATGGAATCGACGGCTTCCTTGATCCCGGTATAGCCCAAATCTCGCCCGGATAGGGATGCAAGAAGTCCCAGTCCGATATTGGTCGGAGACGACCTGTATGCGACTCCCCTGGGGGGATCCTCCTGAAAATTATCCGGGATCAGATAATTATTCTTATGATTGGAAAACTCTTCAAAATACCTCCATGTCCTGCGGGTGATCTTGCCCAGCTCCGCAAGCGCCTCCCGGTCCGGATGCACCGTTTCATCGCTGTCGTCGATGCTCACGCGATAGGCGACGAAGGGCGAAGCCATCCAGACCGCAAAAAAGATCAGCGAGGCCGCAAGGCTCTCCGGTTTGAAATAGATTGCAAAGAAGAGGACCAGGATCCCGAAGCCCGTGCTGGGCCCCATGGCCCGCAGATGGCTTTTCAGAGAGCCGCTCTGCGTTTTTTCGACGTCGGCCGACGTGACCCATTCCAGCATATTTCTCCCGGAGATGAAAACACGGTACAATGTCACCAGAACCGCATTCAATTCCCTGACAGCCTGATACGGCAGAAACACCACCGACAGGATAAACTGGAACAGACATGATTTGATTCCGAAAAAGCTTGGCCTGTACCGCTTGATTCTATCGTACTTCACCCTCATTCGCACCTGCTCGAGGAAGTTCAGGATCAGCGGCATTCCCTGGGCGAGCAGGGCAAAGCATATCCAGAAATTGCCGTTTCCGGGAAGGATGCTCGTGCCCAGCAGAATCAGGATCAGGTACGACGGCGTTACAAGGCTTCTCCTCAGGTTGTCCGTAATCTTCCAGAGGGAGACACAGCTTAACGGGTTTCTGATCCGTTCGTTGTTCCTGTTTCTCACCCTCCTTCCCAGCCACGGGATCAGCTGCCAGTCCCCTCTGATCCATCGGTGGAGTCTTGCCATAAAGGACAGATACTTGGAAGGATAGGAATCAACCAGTTCCAAATCGCTGACAAGGGCCGCCCGCGCATAGGATCCTTCCAGCAGATCATGGCTGAGGACGGCATTTTCCGGGATGGCGTCCCTTAACACCGCCTGAAAGCATTTCAGATCGTAGATGCCCTTGCCCGTAAAAATCCCTTCCCCGAAAAGATCCTGATAGACGTCGGATATGGCGCAGGAATAAGGGTCGATCCCCTCCTGGCCCGTATAGATCCTGGAAAACATGGAGCGGTTTGCGCTTTCGATTTCAAAGGAGATCCTGGGCTGCATGACGGCATACCCGTCGGTCACGATGTTCCTTGCACTGTCGATGACCGGCGCGTTCAGAGGGTGGGCCATCGCCCCGATCATTTTCTTGGCCATGCCGAATGGCAGCATGGTATCCGCGTCCAGCGTGATAACATATTTAAAATCATCCGCCGGCAGACGGCAGTTGGAATACACGATGAAGCTGGTTTCCTGCGAGCCGAGCAGCAGCTCGTTGAATTCCATCAGCGCGCCCCGCTTCCGCTCCCAGCCGGTCCATTTGTTATCCCGCTCATTGAATTTTCTCAGTCGGTTGTAAAAATAAAACAGATCCTTCCCGTCTTTCGCATATTTGCAATTCAGCGCTTTGATTCCTTCCGTCGCGGCGCGGATCACGCATGCGTCATGTTCCTTGCTGGGCCCGTCGGCGTCGGAGAAGGCGCCCAACAGCGCAAAATAGAGATTTTTCTCCCTGTTCGCAAGATAATGGCTTTCCATGTTTTCCAAAAGATGCGCCACACTCTTCTCGTCGGATAAAATGGCCGGGATCACGACCATCGTCCGCATGGAGTCCGGGATCCCGTCCTTCAGTTCAAGGCGCGGAAAAAAGGCCGGCTTCTTGAATTTGCATACGAGCCAGTTGGCGACGGAAAAGGCGATTTCCGAAGCCGGAATCAAAACGGCGACGGCTGCCAGAATGACGGGAAAAGCATCACCGCCCGGACTGCCGACAGCATACCTTACGGTCAGTCCGGCGATGATCAGAGTGAAAATCGCGATGAAGTTCATATAGATATACCCCAGCTGATCGGACAGCAGGTCTTTGAGTTTTTCTATCCGGCTCTTCTCCCCTTCCAGCATGCTCTCGAGCAATTCCTGCCCCTTTCCCACCAGATAGTACCCGACATGGGACATTTTGCGGCACGGTCCTTCTCCTGCCTGTCCTCCGCACTCCCGGAAGGCCTTCGACGCCAGCTCGATAGCTTCTCTGGCGATATGCAGCTCAGACACCCGGTATGCCTTTGCAAGCATTCCGATTTTCCGCTTGTAATAGTTCCGGGAATGGATGTCCATCCGGCCGTAGGTTCCGTCGGGGTCCTGTCTCAGGATCTTTTCCAGAAAGCTGACCGATTCAAAGATATCGGACCAGTCAAAGCTTGAGATATATTTTAAGCTTGCAATGCAGTTTCCCATGGAAACGGTATTGACGGCCTGGGTGTTATGCTCTTTTCTGGCGATGGAATCAGACGACATATTATATTTGTCAAGGATTTCATCGATATAACGAAGGACATTGGAATAACTCCGGCCGGATCGTCTTAACCGGTAGAACAAATGCTCGATAAAGGAGGGATCCACTTCATCCATTGTGGCAATATTATTTTTGAACAGCCGGATGATCTTTTCCGTGTCGACGTCTTCCTCCGCCATCCATTTTTCGTACACCTCGTCGGCGAGATTCCACTGTTCCTTTGTCTCTTTGATTTTCTCGCTGAGCCTCCGGATGTTTTCGATGAGGGCCAGCTTGAGCATCATGGGAATAATGCTGATTTCGCGCTCCAAAAGAACCGTATGGGACTGATATGCTTCCAGATACTTCAGCAGGGTGCTGATCTCGATCTGGCCGTCGGTATGAGACGTCAGTTCCATCGCAATGGCGAGGATTCTGGTATAGCCCCGGAAAGGCCCCTTATTTAAAACCGGCAGGCTGTAATACTCTTTTTTCGTAAGATCCCTCCGGATGCTTTTCACCTGCTCCTCCACGATATAGAAGTTGTCAAGAAGCCACTCCGCAGCCGGCGGCACCGCCCTCTTCTGATCCACGTCTTCGTTCAGACTCCGGCATACCGACAGAATCGTATGATAGTTGTCGTTCATTCTTGTGACAGGCCAGTTTGTCGTATTCTGTTTCGAAGAAACGGAATGTTCCCGTGCGATCGTTATGGCGTGATCCTCCAGCACGTCCTCGGACAGGGATGCTCCCCGGATCTCAACATTTCTGTTTTTCCGCAGGCGTAACAGTACAAAAAATAAAAGTACTGCCGCCAATAAAACAATACCGATGCCGAATACGTAATAGAAACTCAGATTCAATTTCACATTCTCCTAAAATTTAATCACTCCATAATATCCCCTCATCACCGCCGATCTATTCATAAATTCATTATTTTTCCAATAGAAAAACGGGGCTTAGCAATGTAAACCCCTCTTGGATTGAGTTTCAATGGCTGCAGCCTTATTTGCACTCTTTTTGCATTTTATATTTTTTTCACGACTATACTGTACAATCAAGAAATAACGGTAACCGGGCACAAACGCCCAATCAATAATTTTAAAAAAGAAAGGAAGAATTCAGATGTTTTGTACAGAATGCGGTCATAATGCGGGAGATTCGAAATTCTGTCCCAACTGCGGAGCGGCAGTATCCGAAGCTGCGCAGACAGGGCCGGGCGGGAATAAAAGCAATGTCCCGCAGCAAAATTTCAATCCGGCAGCCCGGATGAAGAGAGCCGACGAAGTGGAATTCAAAATTCACGGGGAGGATCTCCAGTTCGTGGAAATCATGTTGGATCCGTCGGAAACCGTCATTGCCGAAGCCGGAGCGATGATGTATATGGATGCGGCGATCAAGATGGATACGATCTTTGGAGACGGCTCGGGAAAAGAAGGCAATGATCTCAAGAGCAAGCTTTTTTCCGCAGGCAAGCGGATGATCACGGGAGAAAGCCTGTTCATGACATCCTTTACCAACACGGCAGCCGAAAAAAGATGCGTTTCCTTTGCCGCTCCCTATCCCGGGAAGGTGGTCGCCTTCGACCTGGGAGAGTATGGAGGAACCATGATCTGTCAGAGAGACTCCTTCCTCTGCGCAGCAAAAGGGATTTCCATCAACATCGCTTTTCAGAAGAAGATCGGCGTCGGTCTCTTCGGAGGCGAAGGGTTCATCATGCAGAAGCTGGAGGGAGACGGCCTTGCCTTCATGCATGCGGGCGGCACCATCATTAGAAAGGATTTGAACCCGGGCGAGACGCTCAGGCTGGATACGGGCTGCCTGGTAGCCATGACGAAAACAGTCAATTACGATATCCAGTTCGCGGGCGACATCAAAAGCGCGCTGTTCGGCGGCGAGGGTCTTGCGCTTGCTACCCTCAGCGGTCCGGGAACCGTATGGCTGCAATCCCTTCCCTTCTCCAGGCTGGCGGACAGAATCCACTCTGCAGGCAAAGGCGCAGGCAGGAGCAAGGATGAAGGCAGCGTCCTGGGAGGTCTGAGTATCGGCACCCTTCTGAAGAACGACTGAGTCAGAGATGGATGAATCTTCCGAATGGGCGAAAAACAATTCAGCCGCGGGTGCCGTCACGGCGCCCGCGGCTGTTGCTTCCCCAGCTGATCGATGATTCCTGCTCTCCTATTCGATCTCAAACTGACAGTGCACGATGGCTGTAATCTCTTTTTCCAAAGAGTAGGTGTCGTTCATTCCGTAGTCGGACACCTCATTGGAATAGAGCGGTGTAATCTGGATCACTCCCATATCCGCATACTTCAGTTTACCGATTTTATTTCCTGCGTTTTCCGCAATCATTTCCGCTCGTTTTTTAGCGTCTTTTGTGGCTTCCGCCAGCATTGTCACCTTCATGTCGGCGATCTTTGTGTACATATACTGCGGTGCGTTGGACTGGAACTGGACCCCGTCATTGATCAACTCCGTAACTTTTCTGGAAATCTCCGTGATCTTGTCGATTTCGTCAGAGCTGATGGTTACGGTCTGATACAGTTCATAATAGTCGATTTCGCTGGAATACATGCCGTTCGGAAGGATTACGTAATATGTATTCGTATTGATGGAGGAGAAAACGATCTTATCCTCCGGGACGCCCTTTTTCACAAGATAATCAAGGACTTTGTTTTTGTCCGCTTCCAATTGGACGTATGCGTCCTGCAATGCCGGCGACTTGGCATGGAAGCTGCCGGTCCAGACGATCAGATCCGAAGTGATCTGCTGTTTCGCAGACCCGGTCACGATGATGGTGTTGCTGCCGCCTTTCACTGCTTTTATTCCGTCAACCAGGATCATTGACGAGAGGACAACAGCGAGAGCAACGATGAGAGCAATAACGATGTTTGCTATGATTTTACTTTTCATTTCATTCATTTTGTATAACCCCCGACCCTTTCCATAAAATGGTTTCCTGTCATTTCCAGTCTATTAGACGGCTGTATGGAACAAAAGGTTCCAAGGAGCCGCTTTTTGCATGGGTTCAGTGAAATTCATAGGCGCCGCAGTCGACGGCTCTGCCGCCGACCCGCGGATTCCCGGCAAAATCCGTTTCACCCGCTTCCGGAACATAGGCGGGATTTCCGAAATCGATGGCCGGAGAATCCGGCAGAAGGCGAAAGTCGCCTTTTGCGGCGTCCGCAAACCCGGGATCGGCAATCCTTGAAGCGGAATCCTGCTTCGTTTTGAATTTCCACATGTTCAGTCCGACCAATCCCGTGTCGGTTCCGGTAAATCTCAGCCCTCTGGATCCGCCGGGCCCATAATATAAATTATGATTGAACGAGATATGATAGATATATTTCTCTCCGAAATTTTCGGTTGTGACCGCCAGATTGTCGCTTCCCGTGTAAACGATATTGCAGCCGAACAGGAGATCGCGGCTCTTTGCGATGTGGATCTCGCCCTGCCCCTGTTTCTTTGTGTCATTGCCGTACAGGGTATTATTGAGGAACTCGCAGTCCTCCGTCCAGCCGCTGTTCATGTCTGAGCCTCCTGCCCGGACCCCGCAGGCGTTGTTGCCGTAAATCAGATTGCTCTTGACGATGATACCGCTGGCGGCTTTCCTGCCGGTTCTGTTTCCGATTTCGATCCCGATGTCGTTTTCCGTACAGATATTGTAAGCGATGACCACATCTCCTGCTCCGTCCGTACGAATCCCGCCTGCGCCGAAGTCTCCGTCCCGGTAGCACGGATTTTCGGTGCGGCTGTTTCTCCCCAATTGGTTATACCCGACAAACCCGTTCCTTACGTCTCCGATCAATGCGATACCGGTATTGTTGGTATCGTGAACATAGTTATTAGTCATTTCAAACCCGTCAAGATTGCCGCCGAGTGCCACCGCCTCTTTCGTGCCGCATCTGATATCCCAGATCTCATTGCCGTCGATGACAAGACCGGAGAGCGGCTCGTCGGCGTCCCCGCCATAGACTGCGATTGCTTGTCCGCCTGCGTCGTCCGTGGTTCCTGTATACCCGATGTGATGGATCCGGCAGTCTCTGATTTCGATCCCCTGGCCCTTACCCCATATGCCGATGCCGGTCAGCAGGCTGTCGCTCTCTTCGCCTGTATTATTGACGATCTCAAGGCCGATCAGCCTGATATGGCTCCGGTTGCTGATACGGATTATGTCTTCCTGTTCCGCGGCAGGAGTTTTTGAACCGTCGATCACCACTTTATCATTCTCATAATTTCTGAATACGACCGGTTGTTCGGCAGAAGCGCCGGATACTTTGATATCGACTCTTTCGTAGTAGGTCCCGGCTTTGATATAGATTGTGCTTCCGGGAGCTGCGGATTCCGCCGCTCTCTGAATGGTCGCCCAGGGCTTCTCCTCTGTCCCCGGATTGCGGTCGGAGCCGTCCGGAGAAACGTAATAGCTGTCAGACGCCGCAGTGACAGGATCGTTTGTATCCACTGAAAATAGAAAGATGACGAGCAAGGCCAAAAAAAGATTGATAAAGAACATTTTCTTCATAAAAACTCCTCCTGGGAATGATGCTCCGGAAACATCTCAGCGTAGAATTTTTGCGGAAGGCTGCCGACCATCTTCTGGTAGCACTTGTTCATATGGGACTGGTCGTAATATCCGGCTGAAACGGCAAAGTCACTCAGAGATATGTCCTTCTTCTCTTTATGTAAATGGGAAAGCTTGAAAAAGGAAGCCTGGAATTGGATGATTTCACATAACTCCTTCGGTGAGATCCCCACATGCTGATGGTATAAATTTCTCAGATACCGTACGGTATAGCCCGACTGTTCGGACAGTTCTCTGACGGGAATGCTGCCCTGGCTCCTAACGATCCTCTCCGTGCAGTACTTTACCACGTTTGTCGGGCCGTAGCTCTTATGAATCTTCTGATAGAGATACGCTGTCATGGTTTCAACACGGCGCCCGAAGTCCAGGATCTCATCCATTTGGTCCAGCAGGATATCCCTCTTTAAAAAATCCGTCAGCGGGGCCTGCTCTCCGATCAGCTCGGAAGTTTGAAGCTTCACGATATCGGACAGCCCACCGGGAACAAAGCGGACTCCAAATGCGCTCCCCGCCTGATCGACGGGTACTATGACTTTTTTCAGATGATAACCGACCAGGGTTTTCGTTACTCCCTTATCGTCATAACGGAACAGCAAATCGATACAGCCGTCGGGAATCACACAGACCTCGCCGCCCGGCGCCGGAGAATCAAACTGATAGAAATCGGATACGACGCCGTGCAGAGGATGTCCCGCAGGCACAATAAAATTCCGGTAATTGCTTTTCCCCTCGAAGCCCGGCTGATAAGGAACATATCCGACGGATCCGGAACCGTTTTCCATGAACATCCTATCACCCCTTGCGCATTTTCCGCATCAGGTATCCTGCTTACCTACATTATATATGACTTTGACCCGTTGTCAATGAACCTGGGTCTGCCCGCTTGTCCGTTCCTTAACCCGCTTTGGAATTCCCTTTTTTACTATACGGGTTCCGCTATTTATGTTATATCAATCATAGATTGAAGCAGAGCAGCGGCCGGCCCGGAAGTCCCGGTACGACCGGCCCCGATCCTGCGATCAATAAAGGAGGTGGTACATTTGTTGACTGAAACTGACAGCAAAACCCTGGCCTATGTGAATTTGTTTGCAGTGCTCGGAACGCTTGAAAATCTGTGCGAACTGGTTCCGGAAGCAAAGGGCATCCTAAAAGGCAAGGGGCCGATATCCATCGGATTCGACGTAAAGGGCGGGCCGAGCGCAACGCTGACCTTTGCCGACGGTACCTGCCGGATAACGGAAGGATGCAATAACTGCACCATCAAGCTTCCGTTTTCTTCCTGTGAAAAGTTCAACGGCATGATCGACGGAACGGTCAAGCCGATTCCGTCAAAAGGATTTACCCGGATTGCATTTCTGACAAAAACCTTCGTGCCGCTGACGGAGCTGCTGACGAAATATTTGAAACCCTCCAAAGAGGATCTGTTGGACAGCGAATTTCGTGAAATCAATACGATACTGACACTGTATACGGTAGCGGCAGCCATCTCGCAAATCGGCAATATGGATAAAAGCGGAAGGTTCAGCGCGGGTCATATGCCCGACGGAGATATCGCCATCGACATCAGGGATGTGATGGGGGTGACCGTCAATGTGAAGAACCATCGTCTGACAACGATCAAGAACCGCTGCGAAAAACCGAGAGCGTCCATGGTCTTTACCGATCTGGAAGTCACACACAAGCTGCTAAGGGGCGAGGTAAGCGCCTTTGCATGCATCTGCAACGGCAGCATTGAAATGCACGGAATGCTGAACATGATCGATAATATGAACCGCATTCTGGATCGTGTCGGCCGGTATTTGAGTTAGGAGGTTATGAGTATGAAATTCCCGGTTTATGAATATCCCAAAAGCCGCGAGGCCTTCGCCCGGGCATTTAAGGTAATCCCCTCCGGCATCTACGGGCACCAGGGGCCGGCGGAAGGCTGCTACATTCCGCAGAGCGCGTTTCCTTTCTTTTCTTCCAGGGCAAAGGGCGCTCATTTCTGGGATCTGGACGGAAATGATTTTATCGATTACATGTGTGCATACGGACCTAACGTACTCGGATACTGCGATGAGGATGTCGACGCAGCCGCGCTCGCGCAATTGAAAAAGGAAAACTGCGTAACGGTGCCCTCCTCGGTCATGGTGGACTTTGCCGAGTTGCTTGTGGATACGGTCGAATGTGCCGACTGGGCTTTCTTCGCCAAGAACGGAAGCGATATGACCTCCTTGGCGGTCTTAACCGCCAGAGCCGCCACATGCCGAAAAAAAATCGTATTTTTCAACGGGTATTATCACGGCGTATCTCCCTGGGCACAGAAGCTTGATTATCCCGGCATCCTGGAGGAAGAAGTGGTCAATAACCTTTACGTGGATTTTGATGATTTTCCCGCATTGGAAAAGCTCTTCAGCGATCATAAGGGCGAAATCGCGGGACTCATCGCCCAGCCGTACATGCACGG
>ENA-UOYA01002078-UOYA01002078.1-activated-sludge-metagenome-genome-assembly--contig:-NODE-2078-length-19986-cov-6.512719_pt1 | contig 19986 bp, 19 predicted proteins | sample MGYA00238163_ERZ764804 | MGnify/ENA primary metagenome ERZ764804 (study PRJEB28919, sample SAMN05720223) | activated sludge metagenome | isolation source: Anaerobic digester | place: Hong Kong... | reverse complement strand
ACTGAAATTGCCTGTTACAGCCAAGATCAGGCTGGGTTGGGACACAGACTCTTTAAATTATCTTGAAGTGGTGCGCGTTTTGCAGGACTGCGGAATCAGCGCGATCACCGTCCATGGCCGTACCCGCAAACAGGAATATTCAGGCCGATCAAATTGGAATGCAATCGGGGAAATAAAACAAATTTCTCGCGTTCCCATCATTGGCAATGGTGACGTTGAATCGCTAAGCGACGCTGTTTTACTGATTCAACAAACGGGTTGCGATGCGGTCATGATCGGTCGTGGTGCCATTGGAAACCCCTGGGTTTTCAGTGGGAGAGACAGGTCTGATGTTTCCCAGCTTGAATTATTCAACGTTATTGAAACTCATTTACGCTCAATGTGTGATTTGTACCTTCCTCGAATCGGCACGATGATGTTTCGCAAGCATATGGCTAAATATCTCATAAATTATTTATCAACACCTGAAATCCGTCATGACCTTTTTTCACTGGAGGATCCAGACACATTGCTAGAAAAAATCCATATTATTCTTGGGATCGAAAAAGAACAATCCTACATCACATAAGGAGACTATCATCATGTTGATTTATCACATTACTGAACAATCTACATGGAATCAAGCTAACCGTGAGGGTATCTATATGCCAGTAAATTTCATACGCGAGGGTTTTATTCATTGTTCAAACCGAGACCAGGTATTGGATACTGCAGAACGATACTACTCCAATGATTCGAATTTGGTTTTACTTCAGATCGATGTTTCAAGATTGCGTTCTAATATGCAGGAGGAAAACTTGATCGGAGGCCAGGAGAAATATCCGCATATTTATGGACCTCTAAATCTGGATGCAGTCATTTCTGCTGCTGCATTCGAAAAAGGAGCAGATGGAAAATTCCATTTTCCATTTCTTTAGTCATTAATTGCGGATGAGCATGGTAAAATAATCACTTGAGTCCCTGTAGCGCAATGGATAGCGTGCCGGCCTCCGAAGCCGTCGGTGTGGGTTCGAATCCCACCAGGGACACTCTTCTTCTTCTGAAAACGGATCCATTATTTCATTTCATCATGTGATTCTTTGTTACGCCCATTTCCCCAATGGTATTCTTCTTGATAATTTATCAACAAAATTCCAATGCTTCGTTAATAATTTTGGTAGACAATAATCACACGTAGTAAAATGGAAGTGCTAATTAAGGAGTGATCGATTATGTACACAGGAGTATATGGCGGCGGGTATTTACTCTATATCTTGATCAGTTTACCTGCTTTGTTGCTGGGTTTATGGGCTCAATCCAAAATAAAATTTGCCTATAACAAATATTCCCGGGTTAGAACTGCCTCTGGCATGTCTGGTGCTGAAGTTGCCAGGCGGATGCTGGATCAAAATGGATTAACAAACATTCCCATCGAAGAAACCAGTGGAACATTATCAGATCATTATGACCCAGGCAAGAAAGTATTGCGGCTGAGCCAGGGTGTTTACCGATCAAATAGTGTCGCAGCAGCAGGCGTTGCTGCCCATGAAAGTGGACATGCGGTGCAGCATAAAGAAAAATACGGCCCTCTAAAAATCAGGTCAATCATGATTCCAACTGTCCAATTAGGCAGCTGGCTTGGACCAATTCTTTTCATGCTTGGGTTATTTCTCAGCAGCCAAACAGGAAACAACATTGCCTGGTTTGGATTAATCCTCTTTTCTGCAACGGCTGCATTTTCATTGATTACTCTTCCCGTTGAAATCAATGCCAGTAACCGGGCAAAAGAATGGCTGGCTGGATCAGGGATTGTATACTCAAGCGAGATGGAAGGAGTGCATAGAGTTCTCGATGCGGCCGCGTGGACTTACGTAGCAGGGGCCGCTCAATCGGTCTCCACAATACTCTATTATCTTTTACTGTTATCAGGACGATCAAGAAGGGATTAACAAAAAATAAGCTCCCCTTTGAATGGGGAGCTTATTTTTATCCAATAGACAGGCTTTTTCTAAGTTGTTCTCTGTTTGCCAAAGCTTTAACAGCTCCTTCGGCAGTACAGGTTTGCGGATTATCCACCATATAAACCGGAATTCCAATGGATTTTGTCAAATATTTATCGATTCCACGCAACAACGAGCCACCTCCACAGATTGCAGCACCACGGTCAATAATATCTGAGATCAATTCCGGTGGAGTTTTTTCCATGACTTTTCGAGTCATTTTTACGATCTCTTCCAACGGTTCTTGCAGTGCATCGACCACATCATCAGTCGTTACAACCACCGGGCGAGGAAAGCTGGTAACCTGATCCTGACCCTGAACTTCGATTGAAAGTTGTTTATCTTGAGGAACAGCAGCACCTATTTTGATCTTAATCATTTCTGCTGTAGATAATCCGATAATTACACCAAAGCGCTTTCTCACATATGCGACAATGGCTTCATCCAGATATTGACCGCCCGTTCTTGAGGCCTCACCTGTCACAATCCCATTCAAGCTGATTATCGCCACCTGATTCACCCCCCCACCTAATGAAACGACCATGTTTCCCGAGGGGGTAGCAACAGGCAGGTCTACACCCAGTGCGGCCGCAAGCGGTTGAGGAATCAGGAATACCTCGCGAGCACCTGCCCCTATACCTGCTTCATGTACTGCACGGCCTTCTACGCTGGTTATCCCATAAGGTATGGTGATCATCATGACAGGCCTAAATACTCTCATCGGCCCGACTACTTTTCGTGTCAAATAACCAAGTAAAGTTTCAGTAACTTCATATTCTGCAATCACACCATGGAGTAAGGGAGAGACAACCTCAATATTTTCTGGTACTCTGCCAACCATATCCTTTGCAGCCTGGCCCCATTCAACCATCTTATCTTCATCAGACAATATGGCTACCATTGTTGGTTCCTGCAATAGTATTTGTGTTCCTTCTGCAAAAACCGTATTGCTGGTACCCAGGTCAATACCTAGTTCACGAGTTAATACTGCCATGGTCGATATTCCTAAAATTAAATCCTATTCTTATTCATTTTACGATACTTCTGTACAGCTTGAAGACGTAAATTGGATCGTTTAAGTGCATATGACGCACGCATATAGCGATCGATATCAGCAGCGGTAATTGATTTTAATCTTTCCTCAGCTCGCTGTTTTGCTGCCAGAGCACGTTCTACATCAATTTCCTCAACATTCTCGGCTGCATCTGCAAGAATTGTAACCCTGTTGGGCAGTATTTCAGCAATTCCTCCTGCAACAGTGAAATGCTCCTGACTGCCCTTTGTTTTTACAGTTATGATTCCAAAGCTCAATGAAGACAACAAAGGCGCATGATTAGGTAGAATGCCCATTTCACCAGAAGCCCCCGGAATAATTACCATCTCTACCTCTCCGGAAAAGACTGGCCTGTCTTGAGAAACGATCTCACAAATGATTGTCATAATAATTCAATTAACTCAATTGTTTTGCTTTTTCGTAGGCATCTTCGATGCTTCCAACCATGTTAAATGCTTGTTCCGGTAGCGCATCACATTTTCCATCGAGGATTTCTCTGAAACTACGCACGGTATCGTTTAATGGTACATACCTGCCAGGAATACTGGTAAATTGCTCGGCAACAAACATCGGTTGAGAGAAAAATCGCTCAATTTTCCTTGCCCGTGAAACAGTAATTTTGTCGTCCTCACTTAACTCATCAATACCAAGGATCGCAATGATATTCTGAAGATCTTTGTAGCGCTGAAGTAACCGCTGAACTTCACGTGCAGTATTGTAGTGTTCTGCACCAACAATTTTTGGATCCAAGATTCTTGAGGTTGACGCTAGAGGATCAACTGCCGGATAAATACCTTTTTCAGAAATCGACCTTTCCAATGCAATCGTCGCGTCCAGGTGAGTGAACGTTGCCACAGGCGCCGGATCCGAGTAATCGTCTGCAGGTACGTAAACGGCTTGCATTGAGGTAATCGATCCCTGGTGAGTAGAGGTGATTCTTTCCTGAAGTTCACCCATCTCGGTGCTTAAGGTTGGCTGGTAACCCACAGCGGATGGCAAGCGTCCCAACAAAGCGGATACCTCAGAGCCTGACATTGTAAACCTGAAAATGTTATCGATAAATAGCAGAACATCCATCCCCTGATCGCGGAAATACTCAGCCATCGACAACGCGGTTAATGCTACTCTCAGTCGTACGCCCGAGGTTTCATTCATTTGCCCAAATACCATTACCGTATCTTTCATAACACCGGATTCCAACATTTCACGGTAGAGCTGGGTTCCTTCCCTCGTTCGTTCGCCAACACCGGCAAAAACTGATTTTCCTTTATGAACAGTCGCAATAGAACGAATGAGCTCTTGAATGATAACAGTCTTTCCAACCCCGGCACCGCCAAAGATTCCTGTCTTTCCTCCTTTGGTAAAGGGTGCGATCAAATCGATAACCTTCAACCCTGTCTCAAAGACCTCAACTCTCGTCGATTGTTCTGCAAAGGTCGGTGCGGATTGGTGAATAGGATAATATTCTTTGGCATTAATTGGTCCCTTGTTATCGACCGGTTGACCCAGAACATTCATAATACGTCCCAGGGTTTCTTCACCAACCGGTACTCTGATTGGAGCATTGGTTCTTACAACTGGCATATCTCGCTGCAAACCATCCGTAGTATCCATGGCAACACAACGAACAACATTATCAGATAAAAGTTTCTCAACCTCAAGTACGAGAGGCTGTTTATCTTTTCGTTCGATGATTAATGCTTCATAAATGGCTGGAGCAATTCCTTTCGGAAAACCAACATCAACAACGCTTCCTTGAATTTGGAGTATCCAGCCGTTTCCTGATTCCATAATTAGTTCCTCCGCAATATGGGCGAATTCTTATGCCTGTGATTGACTCTGTGCTGCTGCACCACCAACAATATCCAACATGTCATTGGTGATGGATTGTTGTCTTACCTTGTTGTATTCCAATTGCAGAATGCCTACAAGTTCGTTCGCATTATCTGTGGCATTTGACATCGCCAGGGTTCTCGCTGCGTGTTCTGATGCCTGTGACGATAAAACCGCTTGAAAGATTTGCATACCTGTGAATCTTGGAATAATCTCATCCAAAATTTCAGTTTCTTCAGGCTCATAAGTAAAAACAGATTTTTCACCAATCACCTCAATCTTTTTCGAAATACTACTTCTGTCAACTTCCAAGGGAAGGATCTTTCGAATTTCGGAGGTTTGTTTAGTCATCGATCGGTATCGAGTGAAAGAAATGTAAACTTGATCGTAAATTCCCGCAAGAAAATCTTCGACAGCAAGATGAGAGATAGGTGAAATATCGATAAATTGTGCAGGATCTTTAAGATCAGTAAACTCTGCGATTACTTTTGCTTTTCTTCGCATCAGCATATCGCGACCTTTTTTTCCGATGCATATATAATCCACAGGCTGCTCAAACTTATCAAAATATTCCAAGGTATTGCGTAAAACATTAACGTTATACGATCCGGCTAATCCCCTATCACTGCTGATCATAATCACCAGGACACGATTGATTTTTTTTCGCTCACACAACAATGGATGAAGACTTGTGTGACCCGGTTGTACAGCCAAGCTCACAAGCACACTCCAAGCCTTTTGTGAATATGGGTACGATGCGGAATTTGCTGCCACAGCCTTTCTTACCTTACTGGCACTAACAGTTTTAAGTGCCCTCGTGACTTGTGCAAGGTCTTTAACGCTCTTTATTCTTATCCGCATTTCTCTTGATGATGGCATTTTTGAAAACCTCTACTTCAACCTAAGCCCAAGAATTAGAAAAGACTTCTAGTGCCTTCTTGAGTTTTTCTTCAGTTTCGTCAGTTAGTTTCTTCTCTGCTAGGATAGAAGCAACAATTTCAGGTGAAACGCCCTCAATTTGCCGAACAAGTGCAACCTCCCAATCTTTAATCCGATTTAACGCCACTCCATCAGCATATCCATGGACAGCAGCATACAAGGTGATAACTTGGTCTGCGAGCTGCACAGGTTCGTATTGAGGTTGCTTTAGGATTTCTTGAAGCCTTAAGCCCCTGTTTAATTGACCCATGGTGGCTTTATCCAGATCAGAGCCAAACTGCGCAAACGCAGCCAATTCACGGAAGTTCGCCATATCCAGGCGCAATCGCCCTGCAACCTGTTTCATCGCTTTCGTTTGTGCTGATCCTCCGACACGCGAAACCGAAATGCCAACATTGATTGCTGGCCGTATACCTGCATTAAAAAGATTGTTTTCAAGGTAAATTTGTCCATCGGTGATCGAGATAACATTTGTGGGAATATATGCGGATACATCTCCTAATAAAGTCTCGATGATTGGCAGGGCTGTTAATGAACCGCCGCTCTCTTTTATCCTTACTAACTTGTATTCATTTTTCTCAGGCATTTCGTTAAGAGCTTTTTCGGCAAGGTCTTTCGCCATTGGACCGCTGAACTTTTGTAAATCTTCAGCATCATCCAGCTGTACTAGTTCATCGGTAAAACTTTTCGGTAGTAATACATATGAATATGCCAGGCAGGCTGCTCTCTCTAGCAGCCTTGAATGTAAATAGAATACGTCACCTGGATACGCTTCACGTCCAGGTGGTCTCCTTAAAAGTAGCGAAATTTGACGGTATGCCCAGGCATGTTTCGACAAATCATCATACACAACCAAAGCATCTCGTCCACTTTCCATTATGGCTTCACCGATGGCGCATCCGGCATAAGGCGCAATATATTGCATAGCTGCTGACTCATCTGCAGACGCAGAGACAACAATGGTGTGATCCATTGCTCCGTAACTCTCAAGTAATGCTACCGTTCTAGCAATCGAGGCCTTCTTCTGTCCAATCGCTACGTAAATGCAAATCAGGTCTTTGCCCTTCTGGTTAATGATCGTATCTATGGCAATGGCTGTCTTGCCTGTTTGCCGGTCTCCAATGATTAATTCCCTTTGCCCCCGCCCGATAGGAATCATTGAATCAATAGCTTTAATACCAGTCTGTACAGGAGAATCTACATCACGTCGTTCAATGACACCAGGAGCAACTCTTTCCAATGGTCGGAATTGATCAGATTTGATTGCACCTTTTCCATCAATTGACTCACCAAGAGCATTCACAACCCGACCAATGAGTTGATCTCCTACCGGAACGGAGGCAATTCTTCCGGTCGTAACGACTTCCATGTTTTCTTCGATTGTTGTGTAGTCGCCAAGGATGATAATTCCGACACGATCTTTTTCCAGGTTAAAAGCAATTCCTTTTACACCATTAGAAAATTCAACCAATTCCTGTGAATGTACACCAGTCAATCCTCTTACCTGGGCTATACCATCACCGGCTTCGATGACTACCCCAATATTTCGAACTGTATATTGATTTTCAAAATTTTTGATCTTTTGAGAGAGACTGGAAGTATATTGATCTAAGCTGTCTGACATTGAACCTCCGAGGAAGTAGCATCATGCAATAACTGAAGTTCTATTTTACTTCATCATTGCGGAAAAATATTTTAAAGTTTTAAAAATTTGCTATGAGAAATACTTTAGCGCGATTTTCACCCTTGTTTCAAGGTCTTCAGGAGCATCCTTTGGGATCATCTGTAAGGCGGCTTGTGCTTCGACGATACTATATCCGAGGCTTGTTAACGCACCTATGACGTCACTATCCAGTATTACATTACCGCTGCCAACAAATGTCCGCTCTCCTTTGATTTTTCCATGTAAATGAAGCACAATGCTTTGCGCAGTTTTTTTCCCTACGCCTGGAATCCCCCCCAATAAATCTGGCGAATTATTGATCACCGCTTTTTTTAAAATATCTGAGGATACGTTTGAGATGACTGCTAATGCAGTCTTTGGCCCCACTCCGCTGACTGATAACACAAGGCTGAATAAATCACGATCTTCAATGGTTTCAAAGCCGAAGAGAGTTAACGATTCTTCTCTAACTACCAGGTGAGTAAATAAAACAATCCGCTTGTGTAATTCACAATTTGAGATAATATCCGAAGGAACATAGACTCTAAAACCAAGCCCTCCTATGTTTATGACCAGGCTGTCATCGAGTATCTCAGTAACAATTCCTTCTAATGAAGCAATCATGTTCCATTTCCTGCTTACATTATATGCTGATACAAGATTTCATACAGCACGATTCCGGTTGCAACAGCAAGATTCAATGAATCGCAAGATCCTTGCATGGGAATCCTGATAATCTCCCTGCAAACCTTTGCAATTCCATTGGGTAAACCTTCACGTTCGCTGCCCATAACCAGTACCATGTTTTCAGGAAAGTGAAAACTACGGTAATCACAATTCGCGGAATCTGCTGTACCAATTGCATCGATCCCTTGCTGCTCAATCCAATTGATGAATACGTCTTGTGTAACCCGGAATAATTCTTTTGAAAATATTCCCCCCATGCATGCCCGTAAAGCAGTGGGATCATAAGGATCAGTACAATTACCAATGAGCATAATCTTATTGATCCCGGTGGCATCACATGTCCTGATGATCGTACCCAGGTTTCCCGGATCTGCAATTTCACATAATCCGAGCCATACACCTGAAAATTGGTCTGTTAAGATTTCGTTATTGGCCCATTTTTGGTTAATCACGGAACCGACTCCCTGCGGTCCTTCTTTTTGCGAGAGAGATCGAAATACATCCTCAGACACTTCTAGAAGATGAATATTTTTACTTCTTGCTAGATCAACGACTTTCACTCCGATTTCTGATTGAATATATTGCGGAGTGAGGATCACTTCTTTTATATCTGCATTTCGTTCAATTGCCTCGATGACGATCCTGGATCCCTCTACGAAAAATAATCCTGATTCTTCCCGGAATTTTCGATTCCGCAGCTTCCGAATATCTTTTATCTTATCGTTTGAACTACTGGTTATCAATGATCAATCCCCATTCTGCACTAATCGTTTATATCCAACGGAGTGTAAATGACAAATCGCCACGGCCAGCGCATCTGCGGCATCATCTGGCTTGGGAATCTCTAAAAGATTGAGCACAGTTTTTACCATTTGTTGCACCTGTTTCTTATCCGCAGCCCCATAACCAGATACAGATTGTTTAACCTCATTTGGGGTATATTCCGCAACTCGAATACCCGCGTTTGCCAGAGCTAACAGCAACACACCTCTCGCCTGACCAACTGCAATGGCATTTGTCACGTTCTTCTGGAAATATAATTTCTCCACCGCTCCGCTATCAGGACGGTGGAGATTAATGATGATCGAAATTTCTTGATAAATAATCTGCAGTCTTTTTTCTATTGTCTCGCAAGAATCTGTAAGAATTGTCCCATAAGTAATGACAGATAACCTCCCGGCCGGATCCTCTTCAATGATACCGTAACCGGTGGTAGCCGTCCCGGGATCAATTCCGATAACAATCATTGATTATTCTGATTCTTCCATTGCTGCAATCGCTTCGTCGGAAATCTTCAGATTTGAGTAAACATCCTGAACATCATCAAGCTCTTCGAGAGCATCAATGGCACGGATCACCTGAAGAGTATCTTCAACACTCAATTCCATTTCTTGATTGGGAAGCATTTTTAACCCAGCTTCTTCTGGAATAAAATTGGCAGTCCTGAATCGATCACTAAGTGTCTTAAAGGTTTCTACTGGTGCAATGACAGTAATTTCATCATCATCTTGAGTGACATCGTCAGCACCGCCTTCTACAGCAAGTTCAAAAATCTTTTCAAAATCAAATTTCTCTGCAGGGAATGAGAACACTGCAGCTCGTTTGAATTGCCAAGAGACAGATCCAACTTCTCCCATGTTTCCGCCTGAACGTGTCAGCATATGGCGAACCTCAGAAACGGTTCGATTGCGGTTTTCAGTTACACATTCAATAATTACCGCAACACCATTTGGGGCATATCCTTCATAAAATACTTCTTCGTAGGTTTCGCCTTCTTTTCCTTCCCCGGTAGCTCTTTTGATCGCTCGGTCGATATTGTCTTTAGGCATGCTTTGGGCTCTTGCTTTGTCGATCGCCAGTCTTAACCGGAAGTTAGTATCGGGGTCACCTCCGCCTTCCCTGGCGGCCATGACAATTTCTCTTGTTAATCTGGTAAATGCCTGCCCCCGCTTTGCATCTGCGGCGCCTTTTTTTCTTTTAATCGTAGCCCATTTAGAATGCCCGGACATAAAAACGCTCCTTGAATAATCTAGAAAATTTGAAGATTCGATGAAATTATACCATGCAACAATTCTTAAGAATCGATTGGTTTGATGGTGGAAATAACTCAATTTTTGTTAATAGTCAAGTAGTTTTCATAATTGTAAGTTTTCAATTATGAAATTGATATTGTATTGTTATTAATATGTGGTTGTTTTATTATATTCGCATGAAATCAATTATTCGTTTCTTATCCACGTTTGTTGTTTTGGGTTGTTTTCTTGTCCCGTTGAATCCCAACCCTGAGCAAATCCCTGTTACCAGAGCAGTTCTGGATGACTCCCCGAGTCTGGTGGTGGAGGCATCCGATGCCTCCCTGACATCGTTTATCGGTGCGGTATACAATTCAAACGGTAATTCTGTACGTGGAATTTACATCAAAGATGTTATGCAATTGCCGGTTGTCCAACAACCTTCCAGCAATCCAGGTTTTGTATCCTCAGAATATAACACTGTAACGCAATTTTATACCGCATCATATTACGGTACCATCGGTTTGCTTGCACACAATACGCTTGCCGGTAGTTATTTTTTCCTTGTCGACTTCGATGACCCAATTTATGTTGTTTACGGAGACGGTCACCTGGAGACTTACAAGATCGTTGACATCCGATATTACCAGGCATTGTCCCCCAACAGCCCATATTCATCGTTTGTAAACCTGGCAAATCCGGATCAGACAATTGGATATGAACAGCTTTTTTATGATACATATGGCATCGGCGGTCGCCTTGTGCTTCAAACCTGTGTTGAGAAGGACGGTGTGGATTCCTGGGGAAGACTTTTCATCATCGCAGAGAAGATTGAATCCTAATTTTCTTTAGTCCCCGTATAAGGTCTGGCAACCAGAATCAATCGATGCGTGTTGGATGTTTTTGGCCAACACGTTACGAGGGTTAACCGCTCGTCATCACTTTTTGCCAGCCACCGCGCGTTATTCAACCTAGTTTCTGCATCCATGAATCTTTCTGCCAGAATCATGCGGTTGGCAATAATATAACTGAATTGCCGATCACCGGAATAGACGTAAATAATATCGCCTTGTTTTAAATCAACCAATTTCCCGAATACCTCACCATCTGCATTATGGTGACCATTGATGACTGTATTCCCAACCATACCAAGCAATGCAGAATCTGGGTGCCAACCAGCTGCAAACTGTGCCGGTGCCTGCCATTGACCGAATGTTTCTCCGTCAACATCAGTAAAATTAAAATCTGAGATCACTACTGGTGCGTCCAGCTTAATAGCAGGGATCAAAATGCGAGTCGGAATATTGGGAGTTGATAATTCCGGCCTGATAGATGAATTAATGTAATCGCTTTCTGGATCAAGAACTAAATATCCAGCGGTTGGGTTTTCACCCCTCATATCATCAGGTCCCCCTGGCGTGTTTTCTGATATAGAGGTACCCTCAGGAGTTAAAAGCACTATTGGTTGATCCTTCAAATAGTATCTGTATGCACTTTTTTCAATATCTGCATTATTCTTAATTACTGATTGAATGATCCCCCCAGCAGCAATCATCAGGATCAGGAAACCCGCTAGGAAAAACAAATTGCTGCTCTTGAATACTTTTTCTTTGAACATCATATTTCTAATGATAAATATTTTCTTGGTTGGCAACAGAATTTTTTAACATCCCAATTCCGTCAATTTCGATTTCCACTACATCTCCATCCATTATTTGCCCTACCCCGGCCGGCGTACCAGTCAAAATAATGTCACCAGGTAACAAGGTCATTATATTGGAAACGTATGAAACAATTTTCGGTATTGAGAAGATCATTTCCTTGGTCGATGCCATCTGACGTAATTCACCGTTTACCCGGCAGGTGATCAACAAATCAGCAGGATCAATCTCTGTCTCTATCCAGGGTCCAAGGGGACAAAATGTGTCGAATCCCTTTGCCCGTGACCACTGTATATCTTTGCGTTGCAAGTCCCTTGCCGTTACATCGTTCGCAATGGTATACCCGAGTATATGATCATATGCGTTACCTGGATCAATCCACCTGCCTTTCTTTCCTATGACAACGGCCAGTTCAGCTTCATGTTCTACCTGCCCAGAATAGGAAGGTAAAATAATTATTTGATCCGGATCGATGATCGCGGAGGGGGGTTTCAAAAAGATCAGCGGGATTTCTGGTATTTCTACCCCATGCTCCCTTGCGTGCTCGATATAATTCCTTCCTAAACAAACAATTTTAGAGGGTGCAATCGGTGCATGTAGCTTTACCTTATTCAAAGGAATTTCGGGTTCAAGCCGTTGGTATTCTCCAAAGATATCACCTTCGACTAAACCAACTTTATCGTCCAAAATCCAGCCGTATTTTTCCTTAAATTTCGTGGAGCTGAACCGAATTAGCTTCATGTGATGAATCCGATTTCGTATTGGGATAAAATCACGTCTAGACTCACAATTTATATTATAAATATTCTTTACAGATTTCTGATCTTCAAGTATATTTGAACGGTCACTAATAACGGGCGGGTAGCTCAGTTGGTTAGAGCGATTCTCTTACACAGAATAGGCCGCAGGTTCGAGTCCTGTCCTGCCCACAATTTTTTTAGACTTCGATTTCTTATCGAAGTCTAAATTTTTTCTTAGAACCAATCCCGTTTGATGAAGATGATGATTGTCGCTACGCTGAAAAACAAGAAAATACCGATGATCGCTAGATACGCCCAATTGGTCGTAGCAAAAGGTATGGTTACATTCATTCCAAAAAAACTGGTGATAATCGTGGGAATGCTCAAAACGATAGTCATTGAAGCCAGGAATTTCATGACCACATTCAAATTATTCGAGATGATGGACGCGAAAGCATCCATCATGGAACTTAGAATGTTCCCAGATATCGCCACCATTTCAATTGCCTGCTGGTTTTCAGTCAATACGTCTTCCAGAAGGTCTTCATCCTCAGGATAGCGATGGAAAAGCGGTGTTTTCTGAAGCCGTTCCATCATCAATTCATTCGCTTTCAACGCAGTCGTAAAATACACCAGGCTCTTTTGATATTTCAAAAGCTCCAATACTTCAGTGTTTTTCATGGATGCCTGAAGCTTATCCTCAACGATTTCTGTATTGTGATTGATTTCGCGCAGGTATGCCAGGAACTGTGTTGCAGTAAGCAATAGAATCCTTAATACCATGCGATTTCTTTTTCCTGTAGAAATCCCACGAATCCTTGTTCTTAACATTTCATCCAGCACTACATTGTGACGCTTGCAAACCGTGATGACCATCTTATCGGTTAGAATGATGCCCATTGGAATTGATGTATAAGGTACATCCAATTTTTCACCCTGGAAAAAAGGGATTCTTAGGAGTATTAAGATCGTTCCATCGTCTTCCTTCTCGGTACGTGAGCGTTCGTCAAGGTCGAGAGGATAAGTCAGGAAATCAGATGGAATCCCCAATGCTTTTATGGAATCGATCTCATCAGTTGTGGGATCGATTAAATTGATCCAGCAGCCTTCTACTGGTTCTTCTATGCGGGTGATGCCGGTTTCTTCATTGCCCTTGTAAATGATTTTCATACCCGACCTCCATCAAAGATTCCAAGCACTATTTTACTCTTTTGTTTACCTTTATTGTTAAGGTTTTTTGCTTTATAATGAATTCACTGGGGATGACAGGCTTCGACGGGCAACGTTGATCCCAGACTGCGAGCCGAGAGGTGCCGAACTCGTAAAATCAGTACAAAATTTAAGTGCCAATCGCACAAACTTTGCTGCTATGCCCCTCGCCGCCTAGCGACGATCGCAAGCGCAAATGACGCTCTCGTAGCGTCACGCCTTCCTGCTCCGAACTCCAACCGGCAGCAGAGCGGGCGTCACAAAGTTGGAGTGCCGCACTTCAAGCCGCGGGCTGTGCGAAAGAGAGCTTTCGGGCTTTAGCGGATGGCAGTTGAGTGGTTTTGTTTATTTTTACCTCAACTGTGACATAAAAAATAGACTACGCTCGTAGGCGTTTGAGGGTTGACTTGTTCGGACGCGGGTTCGATTCCCGCCATCTCCACCAGATGAAATACACAAAAAACCACCCCACGGTGGTTTTTTGGTAAAACCATTTAAGCACACTTGACATGAGTCGTTTTTTAATGAGAGTGGTCCAATTCTGCTGGATGATAAAAATATATTTTGATAATCGTGTTCGATTTGATATTACGTAAATATTTACCTAAAATCAGCAACCATCGATAAATCAACACAGGGATGAGGTTACTTAATGAAAATTACTTTTCCAAGTCAAGGCGATATGCTCTCCATGCCAGACGTGACTTATGCAAACTTGTTTTTTGTTGATACAAATGTCAACGGTAATCCAGTTGTTTTGATGTTTGATACTGGTGCAAACATGACCACGATTTCACAATCTGCCTATTCAAAGATAAATGCGAATTTATTGCTGGACAAAATTTCATGCGGTAACAGCGCAGGTCAGACACTCGAAGCCGACGTTGCACTCGTTGAAACGATGATGATCGGAAATTCAAAAGTGTCCAACTTTCCTGTCCTGGTTGTTCCAGACACATATTTTGATTTTGGCAAAGACGATGCAGGAAATCGGTTTATTGCCCAAGGCTTTCTTGGATGGGATGTAATTTCCCAGTTTTCATGGGAGATCGATTCTGAAAATCGGAAATATTACATGCATAAGAGTCACCCTTTTTCGTGTAATAGAAATTTATCTTGGAACCAATTTCCCATATTAAGTGTAGAGTGGAATAACGCCGAAATACTGATGGGGTTCGATAGCGGTCACACAGAAACGATCTTGGCAGCATCTTGTTGTGACCATCTGTCTGACTTGCGCACCTTTTCAGATACTCTCACCGGCTTGGGCGGATTTTCCAAGGAAGATGTCTATATTGCAGATAAAATAGAGTTCATGATCGATAATCAGAAGATATTACTTACGAACGTAACAATTCTGAAACATGACATCTTCGGGTCTGCAGGCGACGATATGAGGGGGCTTCTTGGGGCAGATTTCGTCCAAAACCGTAAGTGGAAGATTGATTACCCAAATCATCATTTCGAAATCATCGATTGATCCTGAGCAACTCAAATTTTATCGACACCCGGTTTAACCATTTCCAACAGTTTTTCTTCAGATATGGTCTCAATCCCTAAAGACCTTGCCTTATCCAATTTGGAACCCGCATTTTCGCCAAGTACCAGGTAATTCGTATTTTTGCTGACACTGTCTGTAGTATTTCCGCCTGCTTTTTCGATAATTGCTTTGGCTTCATCACGAGACAACGTCGGAAGGGTTCCCGTGATGACAAAGATCAGTCCAGATAATGGAAGGTCTTCTGGTCGCTTCTGGTGTCTTTCCTCAACAGGCCAAATCCCCAGGTTTTTAAATTTTTCGAGTAATTTCTGATTTGAAGGCCTTTCAAACCAATCTTTGACGGAAATAGCAATGTTGGGGCCAATTCCCTCTACCATCTGCAGTTTTCCGATTGGTGCAGTCGAAAGACTGTCGAGAGTTTGAAATGCTTCAGCCAGGTCAGACGACGCGACTTCTCCGACTCCCCTGATCCCTAATGCGTTGACAAACTGCGATAAAGTGCAAGTTCTAGATTGGTTAATCGAATAGAGTAAGTTCTCTGCCTTCTTCCCAGCAAATCCTTCTAACGTCAGTAGTTGTTCTTTTGTCAACATATAAAGATCTGTGAAGTCCTTCACCAATCCTGAATCGATCAATTGCTCGACGATCTTTATACCCATGCCTTCTATGTTCATAGCACCCTTGGAAATAAAATGCTCAACATTACGCACCAATTGTGCAGGGCAGGAAGAATTGACACAATAATAGGCAACTTCTCCTTCTACATTCTCCACTTCCTGGCCGCAAGACGGGCAACTGTGCGGAATTGCATACGCAATCTCATCTCCCTTGCGTGCATCAGTAATTGGTCCGATTACATAAGGAATCACATCACCAGCGCGCTTGATCATAACCCGGTCATTAATCCGGATGTCTTTCTCTTTAATAAAGTCAAAATTGTGCAGTGTCGCCTGTTTGACAATGACACCGCCAACCTCTACAGGTTCCAAAATCGCAAAAGGAGTTAATACCCCGGTACGTCCTACATTTACTCCAATGTCTCTGAGTACCGTTGATACTTCACGTGCCGGATATTTTAAGGCAATTGCGCCCCTGGGATCCTTGCCGACAAAACCAAGTTCACCTGCCAGGTCAAGGTCATCCAGCTTGATGACCACACCGTCAACTTCGAAAGGTATCGAATCCCTAATTCCCATCCAGTATTCAATCCGGTTCAACACTTCCTCAAATGAATTCCATCGTTCACAATAACTACTCACCGGGAATCCGTAATTTCGGAGGGTTTCTAGCGTTCCCCATTGAGTGGAAGTCACCTTGCTCGAACTATCAACAATTGCATAAGTTAACAGGTAAAGTGGCCGGTTTCTTGTGACAGCAGGATCCAGTTGACGAAGCGAACCGGCAGCTGTATTTCGCGGGTTTTGATATGTCTTTTCACCTTGACCTTCAAGTTGCTGATTGAGCTCCTCAAAATCCTTTTTGAAGATAAAGACTTCACCTCTCACAACAAATCGATCTGGAACATGATCCGCTTTTTCATCAACCGGAATACGAAGTGGGATTGATCTGATTGTCCTCAAGTTAGCGGTAATATCCTCGCCAATTTCACCATCTCCACGCGTAGCTCCCCTGACAAAAACGCCATTCTCGTAATGCAATACCACGGTCAATCCATCGATTTTTGGTTCCAACACAAATCTCGATTTTTTTACTCTCGAATCTAGTTTAAGGATTCGTTCGTACCAGGCAGTTAAATCATTTTTATTAAAAGCATTGGCCAGTGAAAGAATTGGAGCTGGATGAACTAGTTTTTGAAATTTTTCCAGAACCTGTGCACCCGAACGTTGCGTCGGGGAATCTGGTGATACTAGATCAGGGTAACGCTCCTCCAACTCGTGCAACCTTTTAATCATCATATCGTATTCATAATCGCTGATGATTGGATCATCCAAAACGTGATACCGGTAATTATGGTAATTGATTTCTCGTTGAAGAGTTATTAGTTCCCGGCGTTCATCAATTTCAGACATATCGACACCTTTCGCATCAATCTTTATGAGAATCTAATATAATATATTTTAGCTTATCAATTAAAAGGATCCTTTTCAATTACTTTATATTCGAAACAGAGCGGAGGTCCAATGAAAATCGTAGCATTTATCGGAGCCGGGTTATTGATCCTGTTTGGTGCATTAATGGCGATTGGTGCCACCGATCCTACAGGCAATCCCTCATGGCTTTTTATTGGATTGATTCTGATCGTTGCAGGCTTGGTAATTGTTTTTTTTGCTGCACGCCGTAAAGCCCAATCCCCCACAACAAATGTGACTCTTAATGTTGATCTACCGGGAAACGTTAATTTTGACTCATTGAAATGTAAATCCTGCGGTGGAACTCTCACCGCCGAGAACATCTCTATGGTCAACGGTGCCCCAATGGTTACCTGCCCTTTCTGTCACACAATCTATCAACTAACCGAAGACCCAAAGTGGTAGCAGCGTACAATCCTGGAGGAATGGAATGAAGCTTTTGAGATACTTATGTTTGTTCCTGGTCTTTATTATGCTGGCAGGCAGTGTTACACCTGTTTCAGCACAGGATTATCGGTTTCAAGTACCGGAACAATCTGTTGTCGTTACAATAAATGTTGATGGAACAATCGCTATCGATTACACCATGACGTTCTTAAATGATCCTGGTGCTCATGCCATCGATATTGTTGATATCGGTTTGCCCAATTATCAATACAACCTTCGGTCTATCGCGGCGGATATTAACGGGCAGAAGATCTCGAGAATTACTGATTCCGATATCGTTTCTCCAGGAATTTCCTTGTATCTTCAAGAAAATGAAATCCCTGCAGGGGAATCTGGTGTGGTTCACGCCTATATAACTGGGGTTGCTGAAGTCATTTATCCGGCAACACAGCAGGAATCTGAAGAATATGCCTCGCTTCAGTTTTGGCCGAGCTGGTATGGTAGCGAGTATTGTTATGGCAATACCAATTATCAGATGACTATTGTTCTTCCACCAGGGTTGAAGGAATCTGAAGGACGATATTTTATTCCAGAAAACTGGCCAGGTGATTCTGAGCCGTATTCAAGGATTCTTGATGACGGCACAATCTTCTATACTTGGGAATCTGACCAGGCAAATGATTATACGCAATACTCCTTTGGAGCATCTTTCCCCTCGCGCTTGTTGAATGAAGGAGTAATCGTTACGGAACCTTACGTTCCACCCTCAGAATCGGGATCTTCAGGCGCCTCAGGTGGATTTAGTTTTGATCTAAGTTCTATATGTCCATTCATATTCTGTCTTGGTTTTATCGGATTCTTTGCATTGATGATTTATTCTGCAACCATAGGCGCAAAGAAACGCAAAATGAAATACCTCCCACCCAAGATCATGATCGAGGGGAATGGTATCAAACGCGGCCTTACCGCAATTGAAGCCGGCGTCTTGATGGAACAACCTATGGATAAGATCTTCACTATGATCCTTTTCTCATTGTTGAAGAAGAATGCTGCAGAAGTAGTCACCAAGGATCCACTTGAGATCAAAGCTTCCGACCCGCTTCCTGCTGATCTTTACGAATATGAGAAAGATTTCTTAGAAGCATTCAAAGAAACTTCCACAAAACGCAAGAAATTACTGCAAACAACGATGGTCAATCTGATTAAAAGCGTCACAGAAAAAATGAAAGGTTTCAGTCGTAAAGAAACACTTACCTATTACGAAGATATCATGAACCGTGCCTGGGCTCAGGTAGAACAAGCCAATACCCCTGATGTAAAGGCACAGGTATACGAAGACGTTATGGATTGGACTATGTTGGACAAGAAATATGACGAGCGCACCACAGAAGTATTCAAGGGACCAGTCTTCATCCCCGCTCCTTCATGGTGGTGGCGCTATGAACCCAATTTCACACGTCCATCATCTACAGTATCTATGCCAACTACCGCAGCTGCACCATCTGTAAGCACTGGCGGAAGCCGGCCAACGATATCCATGCCCAATATCCCTGGTTCGGCTTTTGCCGCATCGGTTGTAAATAGTGTATCGTCGTTCTCCTCAAACGTTCTTGGAGGTCTTACAGGATTTACCAGTGGTGTGACGAACGTGACGAATCCGCCTCCTCCTCCCTCAACGTATCGAAGTTCTGGCGGTGGCGGCGGTGGCGGTGGTCACTCGTGTGCATGTGCATGTGCCTGTGCTGGATGCGCTTGTGCCTGTGCTGGCGGCGGAAGATAAGCCAGCAGAATTATTACAATGAACCTAATTTCCAGGCTTAAACTTGGTACTCCCATTCCGGCGGTTCATCCGCCGGAATCCGGGCTGTATCATTTCCTACGTGAATCTGACACTCAGAAGTCGCGTATACATCTGCGAATTGATCCTGACGGTTCTGGATTGTTAATGATTAATGCCAGCCGTGTATTCCATCTGAATCCGTCGGCTTCCAGCATGGCATTTTATATCCTGTCGAAAACTCCATATCCTGCTGCGGTTAAAGCCCTTTCAAAGAATTTTAACGAACCAAGGCAAACTCTGTCACGTGATTATGAGAAATTCCAGCAGACACTTGACGGGCTCATCTATGACGATGTGTGTCCGATTTGTGACCTTCAATTGGAAACCACTGCGCCATTTTCAGCCAGGCCGACAGCTCCATATCGCATGGATATTGCCCTGACCTATCGGT
>ENA-UOYA01002076-UOYA01002076.1-activated-sludge-metagenome-genome-assembly--contig:-NODE-2076-length-19999-cov-7.320146_pt1 | contig 19999 bp, 18 predicted proteins | sample MGYA00238163_ERZ764804 | MGnify/ENA primary metagenome ERZ764804 (study PRJEB28919, sample SAMN05720223) | activated sludge metagenome | isolation source: Anaerobic digester | place: Hong Kong... | reverse complement strand
CTACACACAGGCATACACTCTTTCCCTACACGACGCTCTTCCGATCTCCCGGAACGAGTCCGATTTCGATACCTTCGCAACCATGGCGAAGAAGTTGCCCGTGATGATCCAAACGAGCGGACTGGGTCACGCCCTGGCGTTCCTGGAGGGGAAGGAGAAGGCGCCAGAGCTATTGAAAGCCCTCAACCAATGGACCGCGGAACAGCTTCGGGATTCCAGCGTCAAGAACCGCACACTGCTCGAGCGGGTGGTCGAAGGCGACAGCGGCTTCCTCATTCGCGCCACGGCCGAGGCGTTGAGCTATCTGAAATGGCTCGGACGCTTCACGGAAGGTTTGGAGAAGAAAGCGAAGAACGGGAATGAAAAGTGACATGGATGCCCTGATGGCGCGCGTCCGCCAGTTGGTGGACGGAGTGCCGAAGTCCTCGATCCACCCGGGACTACGGCTTGATAAGTACATCACACCCTGCCCGAAACAGGAGCAGCAGAAAGAAGCCATGCTGCAAATGGGGCTCACGGAGCAGTTCGCCGGCAACGGCGTGCTGGCCCAAATGCTGCAGCGCCGCAATGCGGTCCTCCGCGGATTGGAGGCGGCGAATTGGAACCGCACGACCGCCGGGCCGCTGACGCTGCATCTGGCGCGCACCTCATCCCTGGAGAATGCCGGCATCTGCCTTCATCCCACCTATGGCTTCGTGTATCTTCCAGGGACGGGTCTGAAAGGAATGGCCCGGGCCTGGGCGGAAACCATCTGGAAACCCGCGCAAGCGTCGAAGGAGGCCGCGCAGAAGCAGATCGATGCCGTCTTTGGTTGGGCGCGTAGTAAAAAGCGCAAGGATGAGTGTTCAGGGTGTGTGGTCTTTCATGATGCCTGGCCCACGCGCTGGCCGCGCCTCTCGCTCGACATCGCGAACCCGCATCACCCCGGCTATTACCAGGGAAAAGACGATCCGGGAGATTGGGAATCGCCCGTCCCGGTGAGCTTCCTCGCCATCTCCGAGGGCGTTGAATTCCAATTCGCCATCAGCGCCCGGGGCGGCAGGACGGAGACTGCGCTGTTGGAGTTGGCGCGCGAGTGGCTCGATGGCGCCCTTTCGCACCTGGGCGCGGGAGCCAAGACCGCCGCGGGTTACGGCCGTTTCCGGGACGGCGCGCCGTTCCAGACGCCCGCTCGTGTGCGTGAGGAGCACACTCTCACTCTGACGACACCGGGCTTCTTCGCGGGAGCGGATCAAAAGGACGCCTCCGGCTGCAAGTTGCGCGGCGCAACGCTGCGCGGACTCTTGCGCTGGTGGTGGCGAACGCTCCATGCCGGCTTCCTGACTCGGGACCAGATGCTCTCTCTTGAAAAAGCCATCTGGGGCGGCATGGGCAAGAAGGAGGGTGAAGAGGCCAGCAGCGCGGTTTCGCTCAGCCTCATCGCTACATCGGGCACATCCCCGCAACGGTTCGATCGCGAGATGATCAAACGCGCCCGCGGAATCCCGTTCGAGCTGAACAAGAAGGTGACCCCCGGATTGAACTACCTCTCCTACGGCATGGACGATAGTGGACGGCAACGGTACTACCTCCCAGCAGGCGCCACGTGGAAGCTGGTCATGACAGCCCGGCCCTCGCGCTGCGCAACACTTTCCCTCACCAGTGAAAAGGTAATGGAGCAGGCTACCTCGGCCCTTTGGCTGTTGTGCCAGTTCGGGGGATTGGGCTCGAAGTCCAGGAAGGGCTTCGGCTGCCTGGCTCTCGACGGCGATGCGTCACAGCCGCTGTCGGCATCACAGGTCCAGGAGCGTCTGGCCGTGATCAGAAGCCAGGCGGCCGGCCTGCGCAAGTCGATCGGTTTCAGCGGCGGCTTCCAGGTACAACAAGCCGTGCCCGGTTCGCTAGAGCTGATGCTTCCGCCCGTCGAACTGGATCTCGGTCAAAGCGATCCGTTCATCGCGATCCATCTCCTGGGTGGATCCGTTCAGAAGTTCACCCATTCTCTCGACCGGAAGCAGAGGCCGGTGCTCGGACTTCCTCGAACCAACAGCCCGGTGAAGGGGCGTCATCCCTCGCCCATTCACTATCACTTATTTCAGAGAGGCGGCCGTTACGCGGTGCGCATCACCGCGTTGCCAGTTCGTTCTCTCGGGAATCTCAACGAGACTAACTCCATCCTCAAGGAGATGCTGAACTATTTGAAAACGGACTTGCCGCAACGAGTCGCCGGCTTCAAGCCTGCCCGGCTCAACGCTGCTCCACAACGCTTTTCAGGTCCTAAACACGTCAATGTGCCCGGCGCTCCTGTTGACAAGACGGAAGATGGCGAACTACTGCCGGAGAAAACAAACAACGGCGGTTGGAAGGTCCGCGGGCTTAGTTCTGAGCTCGCTGGTCCAATCATCAACACCGGGGATGTGCCGGCGGACGCGCAACCCGGCACGGTAGTCAAGGTGAGGCTCGTATCCGACAATCGCAAGAATCCCTCTTTCCGGTATTTGAAACCGTAGCCGCCACGTATGAAAACTCTGATCCTGAGCATCGGAGCGGGAAACCGCGACGATTTGGAAAAGTCCCTCTTCGCGCCGGTCCTGAAATCCATCGGCGACGGCGGCTTCGAGCGTGTGATCCTGGTGCCCTCGCAGACCACCCTCGACCGCGCGGTGACAATCCGCGACCGGGTTCCCGGCCTTCACGTCGATATCGTGCCGTTGCCCAAGGAAGAGATGGAGAATGACGCCGACGCCTGCTTCGGCCACTTCGATGGCGTTTTTCTCGACCTGCTCACGGAGGGCGTTCCGGCGCGCGAGATCACCGTGGACTTCACGCGGGGCACCAAGGCCATGAGCGTGGCCATCGCCATGGCTGCCGTGGGGCGCGGCGTCAATATCCTGCGTTATATCGAGGGGGAACGCGACAACCACGGAAGCGTAATCCCGGGTACCGAGGTCATCCGCAACGTGAATCCCGAACTCGCGCGGACCCGGCGCGACCTGGACGTGAGCCTGCGCCTCCTCAATCACTTCCAGTTCCAGGCCGTGGAAACCATGTTCCGCGTGGAGGACCCGAAGTGGCTGGACGTGCTTTACCCGCGCGGCTTGCAACCGGAGGTCCTCTGGATCCACTGGCTGGCCCGCTTCTGGGGAGCATGGGATCGCTTCGACTACGCGGCGGCTGTCAGAATCCTCGAGACGCAGCCGCCGGAGCCTCTTCCCGTTGCCTTTCGTCAGTTCCTTCCCGGGCCGGACCGCGGCGCTTTCCTGCGCCGCATGGCGAAGCCGTTGCCCGGCGCGCCTGGTGACCGCGCCGCCCCGGCCCGCGACCTCGCCGCCGATGTGCTGCGGAACGCGCGCCGGCGCTACATCGCCGGCGCGTACGAGGATGCTTTCGTGCGCGCCTACCGCGTCCTGGAGATGTACGGACAAATCCGCCTGTTCACTCGCGGGTTGGACTCCGAGAATCTCGACGCATCCGCCATACAAGGTTGGATAGACGAAGAACTGAAGGCGGGAAGACCGGTCCCCGTGCGCCGCAGGAGAGCGCAGTTGCCTCGCGGCCGCGTGATCGGCCTGCTGAACTACCTGAAGGTCGATGTTCATCCTCTGGTCGCAAAACGCAAAAGCCCGCTGGCTGCCGGGTTGGAGGCGCGCAACGACAGCCTCCTGATTCACGGCTATGCCGCGCAGACCGCCCGCCGGGACGCCAGGGACTTGGGGAAGATCTTGACGCAACTGGAGCGCGTTTTCGTCCAGGAGGATGCCGGCAACCAAAGCCGCCTCGAGCTGGCGTCGTTTCCTTTTCCTTCCGTCTGAATCCTCTCAACCATATGCTTCGGAATGATCGTGTTTTATTGCTGACGGTCGGCACCGGTACGGCCGACCAGTTGCGCGCTACCGTCCTGGAGCCGTTCGCCAAGTCCATCCAGGCTGGCGAATGGACGCGGGTGATCTTGTTCCCATCCAAGTTGACGGAGGCGAATGCGCAGGCGGTGGCGGCCGAGCACGCCGGCCTGCCGGTCGAGATTCGCGCCCTCCGGCGCCCAGGTGACGAGGAGAGCGTCGATGCCTGCTTTGCTCACTTTGATCTGGAGATTAGCCGGTTGACGGCGGAAGGTTGCGCTCCGGCCCGCATGACGGCGGACTTTACGCGGGGCACCAAGGCCCTCTCCGCCGCCCTCGCGCTTGCCGCGGCCGCCCACGGAGTTGGCTCGCTGCGCTACATCGGCGCCACGAAGCGCGATGAGCGCGGCATGGCCGTTCCAGGCTGCGAGCGGATGTCGGACTTGGTGCCGGAGGCCATCTGGGAGCGCCAGCGATTGGTCCTCGGCGTGTCGTATCTCGAAGCGGGCGATTTCCGGGCCGCGGGCCGCCTGTTTCCTGGGTGGCCCAGAGCGGCCTGGGCCGGTCCCCGCGCATACGAAATCCAATGGTTGAACTGGGCCGCGTGCTTCTGGGGTGCTTGGGACGCGTTCGATTACAAAAGCGCGCACAAACTCTCCGGCCTGAGCGGGATGCCCCCTCGGAAGCCGGCTTGGGCGAGCCGCTTTCTGCCGTCGGAAGATCAGAAATCGTTTCTCGCGGGCCTCGCTGCCCAGGACCTGGAGGACCCCGTGGCCAAAGCGGACCGTTGCCGCGATCTGGGCGCGGACCTCCTCGCCAATGCCGTGCGGCGGCTCGGCGAGGGCCAGACCGAGGAGGTGCTGGTGAGGCTCTACCGCGTGCTGGAATTGACCGGCCAGACTCGTTTATTCGCCGCCGGCCTCGACAGCGCGGATCTGGATCGCGGGCATCCCGCCGTTCAACAGTGGCTCGCGGGCCTTCCCGATGCGCCCGCATCGAACCGCAACGGGAAACTGGAGATCGGCCGCGAGAAGGTGGCCTCCCTGCTGCAAGTCCTGGGCGATCCCTTAGCCGGGAAGTTGTTGGACGTTAGCTGGCTCGGAGAGTTCGGGCCTGTCATGCGCAACAAGTCGATCCTGATCCACGGTTTCAAGTCCCGCACGCGCAACCGCGAGAAGGAACTATCGGGGTTGATTGGCAAACTTGAGGCGTTTTACGCCGCCGAAGACGCCGCGAACCCCAAGCGTCTCGCCGCGGCGCGTTTTGCGTTCCTCGCATAAGAATTCATAAATCGTGTCTGCACTTCCATGCCGTGAAGACTTAGATGTCATTAGGCCGGAGCCGGTGCCAGGACCGGGGCTGGCTCCCCCACGAAAACCACCGGCTCCCGCCCAGTACAACTGGCTGACGGAAAGCTACCAGCCGGTACCGCAGCAGGAGGAACTGCCGTTTGAACTGGCGCCCCCGGAAGAGTGCGGGCCGGCCGGTGAGCACTCTCCTGTACAACTCTTGGCCACGGAAAACGGAGCGCAGTTGCTGGTCTGCGGCCATGGCCTTTCGCTAGGCAAGAAGAGCGAGCGCGTCACCATCAAGCAGAACCGGAAACTCTGTGGCGAAGTCCCGCTCTTCCGGCTCCAGGAAATCGTCGTCGAGGGCCGCGGAATCTCTCTCAGTACGGACCTCATCGAAGAGGCGTGCGCCCGGGGGATCCGCATCGCCCTGCTCAGCCCGGCGCATCGCCCGGTAGCGTTGCTGACTTCGCCTTTCCTGACGGCCACCGTCGCCACTCGCCGCGCGCAACTGGAAGCTGCCTCCAACCAGCGTGGCGTGGACCTGATCCGCTGGATTGTCGCGGGCAAGCTGCACAACCAGGAGAAACTTCTGCGGTACTTCGGCAAATCCAGGGAAGGAACCCTGCGGGCAAGACTGGCCGAGGCGGCCGCCGGATTGCGCGTCCTGCGGAAGAAGTGCCTGGCCCTCGGGGCGGTCACCCCCGATGAAGCGCGGCCGGTGGCTATGGGATTCGAGGGCGCTGGGGCCAGGATATACTGGGCCACGGTGGCGGACCTGCTCCGGCCGGAACTCGGCTTCCGTGGCCGGGTCCACGATCAGCCTGCCGATCCGGTGAACGCCGGCCTAAACTACGGCTACGGGATCCTCTACTCCCATGTCTGGGGAGCCGTGATGAACGCAGGTCTCGAACCGTTCGCCGGCTTCCTGCACGCCGACCGCGCGGGTAAGCCCTCGATGGTTCTCGACCTCGTCGAAGAGTTCCGCCAGGCCGTCGTCGATCGCCCCTGGTTTTCCTGGCTTCTGAAGGGCGGCGCACCGAAGTTGGAAAAAGGATTGTTGGACTCCGCTTCCCGCGAGGAAGCCGCCGGCCGGGTGCTGGCGAGGCTGAACGCCGGCGAGAGCCACCGCCGCCAGACGCATCAGGTGCGGTCCATCATTCAGATGCAGGCAAGACTGGCGGCCGCCGCCGTGAGGGGCCTGAAGCCCTACCGCCCGTTCGCGTTCAAATGGTAATCCGATGGCGCGCAAGAACCGTTACAAAGGGATTCTTCAACCGCGGCAAACCGGCCCCCCGCGCGGCGAAACCCCGCTGTTGCTCCTCTATGACATCGAATCGGACCGGGCACGCAACCGGGTATCGGAGATCTGCCTGGACTATGGCTTGGAACGCATCCAGTTCTCGGCTTTTTTCGGACGTTTGTCCGCCAACCTGCGCGAGGAGCTTGCCCTGAGAATTCTCCGCGAGGTAGAGAAGGTAAACGCCCGTGTCCGGATCGTTCCCTTGACCGAAGAGGCTTTGGCCCGGACGTGGCAGTATGACCAGTGGCGCGTGGACGCCGATTGGTTGAAAAATGCCGCGGCCGGCGCGGAACGCCCGGCCTCTCTACCTTCCTTGAAAATTGTCCGGCTGGAGGAGGAGTGAGTGGATCTGATTCCGGTCACCTCAGTGAAGAACTGGCTCTACTGCCCGCGGCAGGTCTACTTCGTCGAAGCGTGCGGTCTGGAGGCTCCCCCGTCCTGGAAGATGCGGGAAGGGCAATTAGCCCAGCAGGAACGGGAGCGTTTGGAGGAACGGCGTTCGCTCTTCGGCTACGGGCTTCGGGACCGCAAACGGCTTTACGGGCTGCGTTTGGCAAGCAACAGCTTGGGCATCGCCGGTTCGCCCGGCCTGGTCCTGGAAGGCGGCGGGCAGGCTGCGGTGGTCGAGTTCAAGCTCACCGCCGGGGATGCGGACCCCGCCACCTGGCTGCAACTGGCCTGCTATGCCGCGCTGGTGGAGGAGGCCCGCCGGGTGCCGGTCGACTGGCTCTATGCCGTTCGCCTATCCGTAGAAAACGTCGGCCGGAAACCTTACACCGGTGTCTGGCGCGCGAGAATCCGGGAGGTGCTGGCCGGGATCCGTACCTGTGTTGACCGTCAGGTTGATCCCGGACCGTGTTCCGATCCCGCTAAGTGTGCAGACTGCCCCTACCGGAATTTCTGCGGAGACCGTTGGTGAGAAAAAGTTCGCAGATTGACGGCCTTTTTCTGCAATGAACCGATCTGCGAACTTTTTATCTTGTTTGAAGCCCGAAACTTTGTGATAATAAGGGAGAAGGTGAGCGCTGCAGCCGCCTGCCCCGATAAGAAGGGGACTGAAACCGGGTACTCCTGCGCGCATATGTCGATTCTTCGGTGAGCTGCAGCCGCCTGCCCCGATAAGAAGGGGACTGAAACGTGGTGCTTCTAGCGGAACCAGCACCGCAACGCAGCTGCAGCCGCCTGCCCCGATAAGAAGGGGACTGAAACGCCTCTACCACTAGGTTGGTAGAGTCCGCTAGCGAGCGAGCTGCAGCCGCCTGCCCCGATAAGAAGGGGACTGAAACTTCCAGGAGCGTAGCGAAGCCCTCTGGGAGTTGGTTGCTGCATCTGCCTGCGCCGATAAAAACGAGTTGAGCAAAGCCGGTACCACACCTTCCGGTGAATCGTTGCAATAATGCCGTGGGGTGCCTGTAGGACTGCCACCACGAACACCCCTGCGGGCGCTGCGCGCAACCGTCCTGTAATGCGCGTCCCGGAACTGGGATGTGACGTCTCGTCCGTCACCTGTCCAGCAACGGCCTCCGTCCGTTCCATAGCGTCCACTGCGAATCCATGGCGTCCTTTGCGCGAAAGCTTCCTCATTAAGCACTTGAATCATCCCCCTTCGCGACGTGCGGGGAATCTACGTTCACAAACCTTATCTAGTTGATTCTGAACCATTTCCGGCACTTTCCCTTCTTCCCGCCAGTTACAATAAATACGGAGCACAAATGTCTTCACTACGTCGCACGCAAGCCGCCCGTGCCAGCGGATCACTCTCCGGAAGTCCTGTCACCCCCGAGAGCAAGGCCCTCGCCTCGCGCAACGCCCTTCGCCGTGGAATTCACGAAGATTTGGCCGCCACCCGCTGGTGCCCCCCCCGGCTGCCAAACGAACCCAACAAAGGCCTCCCGCTCTCGCCGCCGCAATAACCGGCGCGTCCATCAAGGTATGTGCGACAATGGGCCTTTAGCCTACGATTCAAGGATTCCCTTCACATGAAATCAACGTTGTTTTGCGTCTGTTTCGCCTCGGCCGCGCTCTGGGCGCAGATTCCTCCGACAACTGCCGCGCCGCCCGCGGCGGCGATCACCCCCGACACCGTCGTGGCCACCATCGATGGAAAGAAATTCACGGCCCGCGAAGTCAGCAAACTCGTCGGGGCGCTGCCTCCGCAGAATCAGCAGCACTTCGCCAACGACCCTAAGGAGTTCCTGCGCCAGCGCGTGCTGCTCGAAAAGCTCTCCGCCATGGCTGAACAGAAGAAACTCGACCAGCAGAGCCCGTACAAAGAACGCGTGGACTACAACCGGCAATTGATTCTTTCACAGGCCATGGTCGAGAACCAGTTCGAAAGCCTGCCGGCCCCCGAATCTGAGTGGAAGGCCTTCTATGAGAAAAACAAAAGCATGTTCTCGGAAGCCAAGCTGCGGGTCATCTACATTCCATTCAACGTCCGCCCGAACGCCGCCGACCAGAGCGGGGCGAAACCGCTGACCGAAGCGGAAGCCAAAGCGCAGGCCGAGGCGGCGCTGGCGGAAATCCGCAAGGGAACCGGTTTCGCCGAAGTCGTGAAGAAGTACTCGAAGGATCCCGTGTCCGCCGCCAAAGGTGGAGATTTCGGTTCTGTCAAGCGCTCCTCCGATCTTCCGCCCGACCTCAAGAACGCCATCTTCTCGACGAAGGCCGGCGAAACATCGGCTCCGTTCCGCCACACCAATGGCTATTATCTGTTCAACGTCGTCGCCTATACCGACGCGACGTACGAACAGGTCAAGGGCGACGTCGAGCGGATGGTGAGGCAGGAGAAGTTCAACTCATGGCTGGAAGGCGTGAGGAACGGGATCGAAATCAAGGTCGAAAACGAGGCCTTCTTCGCCAAGCCCAAGGCCAAGTGACGGGCGGGCGCGCCGCGCTGGCAGGGATGGCAGTCAGGGGCGCGCCGCTACGCGTGCGTTTTCAACCGGAGTTGACGGCCTGGCGCGGCCGGCTGCTCGAATCGGACGAGCGCGGCCAACCGGTGCATGCGGCTTCGTTTATCCGGAAGCGTCTCGTCGTGCTGGATGCCGGACTGCGCCAGCGCCCCGGAGAACTCGTACGGATCCTCACGCATGAGCTGTCGCATTTCGCCTGGGTGCGCCTTGGCAACACAGTCCGGCGAAGTTGGGAAGACCTGCTCGCCAGGGAGATGCGCCGCCGGGCGCGGGGCGAGTTGGGATGGTCCGCTGAATTGCGCAAAGAGAAGCTCGCACCGGAAGACTGGCGGCGCCGTACGCGCCGGTGGCGCGAGTACGCCTGCGAGAGCTTCTCCGACACAGCGGCCTGGCTGCGCGCCGGGCGCGGGGCGCATGACGAATTTACCCTGGCTGCCCGCTTTCGCGCAGTGAGAAAGCGCTGGTTCGCCGCTCATCTGGGCGGCCGTGCGGTCCCTATATAATCGGAAAGAGAGTCCCGAGTGATAATCCCTCGCAAATTCGTCCTGGGGAGCGTGCTGGCATGGCTTCTCTTCAACTTGGCGGCGTGTTCAAATCAGAAGACGACCGCGCGAGGCGCAATGAAGGCGCCCGAACTCCGTCAGATCGCGCCGGACTTCACCTTGCGCGACGCCGAAGGCCGTCAGGTTTCGCTTTCCGACTATCGCGGCAAGGTCGTGCTCCTCAACTTCTGGGCGACCTGGTGCGGGCCTTGCCGCATCGAGATTCCGTGGTTCGTCGACTTCGAGAGACAGTTCAAGGACCGCGGCTTCGCCGTGTTGGGCGTCTCGATGGACGAGGAAGGCTGGGACGCCGTAAGGCCGTACATCGCGCGCATGCGGGTGAACTATCGCGTGCTGATGGGTGACAGCATGGTATCGGACTTGTACGGCGGCGTCGAATCGCTGCCCACCAGTTTCATGATCGACCGCGACGGACGCGTCGCGCGCGTGCACATCGGTTTGGTAAGCAGGAGCGAATATCAGAATGACATCAACGCGTTGCTGGATCAGTCTCACTCTGGTAACGGCGGCCCTGTCGCTGGCCGCGCTGCCGCTCGCGGCACAGAATAGCCAGGTGCTTTCGGTCGCGCCGCCGCGCACCGTGATCGCGAGAAAGGGAGCACGTGCGGAGGTGAAGCTTGCCGTGTCCCTGCGCGAAGGCTATCACGTCAACAGCAACACTCCCAGCGAGGACTACCTGATCCCCATGAAGCTCACCTGGAACGCCGCGCCGCTCGAAGTCGAGGAGACGATCTTTCCGGCAGCGAAGCTCGAAAAGTACGACTTCGCTGACAAGCCGCTGTCGGTTTTCTCGGGCGACTTCGAAATCCTCACCCGCTTCAGGACGCCTGCCAGCGCTCCCACGGGGGCCACAGTGCTGACCGGGAAATTGCGCTACCAGGCCTGCACCTCCTCGATGTGCCTGCCACCCAAGAGCGTCGAAGTGCGCCTGCCGGTGGACGTGCGGTAGACTCCCCGTGCGCCGCCTGCTGATCCGGCCCGGTGGCATCGGCGATGTCATCACCTCGCTGCCGGCCTTGGAATCCCTGCGCTCCGGCTACACCGAAGTCTGGGTTCCCACGGCGCTCAGGCCGCTGGTGCGCTTCGCGGACCGTGTGGAGTCCATCGCGGACACGGGCCTCGACGGGTTCGGAATTCCGGACCGGGAACCTTCGCCCGGTCTCATCGAGCGGCTGGCTGGCTTCGATTCGATTGTCAGTTGGTACGGCGAGGCCCGCGAGGAGTTTCGAGCTGCTGTTGAAGCTCGGGGATTGCCGTTTCAGTTCTTCCCCGCCCTGCCACGTATGGACGGCGCCCTGCACGCGGTGGATTACTTTCTCGCCCACGCCCGGCAGTCCGGCGGCCGGATCGTGGAGCCAATACCGCGCATTGGCTGTCCCGGTGGGCGGCGGGATTTCGGGGTAATCCACCCATTCTCCGGAAGCGCCCGGAAGAACTGGCCGCTCACGCGCTTTCGCGAGCTTGCTGACGTGCTCGATTCGCGGATACCGGTCGCATGGTGCGCGGGCCCCGAGGAAGCGCTCGAAGGCGCGGTCCGTTTCGACGACCTTTACGAACTGGCCTGCTGGCTGGCTTCAGCGCGGATCTATGTGGGCAACGATTCCGGCATCACACATCTGGCGGCCGCTGTGGGAACCCCGGTGGTGGCCCTGTTTGGAGTCACGAACCCGCGTGTGTGGGCGCCGCGCGGGCCGCGCGTGCGTGTGGTGGCCGCGGAAAGCATGGAGGACATCCAGCCGAACGCCGTCCTTGACGCGATCAACGAAATCCAGCGGATGCCAGCGTGATGCCCAACTGCCGGTGGTCGCCCGGCACGCTGAAGCTCCTGTCGACGGCGATGGTAAGCGTGACGCTGGGCGAGCGGGCCTCGATGTTCAGCGAGCGCAGCGTGTAAGTTCCCGGCGTCTCATAGCTGGCCTGCGCCACCAACTCGTTGTCCACGTAAAGCGACACCTGCCGCGCGGGAGCCGGACCGGGTATGCTGAAGGTCACCTCGACAGGCTTGGGCTTTTCGGGCCTTTTTAGCAAGATTACCGCCTTCTCGCCCATCCAGCGCCACGCGCTCTGCTCCAGGTCGTAGATCCCGCTGACGATCTGCTGCGCCGCCTCCGGTGCGTTCATCGGCAGGAACTCGGCCACGGGTTGGCGCTCTATCACCACCTGCGCGGTCACTTCGTCCACCGGGCCGGTACTGACATCGAACGGCCGCAAACCGAGCGAGGAGGTTGAGTAAGCCGAACGCGCGCCGAGTCCGATCAGGCGCAGGGGCAGCGTGGGCTGGATCCCGGCCGACATGACCGGCGCCAGAACGCCGCCGCCGGTGGTGAACGGGATGGGGAAGCCCAGGCGGCTGCCCACGACGTAATCGCCGGGCCGCACGGCCTGGCCTCGAACCAGAGGGAGACCGCCTTCCGACTCCAGGTAGAATCGCAGGCCCCATTCGCCGTTGATCCACACGCGCCCTGTAAGGGACTGCTTCCTGAATTCACTGGCGAAGACGCGGTAGCCGTCCCAATGCTGGTAGTTCACCCAAGCCAGCGCCAGCGCGAAAGCGCACTGCACGGCGCAAACCGGCACGGCCCATCGCGGATGCCGGTCGAAGACGCGAGCGCCAAGCAGCGCCAGCGGCGCAGCCATGGGCAGCAGGTAGCGCGCCGAGCCGGCAAAGAACAGAACCACCGCAGCCGCAAAAAACAGAACGATCCAGGCCGCCAGGAAGCGGGCGTCCGCGTCCGCGTGTTTCAACGCCCGGCGCGCGCAATCGATCAGGATGAGAGCGCCTACGCCGAAAGAGAGCCAGAACAGCGGGTGGAGGTCGAGCGCCATTGCGCCGCCTGCAAGCACCAGCGCGACCACGCCCTCGATGCGGTTCCAGAACGCCGCCACGGCCAAGAGCGGGAACAGCATCCAACCGGTGTGGGCGACAAGCGCCGCGGCGCTGGAAGCCTTGGCCGCAATCGACTGGAAGCCGTAAGTCTGGAAATAGGAGAACAACACGCCGGCCGGCACGGAACCGCTCGATGCGCGCTCATATAACTGCCACACGATAAGCGCCGCTGGCGCCGCCAATAGCGCCACCCAGGCAGGCCACCACTTGCGGTCCTTCAGCCAGATGTAGACGGCCAAAACAGGCACCAGCAGCACAGCCTGATACGCGCCCATGGCCGCCAGCGCCGACGCCAGGACGAACCCGGCGAGCCAGGCCCAGGAGCGCCGGTCAATGGCCTTCACCGCCAAGGCCACTGCCGCCAGCCAGAACGCCAGAAACGGGACGTCGGCTTCGAAGGAATTCCCGTTAACCACGAAAGCGGGAGTGAACAGGAACAGCGCCGTGGCGAGCACGGGCCGCGTGGTAAAGCGCTTAGCCAGCGACCAAACGCTGGCGGTGGCGATCAGAGAGAACAGGATGTAAGCCGCGTGGAACGGAACTTCGTACACATCGCCGAACAGGGCCAGCAGCGCGGCCAGCGCCCAGGCATTCAACGGCGGATGTGGGTGGCCGCGCATGTCCACCATGTCGCCGAGGAACACGTAGCTGCCATGATTGGGGTGCGCGGGATCGATCTGCGCGTGCTGCGCGCCGGCCAGGTAATACACGTCGTCGCCCTGTATGGCCTGGTCCAGGAACGGCAGCCGGATCAGCAGCACCAAGGCCAGGACGATGAGGAAGCCGTAACGCATCAAGGATGCCAGCGTAACACGGGCTTGCGCGCCGCGGCCACCTCATCCACCCGGCCGATGCGAGTCGAATGGGGCGCCGTCAGCACCTGCTCGGGATTCTCTTCCACTTCCGCGGCGATGGAGATCAGAGCGTCGATAAACAGGTCCAGTTCGCGCTTGCTCTCGCTCTCGGTCGGTTCGATCATCATGGCGCCGTGCACGATGAGCGGAAAACTCACCGTGTAGGGGTGGAAGCCGTAATCGATGAGCCGCTTGGCGATGTCGCCGGTCTTCACGCCGCGGGCGGCCTGCCGCGAGTCGCTGAACACGCACTCGTGCAGGGTCGGCGCGTCGTGGGGCAGGTCGTAGTGCGCCTCCAAACGCGCGCGGACGTAATTGGCGTTGAGCACCGCGTCCATGGTGGCCTTGGCAAGGCCGTCTCCGCCGTAAGCCAGGATGTAAGCCAGCGCGCGCACCATCACACCAAAATTGCCATAGAAGGCCCGGACGCGGCCGATCGACTGTGGACGCGCAAAATCGAAGCGCCACTGGCCGGCTTCCGCTCTGAGACGGGGCACCGGCAGGAAGGGTTCGATTTCCTTCTTCACTGCCACGGGGCCGGAACCGGGGCCGCCTCCTCCGTGCGGCGTCGAGAACGTTTTGTGCAGGTTCAGGTGCATCACGTCGACGCCGAAATCGCCGGGGCGCGCCACGCCCACCAGCGCGTTCATGTTGGCGCCGTCCATGTACATCAACGCGCCCTTTTCGTGCAGGATGGCGGCGGCGCGCGCGATGTTCTCCTCGAAAACGCCGAGGGTATTCGGATTGGTGACCATCAATGCGGCCACATCTTCTGTGACGGCGCGCGACAGCACGTCGAGATCGATCACGCCCCGTTCGTTCGACTTGATGCTCTCGACGACGTAGCCTGCCATGGCCGAGGTAGCCGGATTCGTGCCGTGCGCCGAGTCCGGAACCAGGATTCTTTTCCGCGGATTCCCGCGCGCGGTGAGTGCCGCGCGGACCAGCAGGATCCCGGTCAGTTCGCCGTGCGCTCCCGCGGCGGGCTGCAGCGTCACGGCGTCCATGCCGGTAATTTCGGCCAGCGCGGCTTCCAGGCGGGCCATGATTTCCATGGCGCCTTGCGAGAGCGCTTCCGGTTGGTAAGGGTGCGCCCAGGCCAAGCCCTCGAATCCCGCGACCCGCTCGTTGATCCTGGGATTGTATTTCATGGTGCAGGACCCGAGCGGGTACATGCCGAGGTCGATCGAATAGTTCCAGGTGGACAGGCGCGAAAAATGGCGCACCAACTCCACCTCACTTACTTCGGGGAAACCCGGGATTTCGTCGCGAACGTTCGCCGCGCCCAGAACTCCAGCCGGATCGACGGCGGGCACGTCCAGCGCAGGCAACTGATAGGCGCGCTTGCCTGGCGAGCTGACTTCGAACAGCAGCGGTTCGTTCTGCGTGATGTGCGGGCTGACTTTGCGAATCATTGGGCGAGCGCCTCCGCCAGTATGTCCATGTCCTCGCGCCGGCTCATTTCGGTGGCGCAGACGAGCATGGAATTGCCAAGTTCGGGGTAAAAACGCCCCAAAGGCAAGCCGCCAATAATCTTGCGGTCAAGCAACGCCTGGTTGACCTCCTCCGGCGGGCGGGCACCAGTCCGGACCACGAATTCATTGAAGAACGGACCGCTGAAGCGGCGCTTTACGCGTCCCGCGAGGTAGTGGGCCTTGGCGAGGTTCTGCCCGGCGAGTTCGCGCAGACCCTGCTTGCCGTAAACAGCCATGAACACCGTGGCCATCAGCGCGACCAGCGCCTGGTTGGTGCAGATGTTCGAGGTCGCCTTCTCGCGGCGGATATGTTGCTCACGGGTAGCCAGCGTGAGGCAATACGCGCGGTTGCCCCGCGAGTCTTTCGTCTCGCCCGCCAGACGGCCGGGCAGTTGCCGCACGTAGCGCTCGCGCGTGGCGATGACGCCCGCGTAAGGTCCGCCGAAGCTCGGCGAGATGGCGAACGACTGCAATTCCCCGGCGGCGATGTCCGTTCCGGCGCAGGGCTGGAGCAGGCCCAGGGAAACCGCTTCCGTGAAGATGTGAATGAGCAAAGCGCCCTTCGAGTGCGCCAGTTCCGCGTACTGGTTCAGATCTTCCACCACGCCGAAGAAGTTCGGCGATTGGACGATGACGGCGGCAGTGGAGGAATCGAGTTTCCGGGCGAGATCCTCCGGTGCGGAAGCGCCCGTTTCCGGATCGTACCCGAACTCTTCGATCGCCAGTTTCTGATTGGCCGCGTACGTTGCCAGCACCTGCCGGTACTCCGGGTGCATGGCGCGCGAGACCACCACGTGGCTACGCCCCGTGATGCGCGAAGCCATCATGGCGGCTTCAGGCACCGAGGTGGAGCCGTCGTACATTGACGCGTTGGCAGCGTCCATGCCTGTCAATTGGCAAAGCATGGTCTGAAACTCGAAGATCGACGTCAGCGTTCCCTGCGAGATCTCCGCCTGGTAGGGGGTATACGAGGTAAGGAATTCTCCGCGCGAAACGATGGTGTCCACCATGACGGGCCGGTAGTGCAGATAGGAACCGGCGCCAAGAAAACAGGCATAGCCAACCGCCGCGTCCGCCGCCCGATCCTTGAAGTACCCGGCAATCTCGTATTCGGACAGGCCCGGCGGCAGGTTGAGGCTCCGCCCGAGTCTCAGTTCGGAAGGAATGGAAGCGAACAGGTCCTCCATCCTCTGAACGCCGCAGACGTTCAGCATCTCGCGGCGTTCGGCGTCAGATTTCGGCAGATACCTCACTCGCCTTCCGCCTCGACGTGCTCTTGATAAGCGCCGGCATCCAGCAGGGCGTCCAACTCATCGGGTTGGCTGAGCCGCAGCTTCACCAGCCAGGCTTCGCCGTGCGGATCCTCGTTGATCTTTTCGGGCGCATCGGCCAGCGTTTCGTTGACCTCGATCACCTCGCCGGAAACCGGGGCGTAAATGTCGGAAACGGCCTTGACGCTTTCGACCGAGCCGAGCGCGTCGCCTTGCGCGACCGTGGCGCCCACTTTCGGGAGGTCAACGTAAACGATGTCGCCGAGTTCCTTCTGCGCGTGAAATGTGATGCCGACGGTGCCAGTGTCTCCATCGGCCGAAACCCACTCGTGCTCTTTTGTATAACGGTAATTCTCCGGGTACATATTATTTCGACCTCCTGTAGAAAGGTGTTGGAACGGTCCGGGCCTCCACAAGCTGGCCTCGAATCAGAATACTGATGGAAGTACCGGCCACGGCGCGGGCAGCGGGCAGGTAGCAAAGGCCAATGTTCTTGGCGAGCGTGGGCGACGGTCCGCCGCTGGTCACCCAACCGGCGCCGGCGCCGTCGAGAAAGACCTCATAGCCGTCCCGCGCAATTCCCCGCCCCGTCATCTCGAAGCCGGTCAATATCCTTTGTATGCCTTTATCCTGTTGGGCCGCCAGCGCCGCGCGGCCCACGAAATCTCCCTTGTCCATCTTGACGATCCAATCCAGTCCCGCTTCGAACGGCGTGATGGAGGCAGTGATTTCGTGGCCGTAGAGGGCCATGGCGGCCTCCAGACGCAGCGTGTTGCGAGCGCCCAGGCCGCAGGGCTTGATGCCGAATTCGGCGCCGGCGTCGAGCAGTAGATCCCAAATGCGGGGCGCCGAATCAGGCGCTATGTAAATCTCAAAGCCGTCTTCCCCGGTGTAGCCCGTACGGGCAATCCGTGCGGCGACACCTGCAACTTCGCCATCCACGAACCGGTAGTAGCGGATAGCCGCGAGATCCACCGGCGTAAGTTTGGCGAGGGTCTGGAGCGCCCGGGGCCCCTGCACGGCAAGCTGCGCGTAGCGAGGACTGGCAAACTCCACTTCCGCGTCGAACCGGTTGGCGGCCCGGATGTGTTCGTAGTCCTTCTCCTGGTTCGAGGCATTGACACAAAGAAAGTAGTGACTGCCGGTCACCTTGTGAACCAGGATGTCGTCGACGAAGCCGCCGTGCTCGTAAAGCAGTCCGGAATACTGCGCCTGGCCGGTTTGAAGTTTCGCGGCATGGTTGGTGGTCACGAAATCAACCAGGCGCAGAGCTTCCGGCCCGCGGATTTCGATCTCGCCCATGTGGCTGACGTCGAAAAGCCCCACCGCGCGCCGCACGGCGTGATGCTCATCCAGGATGCCTGAATACTGCACGGGCATATCCCAACCGCCGAAGTCGACCATCTTGGCATTGGCTTGGCGGTGTATGGAATTGAGCGGAGTGACCTTCAGAGCTCCGGAATGTTGCATGAAGATGCCAATCTAGCAAGGCGTTACGTAGGTGTCAACGCGACTGCGGCGCAACCACTCTTGAGTTGCGCGGCGGGATTCATCCTGGCAGATGGGTTGGTCGCGGTTCAAGCGGCCTCCGGGCGGCCAGTTTCGGGGCATTTCCCCGGTCCGGCGGGTGGAGGCGGGGCAATAGAAACAACAGGTTGCAGGTTCGCTTCGGGTTCGTTGGAGGCGGAGATTTCGGGGTCAACAGGTTCGGATTCAGCAGGTTGCGGGTGAGACGAGGGGAGAGGGGCGCCCGGGCGAAGCTGGCGGAGTTGATTGAGGACGGCCCGGCGCTGGAAGGTGAGCTGGCTTTCGCGGGCGGCTTCGAGTTGTTTATGGGTGAGTCGGATAAGTGGCATGATTCGCGCTCGGTGGGGATTGTAGCAGGCGAGGCGATGAAACCACAGGATGCGGGAGGCCTATTTCGTTGATAATCCCCGAAATAAGAAGTCTGCGTGCGCGGTGAACGCGATTTTCAGAGGCTGAAACACGACTTGGACAGAGGCGCCCATGGGAAGCCGTGGAGTGCGAGACCCTGGCGCGGGAGATGGCGGGGATACGGGTAAGGATCACACAGGCGGCCAGGGTGCGTCAGGAAACACGCGGGCTGTCCCCCGCAGTCGTCCCCCGCAGTCGTCCCGCAGTCCTCCAGCGCGGTACGCGGCAGTTGTTGTTCGGACTCGCGCTTCTGCCGGCCGCAATCGCCGGGCTCGGCTACACCAACCGGGCTTGAGAGCTGCTGGAAGCGCCAAGCCGGCGCGACGGAACTTTAGGCTATGTTCCCCGCGGACACCTTGCTGTAGGATTTGAGACGGCGGACATCGCAGACTGGAGAATCGGGATGAAGTCCTTCCTCAAGTGCCCGAGCATGGCCGTGTGGTGGGGACTCCTTGGTCTCGTTTCGGGAGTGTTGTCATGTGTGATCTCGCAATCGCACATCATCGTGCGCGACCAAAGGACGCTGGATCACATTATCTGGCCTGGAATGGTGTTCGCGTTGGTGGTTCTCCTCCCGCTCTCCCGCTGGGCCGCGGATAGCTGGCTGCGGACCGCCGCCGCGCTGATCGCGAGTTCCGCCGTCTATCCACTCACCTGGCGAATCGCCACGTTGGGTCTCCGCTCTTCGTGGGGATTCATGATCGGAACGTTCGCGCTTGGAGGATTCGTGGGCTCATTCGTCCTGGCGGGCGTATTCTTGACCGGACGGCCGCGTTGGGTGAAGGCCGCATGCGTGACCGTGGTTCTAGGCACGGTAATTGGTGGGCTCGGGGGCGCGCATCTGGGTGCGACGATGGCCGGCATCAGCTCGCCATTGACCGCTGGCGACGGACTCGGCCTGCTTATGGTGCTCTGGCAGGCCACCGTGGCCGCGTCGCTGGGTCGAGGGGTAACGGCAAGGACCGGCGCACCCGGGCAGGCGACAGAGAAGGCACATAGCTCCCGGGATGCTGTCAGGAAAGATGGCGACGGGATTTGACGCAAGTGTCCGAGATTGCCCTATACGAACGGCTTGGCTGGCCTGCTCAGCGACCTGCTGTGAAGTAACTGGCTGCTGTCGGGCGTGGTTCAAAGATCCCCCGCAAGATCAGATCAAACTTCTTAACGCTTAAAGCCCCTCCGTTCCTCGTGACAGTTTGTTCGTCACAACAGGCGAGAATTTCGTCACGGGTGGAGACCTTCTGGCAGAAGTCCAGGGCCCGCGATGGCTTGTCCGCCCCCGTGACTCGAGCAGGGTAGTACTGCTCAATCGCGCCACGTTCAAGCACATATACATCGACACTTCGGAGCATCTCTAGCAACTGGTGCTTCAATTGAAGCATCTCCTTGTCCATGCTGGTCTTGAGGATAGCTAGGCGGTCTGACTTGCGCTGCCATGCAAAGAACGATTCCACTGCTGCATCAAGTTCGACTTGCGTACACGCCCCGCTCTTTAGCATTGCCTGGCACTCTTTGACCTTGCTCCACAAGTTCCGGAGGTCAACGGATTCGTGAGCCTTTCTGGCCTCTTTTAGCGAGGTATCGTTATCATCGAACCGACAAACCTCTTCAGCCTGATCCGAGCAAGTTTAGAATTACTCGGCAATCGCCTCACGCTGCTCAGCAGGTTCCGGCAGCCAGCCGCGCCAG
>ENA-UOYA01002075-UOYA01002075.1-activated-sludge-metagenome-genome-assembly--contig:-NODE-2075-length-20003-cov-5.168638_pt1 | contig 20003 bp, 17 predicted proteins | sample MGYA00238163_ERZ764804 | MGnify/ENA primary metagenome ERZ764804 (study PRJEB28919, sample SAMN05720223) | activated sludge metagenome | isolation source: Anaerobic digester | place: Hong Kong... | reverse complement strand
TGCTGCATACGCATAGCCTGATCGTCAGCCATCTGACTGACTTCATTCTCAATCATGCAGTCAGGAATATCGATCTCGCAGTTGTCACATACAACTCTGATAACTTCATTCTCGAATCCGGACTTGTTGTTCTCTTCGCAGCGTGCTTCCTGCTTGCCGCGGATATCTGCCTTGAGTTCAGCCAAAGTATCGAACTCAGAAACATCCTTTGCAAACTCATCATCAAGTGCAGGAATTACTTCTGTCTTTATGGTATGGAGCTTGACATTGAATGTCGCCTTTGCACCCTTAAGGTCTTCTGCGTGATAGTCTTCAGGGAATGTCACTTCAATGGCGAAATCATCATCTACATTGTGTCCGACAACCTGCTCTTCAAAGCCGGGAATAAAAGAATGTGAACCGAGCTTGAGGTTATATCCCTCGCCCTTGCCGCCTTCAAAAGCGACACCATCCTTGAAGCCCTCGTAATCGATTGTAACCGTATCACCGTCCTGTGCCGCACGGTCTGTCACTTCTTCAAGAGACGAATTTCTCTTAAGCATTCTGTCGAGTTCAGCGTCAACATCGCCGTCTGCTACCGTTGAATCAGCGAAAGGAACTTCAACACCTTCATACTGTCCGAGCTCAAACTCAGGCTTTACTGAAACTTCAATAGTATACTTGACTCCTGTGTCGTCAATTCCGGTAACATCCATTGTCGGTCTTGAAACAACCTTCAGGTCATGTTCCTTGATAGCCTCCGGATACTGCTTGTTGGCAATCTCATTGATTGCATCCTCATAAAGAACGCCTTCACCGTAGTACTGGCATACAAGAGCGTATGGAACCTTGCCCTTGCGGAATCCAGGAACCTGGAAACGGTTCTTATTCTTCTGATAAGATACCTTGAGTGCCGCGTCAAATTCTTCCTTCGAAGCCTCAAGGCTGATAACTACCTGAGAGTGTTCTTTCTTCTCAATCGTGGATGCCATTATTATTTCCTCCAATATGTTATAACTTATTTATAATAAACCGAGTTTGAATTGTAGCACAGAGAATACCTTCTTTGCAATCTCAAAAGCAAATTTTCTTCCCGTTCACTGCACTTTAACCTGAACTGCTCCCAGCACATCGAGCGCGGCTTCATTCAGCTTCGCGTCAAATGACGCTGTAAGAGCTTTATCGACTATTATCAGCGCTTCCGGAGCGGCAGCCTTTGCAAGCATCGCATTCGATATTACACAGATGTTGGACACCAGCCCGCAAAGTTCTATCGAAGACAGCTCTTCGCTGATTCCGCTCAGATATTCAGCCAGCTCAAGGCTTCCGAATGTCGGTTTCTCGAAAAAACGGCAGCCGTCAAGATAAGTCTTCAGCGAGTCGTCAAGCTCAAACCCGCTGCTTCCTTTGACGCAGTGCACAACGGGAAGGTATCTTCCTTCCTGCGTATCCAGATAATCCGCGCCGTGTGTATCGAGAGTATAAATGATCTCGTCGCCGGCTGCCCTGTATGATTCGATTCGTTCAATTATTCCCGGTATTATATTTTTCGCACCGTCAAAGCCCAATGTGCCGTCAATAAAGTCTTTCTGACAATCAACTACAATTAGTATCCTGTGCATATGGTCTCACCTTTCTATATCAAGCCTAATAATTCTTATATAATTCTTATGTGGTAAACATATGCAAGAATATCACATTTATGTATGATTCTGCCACAAATTTCATCACGGCAGGTTATCAGATAAAAAAACAAAACCCTTGAAACACAGAGGTTACAAGGGTTTATATGGTGCGCCTGACAGAGCTTGAATCCACAACCTTCTGATCCGTAGTCAGACGCTCTATCCAGTTGAGCTACAGGCGCATACATGTCAATTAATGACAGCGCAATAATAATATTACTTGAACTGTTGATTGTCAACCTGAAAATGATGTATTATATCCGCGAAAATCCACGGAGGTCGTATATGTCTGATTTTAATCCCTCAACTCAGCTCATCGGGGAGCTGGCACTAATTAATTGCCGTGATCTTGGGGGAATGCCTCTTTCCGGAGGGCGGACTTTTCGCAAAGGAATATTCATCCGCAGCGGCTCACCGGAATGGCTGAATCACAATGAATTTCTCGCAGTTAAGAAATACGGCGTAACTACGGTTGTAGACCTGCGCGCAACCGCAGAGCTTGAGGAATTCGGCAATCCCTTCAAAGACGACCCTGACACGGATTTTTTCTCAATTCCGCTTTTTGTCGGCAACCCGAATGATTTGAATGACAAGACAATGGATTATCTGCGCACACACCACCTGGGTGATTATTATGTGATAATAATGGAAGAACTGGGCGACCAGGTGTGTCAGGTTCTTAGGGTACTTCTGAATTCACAGGGAATCACGCTTTTCCACTGCGCGCACGGCAAGGACAGAACCGGTGTCATCGCCGCTTGTCTCTATCTTCTTGCAAAAGCATCACGTGAAGACATCATCAATAACTATAAGGTATCTTTCGATTATCTCGGACACTTTCTTGACCCGCTTATGGCGCGGACTTCCGATGATATGAAGCACACTCTGCGTTCTGACGCGATAAATATGGAGATCTTCCTCAATTATATTGACTCAAAGTGGAACGGTGATATAAGGCTGTTCATGAAGTCGAACGGTATGACAGACGTGGAAATCGGGTCGCTTTACAGCAAGTGCATCGGTGAATCGTAATACCGGACGTTCATTCAGCCTCTGAGACCTTGATCTGAGTGATGTTGTAATTCTCGTCATACTCGAAAGTCATGTTATACGTCTCGCCGTCATAGACATATGAATAAATGAATCCGTACTCATCTATCACAGGATATATCAGCATAAGCTCTGACAGATTCATTCCGTAATAAATATTGTTGCCGATGGTATAGTCTCCGTCGCCAAAGAGCTTGATTGAAACAATGTCACCTTCCCACGCGGTCTTGTCATCGCTTGTGTATCTGACGTTAAAGGCAATTGTCACGCCGTCATAAACCGCAACAAGTCTGTAGAGGTTGTACGAATTGCCGTCAGAATCGATTTTGCTGTCAATAATGTCGACGCCTCTCACGTAGTATTTAGGGTCGCCCATCGTAGCGGTCAGAAGCTCGTTTGTAAACGAAGCACCGCATGTCAGGAGTCTTGAATTGGAGTCACAGAGATAGAGCTGTCCGTCGTCTTCAGCAGGAATCAGATCATTTATAAAAAACGTATTGTTACTGTTGATATATAGACTCACATCATGCGGTATTACCGAGACATCGTCAACATCTACAGTCTCCGGAATCTCGAACGAGACCAGCACCGGAGAGAGTGTCACAAGCTGATAGTCATCAACACTGCTCTTAACCTTAAGCGTATAGTAATCGACAATATAATCTGCCTTGGCCGCGATAACAGACGACAGATACAGGTCTGAAGCATAAGTAGGTGCAAGAATCGCCTCAAGCGCATTGATATTCTTGTCAGAAATCATCGAGAAATAGTGTGATATGTAATCGTAAGCCACTATGGAATCCGATATATAACTTCCGGCAAGCATATAAGTTCCGTCGCTGCTTTGTTTAAGAACAAATCTGCACGGAGTCAGCGGCTGCGTGTCATCGTCATAGCAAAGTTCGACTACCGAGAGATTTCCGTACTCATCCAATGACTTTATGTTGTCAATAGAGCTTCCGATATCATCGAAATATTCATTTGCTTCATCTGCGCTCAAAATTCTAAAGGACGTGACATTGCCATGCTTGACAGACATACCGCGCAATATTGAACAGTATTCGGAGAATGCGGTATATGTCACACCATCGAGCTGTTTATCTGATATTGCAGAATAGCTGTCAGCGACATTGTTATCGGAAATAATGGCATCTGTAAGCAGTCTCGCGAGTTCCGGTTCGGTAAGTACCGAGCTTACGGTCTTAATCTGAGACGTAAGGCTGCTCAGAATATTGCAGGCAGAGAGCGGCATAACAAGGCCTATGGCGATTATCAAAGCCACAACAGCTGTCAACGCTCTCCTTCTCATCACCGGTTCTCCTTCGCTTTCCTGCACTTCACAGCTTCGAAAACAACCACACCGCAGGCAACCGCCGCATTAAGGCTGTTCACATGTCCGCTCATCGGTATGTTTACCATAAAATCACAGCATTTGCGGACTCCTTCGCGCATGCCGTCACCTTCGCTTCCTATAACTATGACCATGCTCCCCGAATAGTCGGCCTGATCATAGCTCATCTCACCGCTCATGTCGGTTCCGCATACCCAGAAGCCCTCTTTATCCTTAAGATCTCTCAAAGTCTGTGCAAGATTGGTAACTCTCGCGACAGGCACGTATTCCAAAGCACCGGCTGAAGCCTTGGCTACCATTGAGTCAAGAGCTATGGAACGTCTCTCAGGAATTATAACCCCGTCAACCCCGCAGCAATCGGAAATTCTCAGAATTGAACCGAGGTTATAGGCATCCTTAAGCTCATCGAGCGCGACAAGAAGCGGCTGATGTCCTTCTTCTCTCGCATGAGCGATAATATCGTCAATTTCCGCATATTCATGTGCCGCAACAGAAGCAATTACGCCCTGATGATTATGAGTCGTGCTGAGCTTGTCGAGAACATTGCGCGGTGCGCGCGTTACGACAATTCCCTGTTTGTTGGCTTCATCAAGAATCTGCGCAAGTGCCGGTTCAAGCCTTCTTCCGCCGTCAGGCTTGAGCACCCATATTTTGTTTATTGTGCGACCCGCCGCAAGCGCCTCTGTAACCGCATTCTTGCCTTCAATCTTATCAGTATCCAAAACTAGACCTCCGAAGTTCCGTCAATTATCTCAAAACTCTTGTAAATAATGTATTCCATCCTGTCATCCCTGTTGTCCATGAACAGGAATCCTATCAGCGCCTCAAACCCGGTGGCATAGAGATAATCCACATGTGACGCGTTCTTAGACACCGCATGGGGATTGGAATTTTTTCCCCGTCTGAAATACTCTTCTTCCTCAGGCGTAAGTTCATCCATAAGTTCCTTTACAGCCCTTGACTGACCCTGCGCGCTGACATAACCTATCGTCTCCCTGTGCAGCCTGTTGTTATTGCCTGCCCCGTGGGTTGCGGCATGACATCTCGCGTAAAGTTCGTACACCGAATCACCGATGTATGCAAGCACCAACGGTGACACTTCGCGCAAATCTGCAGCAATAAACGGCTTGATCATCAGATTTTCTCAACCTGAGGACCGTTCGGCGTATCTTTTACGATGTATCCCTTTGCTTTGAGCTCATCGCGAATACTGTCGGCCTTTGCAAAGTCGCGTTCTTTCTTGGCGGCGGCACGTGCGTTCACCAGCTCCGTGATTTCGGATGGCACGCCGCCTTCATCGTTCTCGAAAAGGTTGATTCCAAGAACAGACGCGAGCTTTACTATCCAGTCTCTTGCATCAGTCAGCGCCATCACAGACACCTTGCCGGAAGCAAGAGCTGTGTTGGATATCTTGACGAGATTGAATATATCCGTTATCGCATCCGCTGTGTTGAGATCGTCATCCATATGCATGACAAAGCTGTCCCTTGCGGCCAGAATTGAAGCTGACAGCTCACTGTCACCCGGCTGGGCGTCAGTTGCAAGCTTTCCGGACTTTATAGCAAAATCAATGCTGCTGACGCATGTCGATATTCTCTCCAGGCTGGTCTTTGCAGCTTCAAGAAGCTGATCCGAAAAATTGATCGGGCTTCTGTAGTGACCCAACAGAATGAAGAACCTTATGACGTTATACGGATATGACTTAACTATGTCTCTTATGGTAAAGAAGTTGTTAAGCGACTTGCTCATCTTCTCACCGTCGACATTGACAAAAGCGTTATGAACCCAGAAGTTGGCAAGAGGGCAGCCGTTGGCGGCTTCACTCTGGGCAATCTCATTCTCATGGTGTGGGAATATCAGATCCTGTCCGCCGCCGTGAATATCGATGGTGTCGCCCAGATACTGCTTGATCATAGCGGAACACTCAATATGCCAGCCCGGTCTTCCTTCACCCCATGGTGATGACCAGAAAGGTTCTCCCTCCTTCCTGAACTTCCAGACAGCAAAATCTCCGGGATTGCGCTTGCCTTCATAGGAGGCCTTGCGCTCTCCGCCGCCGGCCTCAAGCTCATCAAGCTTGTAATGTGATAGTTTGCCGTAATCCTTCTTCTTCGATACATCGAAATATACACCGTCGCCATCAATCACATAGGCAAAGCCCTTCTCCATCATCGAACCGATGAGCTTAATTATCGCGTCAATGGATTCCGTGGCGCGGGGCTGAAAAGCCTGTCTCTTGATATTGAGTCCGTCGGCATCGATGTAGTATTCCTTAATGAAACGGTCTGCAAGCTCCGAAACGGTAATTCCTTCGGTGTTCGCGCGATTGATCATCTTGTCGTCAATATCGGTGAAATTCTGTACAAAGGTCACCTCATATCCCTTAAATTCAAGATATCTTCTGAGTGTGTCAAATGTCACGAACGGTCTGGCGTTACCGAGATGAAAATAGTTATACACCGTGGGTCCGCAGGCATACATCTTTACCTTCCCCGGTTCATTTGTCTTGAATTCTTCCTTGTATCTTGTAAGTGTATTGTATAGCTTAAGCATATATATGGCTCCTTGTAATCAGTTCTATATTGTATCATTTGTACCGGCATTTCCGGAAATATCGTCACTTCCGCTGCCGTCGCAATCATTCATCTCTCCCGGACAGACCGTTGCGGTCTGTTTCTCCGTGCCGGCTCTGCTGACGCGCCCGAGTTCATCTTCCAATCTTCTCACCTGCTCCTGAAGAGCTATCATACCTGAACAAAGCTCACGTATCTCACATTCCAGGGGATCTTCCACATCCGTGTGGTCAAGCTCGATGGCGTGTGACGTAGGTCTCAAACCGTCTATCCTTACAATCTTTCCCGGAACACCGACAACAGTTGCACCTGCAGGAACATCATGAAGAATAACCGCATTGGCCCCGATATTCGCATTGTCGCCTATCGTTATATTCCCGAGAAGCTTCGCACCGCTTCCGATAAGGACATTGTCGCCTATCGTAGGGTGACGCTTCGTATGCTTCGCATGTCCGCGTCCGCCAAGTGTCACGCCGTGATAAATGGTGCAGTTGTCGCCGATTATTGAAGTCTCGCCGATAACGATTCCGGCACCGTGGTCAATAAACAGACCTTTGCCGATTCTGGCACCGGGATGAATCTCAACTCCGGTATGGTGTTTACCACGTTCCGAAATCCATCTCGCAAGTCCGAGCCACTTGAGTCCGTAAAAAAAATGACTGATTTTGTAGTAAACCAGAGCATGAAAACCTGGATATAACAAAACAACACCTGCTACAGATCTTGCAGCAGGATCGCGCAACGCTATTTGTTTTGCATCATAAATCAAGCCCATTGGCAATATCATGTTACTCCAATTAAAAACACCCGAGGAAAGCAGGCTCTGATTGACACCCAGGATTATCCAGGGCGGTGCTCTGCGTCTGACTTCAATCTTCCAACTTAAAAGGCTTGATTTCCACCAAACGGTCCGGGCTCCATATTATGTCATGTAGGTCCAATTTAGAGACCACTTAGCTCAGGATGGTTATATTATAAAATAAAACGCGTGATATTCCAACTGCTAAAAAGGTTCTGCGTTTTTGACCTGTCTGTTGCCGGACAATGCCGAACACAGTACTTTTGATACACCGGCTGCATACAAGGCAATGCAGGCCTCGTGAAGAGTGAACCCGGTTGTCGCCACATCATCTGCCAGAATTACGGTAAGTCCGGAGACATCCCATTCATCTGACACCGCGAAGGCTCCGGACACGTTGTCAATTCTCGACGTATTGCTTGCCATCTCGGTCTGGCGTTTTGTCTCGCGGGTTCTTATGAGAACATTTTCCCCATATGCGAAGCCGCAGATTTTCGCCGCCGGGAAACAGATCTCACCTGCCTGATTGAAGCCCCTCTCCCTGAACCTTGCGGGTGACAAAGGAACAGGAACCATTATATCGGCACGGATATCGTCTTCCCGTAAAAGCCCGCCGTAAAGGATGCCAAGAAAACGCGCCAGTTCCTTTTTCCGCCCGAACTTGATTCCCGGTACAACCCTGCTCATTGCTCCTTCATACGGAAACGGAACATAAAGAGGCTGTGACGGAACAGGATCATGCTCAAACGGCTCGGAAAGGCATAGAAACCACCTCTTGTCACGGTCCTGCGGAACTATTTGCGACAGACATTTGCCGCATATATGCAGCGTTGGCAGGACTCCGTAGATTCTCCTGTATATCTGTCCGTAGGAAGTGAATCTGTCGTCTCCGTCAGCAATTCCGCCGCAGATATCGCATACCGGCGGAAGCATAAATGAGATTACACGGGTTATCACAAAGCGCTCCGCTTGCCGTCAACAATTGCAAGAAAATCCTTGAGAGACGTGTCGCGCAGATTGCTGCTGCGATCCTTAAGAAAATGGCTGAGACAGTCACACGAGTCGATAATGACAACGCGCTTCCTGCCTCTTGTGACTGCGGTATACAAAAGCCTTTTCTGATAAAGCAGGTAGTTCATTTTTCCGAGCGTTATCAGCACTTTATCAAATTCAGCGCCCTGCGCCTTATGTACGGTAATTGCATATGCCAGTTCAAGTTCCTCAAGATTCTTCCTGTGATATAGGACTAACTTGCCATCATCGAATCTTACGCTGAGAGACGATTCAATGACATCGACGTCTTCCACAATGCCTATCTCACCGTTGAACACGCCCTGGGCAGTCTCAAGTGCCGTCTGATCAAACCATTCGATTGAGTAGTCGTTCTTTATCTGCATCACCCTGTCTCCGACAGCGAAATGGGTATGTGTGCCTTTTGACAATTTTCTGCTCTCGTCACCCGTGTTGACTTCCTGCATCATTTCGTTGAGCTTAACCGTACCCAGCTTTACATTCTCATTCTTGGTCGGTGTAAGGCAGGCAACATCGGAGTAGTCATTCTCGGTAGCGAGCTTACGCATCAGTTCAAACGCCTCGTCATCGCTGTCAGTCCTTATTATCTCAAAATCATCCGTTCCTCCGGAAGGCATCTGTCCCTGCAGAATCCTGTAGGCATTCTCGGCAATCATGCTGTTCTTTCCCTGACGGTGCCGGTATGTAAGCCGCACAGAAGGCACGCTCCTGCAGCTGAGAATGTCTGTAAGCACCTGTCCGCAGCCTACAGACGGCAGCTGATCCGGGTCTCCAACCAGTATAATCGACGTTGATTCACCTATGCTGTCAAGCAGACTGTCGAAAAGTCTTGTATCCACCATAGACATCTCATCAATTACGACTACCTTTGCCTCAAGCAAATTGTCCCTGTTGTGAACAAACTTTATATCCTCGTCTTTGTCATCACCGGTTCTCTGAACACCAAGAAGTCTGTGGATTGTGCATGCCTCACATATAACGCTCTCTGACAGCCTCTTTGCCGCACGCCCCGTAGGTGCCGCGAAGACAGCCTTGATTCCTTTCTGTCTGAAATGTTCGGCAAGAATTCCCATTATTGTGGTCTTTCCCGTTCCGGGGCCACCGGTTATCACACATATTCTGCTGTACATGCAAAGATAAAGAGCTTCAAGCTGATCTTTGTCAGGAAGCAGTCCGAGCTCAGCCGCAACGGCCGTCATAGCGGCATCCGAGACACTCTTCAGCGGAACCTTGCGGCCCGTTTCTATCAGTTCCTCTATTCTTCGCTTTATATTCTTCTCGGCCTTGAAATACACTGCGGAACTGAATCTCGCATCCTTGTCACAGGCACTGCATCCCAAACATTTGCCGTCTTCAAATTTGTAAACAACTATCTTCCTGTCCGATACCGCAAGCTCACATCCCTTGGCAAATCCGTCCTCAAACTCTTTTTCGCTCACCTTCGCTTTGCCGGAAAAATTCAGCTGTTGAAATGTGCTCTTCTTACATGTTTCTCTGTCTATATAAGTTGACCCGGTATTCTCATGAAGCTTTATGATACTGCTTGCCACTGCAGCTGCAAAACGCTCCGGCATAAGTCTGTCGACACATGACATACCTGCAATATGGTCGCACAGATCAAATCCTGCTATTCCCAAAATAAAAAGTCTGTATGGGTTGTCCATTATCTCCCGGTCGTCTGTGAATCCGTTTGCAAAACATTCTTTAATACCTGCCTGAGACAGTCCTAGCAGCTTGAGCCTTAAGCCCCTGCGGTAAAACTCCTCGTTCAGGGTAACCGTGTCGCAAAACAAAACCGCCTTATCTTTTGTAAGTCCGCTGATATTCTCTGCGCAATCAAGGCAGTTATTCAAAAGCACATCAACTACTTTATCACCATACAGTCTGGCAAGTGCCGAAGCAATCTGCCTGCCTGCGCCCTTAAGATTATCTTCAAGAAATGACGCTATCAGCACACTATCATTGTTTCCTGTGCTACCGGCCCTGATAGACGTCAGTCTGATCTGCGGTCTCATATTCCATTCAGTCACCCTGCCGCTGACAAGATATGTTCCGCCTTCAATAATATCTGTTACGGAAGTGCCACTGACAGTAAAATGACCTTCGGTTAAGAATGAAACAAAATTTCCGGAATTTCTCGGGCAGAAAACTTTAACCGCCGTAACAGTACAGTCAGTTATTGTCTCCCCTATGTCACCGATACCGATCGATATCAGTTTGCCTGTTTCTTCTTCAATTTTCATAATAAATAACCTAACAAAACATATCAGAAATAGCAAGAAAAAGGCTCCCTCCGCGGGAGCCTTCAATTTCCGGAAAGCATTCAGATTCCTGCCTTCAGGCGAAGAGTCTCAATTTTATCGGTAACTTCCCACGGAAGCTTTATGTCTGTTCTTCCGAAGTGTCCGTAACTTGCTGTCTGCGCATATATCGGTCTTCTGAGTTCAAGATCCCTGATGATTGCAGCGGGTCTCAAATCAAATGTTGAGTTTACTATCTCTGTAATCTTTGTGTCTTCGATGACTCCCGTACCGAACGTATCAACCATTACGGAAACCGGCTTCGCGACGCCAATGGCATATGCAATCTGAACCTCGCACTCTTTTGCAAGACCTGCAGCAACTATATTCTTGGCGACGTAACGCATCATGTATGAAGCGCTTCTATCAACCTTCGTAGGGTCTTTGCCCGAAAAAGCTCCGCCGCCGTGACGCGCAAATCCGCCATATGTATCGACAATAATCTTACGTCCCGTAAGTCCTGAATCTCCCTGAGGACCTCCGATTACAAATCTGCCCGTTGGGTTGACATAAATCTTGGTGTTCTCATCGACAAGCTCGGCCGGAATAACCGGTTCAATGACATATTTCCTTACAAAAGCTTCCAGTTCTTCCATAGCGACATCAGCGCTGTGTTGAGTAGACACGACAATCGCATCAATTCTGCTTACTTTATTGCCGTCATATTCGACAGTAACCTGACTCTTTCCGTCAGGTCTCAGGTAATCAGCTTTTCCTTCTTTTCTTACATCAGCCAGCTGCTTCGTAAGTTTGTGGGCAAGTGAAATCGGCAGCGGCATAAACTCAGGCGTATCGTCGTTTGCATAACCGAACATCATTCCCTGATCGCCGGCTCCGGTATCAAGCTCACTCTTGTCTCCGCGCTTTGCCTCATAAGATCTGTCAACGCCCATTGCAATATCAGGCGACTGATCGTCTATTGAAGTAAGAACGGCACACGAGTTATAGTCAAACCCGACATCACTGGAGTCATATCCTATTTCCTTGAGTCTTGATCTCACTATGCTGGGAATATCAACGTACGCAGACGTTGTAATCTCGCCCATAACAAGAACCATCCCCGTTGTGGCACAAGTCTCGCAGGCTACTCTCGCCATGCTGTCCTGCTCCAGGATTGCGTCAAGAATCGAATCTGAAATCTGATCGCAAACCTTATCCGGATGCCCTTCTGTGACTGACTCCGAAGTAAAGAGCCATTTTCCTGTTCTGTTTCTCATAAAGAGTCCTTTCTGTTCAATGCCCCTTATCGAAAAGAAAAACCTCCCCCAAAAGGAGAAGGCCGTCTGTATAAACGTTCCTCATCTTTCAGGTTTCCCTGCCGGATTTGGCACCGCTGCTTTCCGCGGTTGCCGGGCTTCAAAGGGCCGGATCCCTCTACCACTCTTGATAAGCAATGAACTCTAAATTTATTAGCAATATAATTCTATACAAAATACAACAGCATGTCAAAACATATCTGTTTGACGTTATCGCAAGGCACATACTGTCTGCTGACACTATTTCCGTCATATTTACCATAAATATCCGGCAGCTGCCTGACATCTCCGCTGAGCCGTACTTTTGTAGTTTTTTGTCGGTTTTTGTAGTCTTTTTCGCGTTTTTTCCCCGCTACAATATAAGTACGGCATCGTTCTGAATAAGCAGGCGACATTTCAATCATTAATTACGGGAGGACAGTGGTATGGCATTTGCAATAAGAATTTACGAGAAGGACAGTTATATCTGCGAGCTGATCAGGCAGCGCTTAACTCATCTTTATCCTGACGCATACATAGTAATTCCTTCATCAGAGCCGTATTCCGACATCTCTTTGCAGCTCGCCAGATTCTCTGTTACTTTATATGACCAGAAGCAATTTGACCCGGATGAGATTGACGACCCCAAGGCAATCCCTCTTCTTAACAGTTACGGAATTATCGACTGTATGTCTATTGCGGCACAACTCGGCAGTAATTCCGTAAATCCTGGTAAGTGCATACCCATTGGCCGCACCGGAATCACCGAGGTGCTTATCCCTTTTGTATATATTGCAGAGCGCGAGCGATTCATAACTGATTATGTTAAAGAAGATTTTTCTTCAGACGATATTCCCGTAAGACTTGACCTGATAAGCAGACTCCGCGCACCGGGAGAAGACTGCTCCGGAATTAGCGGCGGCAATATGACAGGCCTTCTCAATGCGGTCAGATCAAGAAGTTTTGCACCCGACAATATTCTCAATTACTGCAACCGCGATAACAACGGTTTCTTTACTCCCGGCGCGACATCCGGCTACGACGATGTTTATGACGCTGGAGTTCCGGCATGCCTTAAGCTTATAACATCGGCACGCAAGTTTGTGTCAGACGGCAGATCATCCTCAGGCGCGCTTGTAGTGATTGAAGGATTCAGAACTGATGACACCATAGAACTTACAAAGGACGCCGACAAAGTCGTCATTCTGCTGCCCGGAGAAGACAGCGCTGAAAGTCTTGGCGCATGTGAGTTCATATCCGGATTAAAGCGTCGGCTGGATCACGGCAGTCTCGAAGTCAGTTATCTTGACAGACTCTATCCGGCCGGGAAGGATTTTACTTATGAACAAGCCCTGTAATATCGATGATATACGAGAGAAGATGACTTATTATGTCCTCAACTCTATAAGATCTGAATCGGATCCTACAGATGACAGGCTTAAGGAGATAATTGCGGACGTGATAAGTGAACAGTCCGGCTCATTCAGGCTCTCATATGAACAGAAGCGAGATATGGCATCATGCGTATTCAACTCACTGAGACGTCTCGACGTAATTGAACCGCTTATGCAGGATCCCACAATAACCGAGATTATGGTCAACGGTCCGGACAATATCTTCTATGAGCGTGAAGGAAGGCTTTACAAGTCCGACATTCATTTTAAGGACGATGAGACATTAAGAACCGTGATATCATGTTTTTTCGCGAACCAGAACAGACCGCTCAACGAGGCAAATCCGATATCTGACCTCAGACTTCCAGACGGTTCACGCGCTAATGCGGTTCTGACGCCAATCGCCGCACAAACGACGATAACAATAAGGAAATTCACAGGTATATCACACGATATTGTCAGTCTCATCAGGCAGAATTTTATAAGTGAAGAAGGTGCGAGATTTCTGAGCTCATGTGTCAGGAACAAGAAGACTATTTTCCTTAGCGGAGGCACAGGCAGCGGCAAGACCACTTTTCTTAACTGCCTGTCATCATTCATTCCAAAGGACGAGCGTGTCATCACAATAGAAGATTCGGCAGAACTTAACCTTCAGGGAATTGATAACCTCGTAAGAATGGAAGCTCGTCTTCCCGGACCTGACGGTAACGGAGAAGTTAACATAGGTCAGATGATAAGAACCTCGCTTAGGATGCGTCCTGACAGAATCATTGTCGGAGAAGTGCGCGGAAGCGAGAGCTCCGATATGATGCATGCGCTTAACACAGGTCATCCTGGCTCGATGTGTACCGGACATGCCAATTCATGTTTCGAGATGCTAGAGCGTCTCACCGGAATGGTAATGTCAGGTTCAAGTCTTCCGTACAACGCTATTGTCACACAGATATCAATGGGAATAGACATCATTCTCCATATCACCAGAAATCGTGAGGGGCGCCGCTACATAGACGAGATCTGCTCTGTTATGGCATCTCAGGGCGATGAATACCGTCTCAAAACACTATACAGGAACAATGGAGGTAACGGTCTTGAACGTATCTGCGATTATGAAGAACTTAAAGAACTTCTCGTCTATCGTGCATAAGCCTGGGCAGGAAGCGTTTTATGTTATTAATGGCATCTGGGTTCTTCCGCTGATTACTGTCGTGATTTATGCAGTATCAGGAATGTTTATCGAATCAGTCAGAATAAGAGCTGTGGTTTCTGCTGTTCTCAGCGTTTTTCCATGGATAGCGATAATGCGCAAGTTTTATGCGCAGAGCCGCAAGCACCTGCGCACGCAGCTTCTTGTTCTGCTTCAGGTGCTCTGCACCAGTGTGTCGGGCGGATACTCGATCGAGAAGTCGCTCACGCTGATAAGACCTGTTATAGAACACACTTTCGGAAGACGCTGCATTCTGGTCAAACCACTGATTAATCTTGAGAATAATCTCAAGCTTCACATCGGACTTGAGAAAGCACTGATGGATTTTGCAACACAAATCAATTACCAGGAGACACTTCCGGTTTTCCACGCTCTTGCGATTTCCGGCGAGATAGGCAATAACACCCTGGCCATACTCAGAAGTTCATGTCAGATGCTCTCTGAAATGAATGCTGTTCAAAGCGAGATTGCCGCCACAAATGCAGGTAAGAACGCAGAAGCCGCAATGCTTTGCGTAATGCCGTTTGCCATCACCTTTGCGCTCGGCAATATGAGCCGTGAATATCTTGAACTTGCCAAAAGCACAAAGACAGGAGCGACCCTTCTCGCAGCGGCGTTCGGAATATGCATAATCGCTGCCGCTCTGTTGTTCAGATTCATGTCCCATGACTCCGGTCGCAAACTTCGTCAGAATGTAAGTATCGGATATAACGATTCTCTTAAGGTATCGGCTTCGCACCCTTATTCTTCACTAATAAAGCGCATTATGCCCGCGGGATTCCTGGCATCACGTCATGAACTGTTCAACGAGCTGTCAGTGAATGCGGATCTGGCCTATGAACAATATCTTAAGAAAACAACACTCACCTGCATTGCAGCAACTGTCGTAGGGGCATCTGTCCTATATTCTCTCGGCAAGAATCCATTCCTTGCGGTATTTCTTACAATTGCTATGTATCTGCTGAACAGCCGTGACGTCAAATCTGAAGTTGATCTCAAACGCGAAGATCTAATGCAGGACATTCCGTTGTTCATGTGCCTTATATGTACGCTTCTTGAAGCCGGAATGCAGCTGCCGAAGGCAATTGATATATGTTCAAAGGCCTTTGGCGACAACAAAAATTTGTCACTGGAGATAAAGAATATACGCGCTATGATGCTAAGCGGAATTTCAGCCTCTGATGCTGTTGAGAATTTTTCACTGAGAATACAGATTCCCGAAGCCCAGGCAGCCCTGCTCCTTGTTGCAAGATACGGCCGCCTCGGCACTTCTGAGGTACTTAATCTTCTGCATCTTCAGGCTTCATCATGCTGGAATCTCTGCCGCAATGCGGCAAGGAAGAAACAGGAACGAGAGGCTTTAGGTCTGCTTTTCCCTATGACACTGGACTTTGTAAGTGTACTCATAGTAGCAACAACACCTGCAATTATTTCACTTGGAATATAAGAACAAAGGAGGAAAAAATGAAGAAAAACAAAAAACATCTCAGCCGCAAAGGCATGGGAACCGTAGAGATTGTAATTATAATAGCGGTTCTTGTATCTCTCGCTCTGATTTTCAGACAGGGACTTGTAAAATACGGCAATAAAATAATGGATTTCTGTTTCGACGATTCAAAAATCACAACGGCATTCGGTTAAGTCTGCCGACTGAATGGGGTATTAGCGATATGTTGATAAAGAAAGGACCTTACGGTCAATTTACGACAGAAGCCATTGATTCACAGGACAGCATTTTCGATTATGCAAGTGGGATAATTGCCTTGAATCAGGACGGTTTCTTTCTTCCGTGCTATGTTGACAACGGTCCTGCGGGAATCAATCTTAACTTTGATTTCTCAGGACTTCAGTCTCTGCCGGAATTCGAATCTTCCCAAAGCATCGTGAATGCAACCGACAGAAGAAGAGATACCGTACACAGGCAGACAAGACGAAGAAAGACCGCGGAATTTCTGTCATCAATTCTGAATGACATCAACATATTAATCAGTCCGTCGAGCATTGTACTGGATATGAATTTTGTATTCACAGACACCGCCGGAGAAGAACTGAAGATTTGTCTGATTCCCGTAAGGCAGTCAGCCACTAAGCTTTCACTCTCATCACTGGGGTATGAACGCCTGGAAGAATTACTATCTTCCTCCTTCTTCGACGGAGTTATAAGCAATGACGAGAAACAGCTTCTCATATACTGCACAAAAGCAAATGACGAGCATATGTTCGAAGAGTGCTGCCAACGGATTTGCAATACTGAATACAAGGCTGACATAACCATATCAGACAGCTCAAAGCAGAGAGCAGCTGTAAACAGTCCCGACAAAAGGGTAATCTACGTTTGCATAAGTCTGGCTATGGCACTTATATCCCTCAAATTAATAGGACCGGTGCCGTTTGGTATCTTCACGGCAACAGGACTAATGATATCTGTAAAAATTACGATAGATTTAAGAAAGCTCCGGCAGAGAACAAATGAATCAAAGGCCAGGCATATGTCCGAAGAACGTAGGCAGATTCTGTTTCCAAATAACAGCGCAGGAAATGATATATCCGAAATGAATATCACATCGGCGGTTCTTGCATCAGAGAACACGGAACAAGGCATAAGTCCACAATATGCCATCTATCTTGACAGAACAAATATCGGATCTGACTGTTTTCTGTCAGATATAGTACTCGACAGTCCAAAAGTCAGCTCTCTTCACGCAATCATATATAAGACAGATACCGGTTTTTTTATAAGCGACTGTTCCGCAAAAGGCGACACGTTCCTTGAAGACTGCAAAATACAGGGAGACCGAAGGTATGAGATTAAAAACGGACAAAAACTTACCGTGGGAGATCTCGATTTCAGATTTCGTACGGTGTTTGACTGAGCTGTTCAAGGCGCTGCTTCTGAGATTCAGAGCCATACAGTTCAATAAAATGCCTTCTGGCCAAAGATCTGCTAAGTTTATGGCGATTATCCTCAGTATACAGCTGTCCGGCCTCGTCGTTCTTCTGTTCAGCCAATGCCTTCTCAGCTTCAGCTATGGCCTGGAAAATCCATCTTACATGGATATTCTCAGCCCATTCGGCAGAGTTACAGACAACCAGTATCATTCTCTGGTTAATCTCTGAATAGCCTTCTGAGACCACAAAATGCTTGATTTCATCATCAATTCTGATCGTTACTATTCCCGGCTTAAGTGCGACAACCAGCGGAGAGTGTTCTGCCATAATACCGATTTCTCCGTCAACAGATGGAATCGTTGCTACAGTAACAGCACCCTCATAGAAGTTCTGATAAGGGGTTACAACAATCAGATTAATCTTTTTCGATATTGATTCAGCCATCAGGGTGTCATGTCCTTATATGCTTTAATTACGTCATCGAGACCGCCCTTCATAAAGAAGCACTGCTCCGGTATATGATCCAACGATCCGGAAATCAATTCACCGAATGCCTTTACGGTCTCCGCCACAGGAACATACCTCGGTTCAAAACCGGTAGAATCCGCGGTAACAAAGAACGGCTGTGAGAGATATCTCTGAACCTTACGCGCACGGGACACTGTCTGGCGGTCACTCTCTGAAAGTTCTTCCATACCGAGAATCGCTATAATATCCTGAAGTTCCTTATATCGCTGCAGCATCTCCTGAACTTTACGGGCAACGATGTAGTGTTCGGAACCGACAACATCTTCCATAAGAATTCTTGAAGAAGACTCAAGCGGGTCTACTGCAGGATAAATACCAAGCTCAACAACTGAACGTGAGAGCACGATATTGGCATCAAGATGTGCGAATGTGGTTGCAGGCGCCGGGTCGGTAATATCATCCGCCGGTACATACACAGCCTGTATTGACGTAATGGAACCGTTACGTGTTGATGTTATTCGCTCCTGAAGATCCCCGACCTCGTTGGCAAGCGTCGGCTGATAACCTACGGCTGAAGGAATTCGTCCGAGAAGAGCTGAAACTTCTGAACCGGCCTGAACAAATCTGTATATATTATCAATAAACAGAAGCACATCTTTATGCTTCTCATCTCTCAGATACTCAGCCATTGTAAGACCAGTCAGAGGTGCTCTCATACGTGCGCCTGAAGTCTCATTCATCTGACCAAAAACCATTATGGTTTTATCGAGTACTCCCGAAGCCTTCATCTCACCCCAAAGATCGTTGCCCTCACGCGACCTCTCTCCTACTCCTGTAAAAACAGAATAACCGCCGTGTTCACTGGCTATATTACGGATAAGCTCAAGAATCAGAACCGTTTTTCCTACACCGGCACCACCGAACAAACCGATTTTGCCTCCGCGCGAGAACGGTACAAGAAGATCAATAACCTTTATTCCGGTCTCAAGCACTGATTCCGTCGGATACTGATCAGTATAAGAAGGTGCTTTGCGATGTATAGGCCAGTAAGTCTCCGCATTTACTTCTCCGCCGTTATCAATTGGTCTTCCGAGTGCGTCAAACAACCGTCCGGTAATGTTCTCTCCTACAGGTACCATTATTGCGTTTCCGGTTGTCTCGCAGTTGAGACCTCTCATGAGGCCTTCCGTCGCATTGAACGAAACGCATCTGACTATTCCGCCGCCACGTTGCTGCAAAACCTCGGCAAAAACATCATTGTCACCATGAGTAACTCCATCGATGTTCTTGATAATTCTGACTGCATCATTGATTTTCGGGAGATCCCCCTTATCAAACTCACAGTCTATAACAGGTCCTATAATCTGAATAACTTTTCCTATAGCCATATACTTGTCCTCTTTTACATGTTGTTTGCCTGTTCGGCACCATTGACAATCTCGGTCAGCTCAGTCGTAATCCTCGCCTGCCTTGCCCGGTTGCTCAAAAGCTCAAGATGCTTCATCATCTCGTCGGCATTCTCAGTCGCATTCTGCATGGCAGTAAGTCTCGCTGTCTGTTCACTTGCATACGCTTCAACCATAGCTCCGTAAACAATCGCGTTGGTGTAAGTATCAATAAGGTAGTCAAACACCGAATTCGGATTAGGCATGTATTCTATCTCCGTGCCCTTCGACATAGCCATACCTGCATCATCCAGATTGTCCGGCAATATCTGGGACATCGCTTTGACGTCAACCGGCAGCAGTCTTACTGCAACCGGCACCATCTTTATCGACGACTCCATCTTGGTATAGAGAAGATAAATCAAGTCGTATTCATTGTTCAGGAACTTGTGTCTCATGATTGCACTTACGCTTCGTGCCTGATAAAACGTAGGCTCACTGATAGGAAACGAGAACTCCGGATTAACATTGTAACCGCTTCTCAGCAGCTTCTCCCTGGCAAGTTTTCCGAATACATTGAGCTCATATTCAGTTGAAAGATTCTTGCGTGTATTCTCAAGAATCTTGCGTTGTATGTGCTCTTCCGTAATCTTGACCAT
>ENA-UOYA01002073-UOYA01002073.1-activated-sludge-metagenome-genome-assembly--contig:-NODE-2073-length-20016-cov-7.463855_pt1 | contig 20016 bp, 19 predicted proteins | sample MGYA00238163_ERZ764804 | MGnify/ENA primary metagenome ERZ764804 (study PRJEB28919, sample SAMN05720223) | activated sludge metagenome | isolation source: Anaerobic digester | place: Hong Kong... | reverse complement strand
GATTGGGGAATAGGAGATGATAATTCTTATGTTAACAATTTGGTTGACAGGAATTTATCTGATTACAGTTGTTTAACAAACGTGAATTCGAGTGAAGAACATACAAGAGGAAAACCAATTGGTCATTGGTTTTTTTTAATATCTCAAGGTAATTCAAGTCAATATCCAAATATACCAGCTTTAGGCCTACTAAAGTCAATTTATATTATACAAGATGCTTTATTAGTAACTGGAAGGGAACCAGATTATGAACAATTTATGAATGCTACATTAAATATAGTATTAAATGAATTTGGACGATGCTCAAATGAATTTCTATCTGTTTCAAGAGCTTGGGAAAAAATTTGCGTGCAAACTGGTTATATTGATTCTGGTGATGGAATCATCCATGATTGTTACTATATTATTAGTGGAAATAGAGTAGTATGTGAAGAAAGTAATTCTTTGCAATTATGCATCCAAAATGGACCTTCAAATGGCAATTATAAGTGGGTAATAAATGGTGAAAGTTGTACAAATTTTCAATCTATAATAGGTATGAATGGAAATCAACAAATTGGCGGAACTTGCTTAGACCTTATACAATTTCCAACATTACCATATTATCCACAATTTTATAATTTAACAATAACTCCTATTTCTCCATCATATTTAAAACCACAAACAATAAGGTTTTGTATTTTTGATTGTGATGGTGATGATCCAACATGTGAAGAATATTATGGATTTAATATTAATTCTAAAAATATAAATAGCATAGAAAGAAATAGTTTAAAAATCGATGAAGAAATTAAAATGATTGTTATAGATTACTTAGGAAGAGTAATTTATTCAGGTAGAATTAAAAATGAAGGTGAAATTTTCAATTCAACTTCAAATAATTTATTGATCTTTCAATATTTTGATATTAATGGTAAGTTGTTGCATGTAGATAAAAAAATAAATATTAAAAATTAGTAAATATTGCTAGATTACTTTGTATTAAATACTACAAAGTAATCTAGCATAAAATTCATAAAAAAATATGTTAAATTTTTTAATAAAGGTAATAATAGTAATCTTAATTAGCAAAAACCTAAATGCACAAACTTATTTTGGAATAACAGTCGGTTTAGATGTTTCTAAGTTACATCCTAATTATGATGTAAATCAATATGTTACTCATGAATCTTACAAATTTAATGAATATAAGTTTTCAAGTTTTAGCCCTGGCATTGTAATCGAGCAAAAATTTGGCAAATACTTTTCTTTGAATATTAATTCATCCTTTACTTTTAAAAAACTTGAAATCAATAAGTATAATGTTGATATTTTTGAAATTCCACTTTATGATTACAAGTTTACATATCTGAAAAATTCTTTTGGGATAAAATTCTATCCTATACAATATGTATATTTCGGATTAGGTAGAACATTCAACTATAGTTGTAATTTTAGATATAACTTTGGCTCTGATGGAAAATTTGAAGAATACCTTGAAAATTTTAAAGAATATGGATGGTTGTTTACAACTGGCATAAACTATAAAAATATTATTATAGAAGTAAATTATTCAAAGTCAGAGTTGAATGAATTTAATAAGAATAAATACATAAATACTGATGATATTAAACTTAAACCAATTAATTCTTTACAAATAAATATTGGATATTTATTTAAAATTTTTAAAACTCCGAAATATGAAAAAAGAAATAATGTAAAATGTCCAAATTTCAATTAATATTAATTTTCTTATACTTATTATTTTACTTAATATATTAACCCGTAGTGCATTATTAAATGATATTAATATTGATTTTATTAATATTTCTATTGAAAACAAATTTATTTAAATATTGAATTGTAGTTAACGTAGTAATTTTTGCTAAAATTCTGGTTTTAAAGCCATCAAAAGATTTTGCATAATTCCGTCTAATCATAAACTGGTCACAAAGCTGCGAGAATAATGTTTCAATTCTTTTTCTATATTTTCGAAACGGATAAAACTGTGGGGTATAATCTTTCTGATTACTTCTTTTTGGTGTTTCTAATATGATATTAACTTCATTAAATAAATCAAGTTGAATTGTTTGTGAAAGGTAACCTTTATCTCCAAGTATAACACAATCAGATAGTTGTTCTTTTATATCCTGCAAATAGTGAATGTCGTGAACCGATGCTGGGGATAAATCGAAACTATGAAAAATGCCAGATATGGAACAGACTGCATGCAGCTTATAACCATAAAAATATAATTTTTGAGCCGAGCAATATCCTTTACTTGGCAGAGCATAATCTTTCTCTTTACAAATTTTACTTCTCTTTGAACGAGATAGTTTACATATTTCCAAAGGCATACTATCTACCACAAAATATTTTTCAAATTCTATAAATTTATCTACCATTTTATTCCTTAATTCTTCAAGATAAGGAAATAGTTTTCTTTTTCTTCTATTATAGACACTATGTTCAATTTTTGTATCTAATTCAAAACCTTTTATTTCTCTAAACAATTGATATTCTGAATCAATAGATTTATATTCTGCCAATATTATTAAGGCAATTAATTCAATATCAGAGAGTTTTGGTTTTATGGGTTTGAAATATAAATTATCAATTTCTGAAATTTTTCGTAGTTCTTTCTAAATTAATTTGTAACTTGCATCTAAGTTGCTCATTCTATTATATTATTTGTACTTGTTTGATAACCAATACAATATACGATGTTTCTATGAATTGAGCAACTATTTATTCCTTTTTTTTATAATGCACTACTGGTTATTATTAATATTTATTATTAAAATTAATGCTCAACCTACTTATTTTGATAAGACTTATGGATTTAAAAAAAGAAGTGAAAACACTATTGTTAATTCATATTTATACAAAGCTTTTGAAATAGATAGTTTTTTTGTTCTTTTTACAATTTCCATAAAGCCCGATATTAGAGAATTTACAAATTATTATAAATTAATAAAAAAAGTGGGGATGTTATAAATCAAAGGTTATTTGGAGATTCTACTACTCAATTACAAACATTACAATTAACTAAATTAGCAAAAACAAAAAATAATAATATTATTGGCACAGGGTTTTATTATCGTGTAATTGGAAGTGATACAACTGCAATTCCTATTTTATACAAATTTAATGCAAATGGTGATACTCTATGGACTAAAAAATATAAGCAAAAATATACTAATTCGTTTGAAGTAAGAGATTTGGTTGTTACAAATGATGGTGGGGTAATAATAGGATATAATATTTATAATTACGATTATATTACCAAAAATAAATCTCAATATGATTTTTGGGTTATCAAGGCAGATAGCCTAGGTGAGATTGAATGGGAAAAACGAATTGGAGACCCGTATGTAAATGATTATGAAGTAAAAATTGCCGAAACAGATGATGGATATTTTTTAACTGGTTATAAGAAAGTTGTTGGTAAAGATATGTTATATGGTTATTTGCAAAAAATTGACTTTAAGGGTAATTTGTTGTGGCAAAAGCCCTATGAGCAAAATAAATTTTTCAATGCATTACTTGGAATTAAACGATCTTTCGATGGAAACTTTTATTTATGGGGAGGTACTAGAGAATCTGCACTATGTGGTAATGAAGATTGTTCAAGAGCAAGAATAATAAAAATCGATAATAAAGGAAATACAGTTTTCGATAGAAAATATTTTGTGGGTTTTTCTCCAACTGGAATTGCTTATAATGAATTTTCTGATTTAGAAGAATTACCATCTGGAGATTTAATAGTTTGTGGAGCTTCTTCTGAAACTATGTACAATAATGATGGAGGCTTAATAATTAAATTGAATAGCAATGGAGATAGCTTGTGGAGTAGGATTTATGATAGAAATGCCATAAATGGAATAGATGACTTTTATGGAGTTACACTTTGTAAAGATGGTGGTTTTTTATTTACAGGTAATACATTAGATACTACTGGTTACTCAATTGGAGAATGGCCAGTCTATAAAGCATGGCTAATGAAAACAGATAGCTTTGGCTGTTTGGTGCCAGGTTGTGATTTAGGTACACCAATTCATGAGATTATAAATACAGATTATAGTATCAAACTATTCCCTAACCCATCATCAACTATAATCAAAATAGACATCACCATCCCTCAATACGACCCAACTATAAAAACGGAAGTGGTCGTGGTAGATTTCAGTGGGGCAATTGTGATGCGGTATGTAATGCCCGACTTTGCTTATATTGCTGAGCTAGATATATCCAAACTCCCAAGTGGTGTTTATGGGGTGCAGCTCAGGCAACCACAAATGTCTGGTACTAGAGTGTTGGCAACGGAGAAGTTGGTGGTGATTGAATAACAATAATTCAGATGGAAATAAGATAGTTTGAAAAAATCTACTCATTTCCATCTGAATCTTAAAATTCTATTAGAACAATCCCGAGATATTTCCTTCATTATCAATATCTATGGACTCGGCAGCTGGGGTGTCGGGCAACCCAGGCATTCGCATCATTTCTCCAGTAATTGGCACCACAAAGTTTGCTCCAGCAGCAATTTCTATTTCTCTAACAGTAATATTAAATCCAGTAGGTCTTCCGATTAAATCTGGATTATCCGAAAGCGATTTTTGTGTTTTTGCCATGCAAACAGCTGCACCATCCAATCCCAATTTGGAGATTCTCCTCAAATGCAATTTAGCTTGAGGTGAATATTCTACGTCATCAGCTCCATAGATTTTTGTACAGATCGTCTTAATTTTTTCTTCAATTGGTGAGCTCCATTGATATAATGGCTCAAACTTGCCATTTGATTGCTCAACCGCTTCCACTACAGCATGAGCTAATTTTTCAGCCCCTGCTCCTCCTTTTGCCCACACTTCTGCAACGATAGCTTTGAAACCCATCTCTTCACATCGCTTTTGGACAATCGCTATTTCTTCATCCGTATCTGTAATGAATTTATTGATGGCAACAACTGCTGGCAAACCGAAAAGTTTTGTATTTTCCAAATGCTTTTCTAAATTCACCAATCCCTTTCTAACTGCCTCTGCATTTGGCTCTTTTAGGTTTTTCAGATCGCCACCACCGTGATATTTTAAAGCTCTAATAGTGGTGACTATACAGATTGCTTTTGGGGCAAGTCCACTACTTTGGCATTTGATATCCATGAATTTTTCAGCTCCTAAATCAGAACCAAATCCAGCCTCAGTCACCACCCAATCCGCTAATGACAACCCTGTTTTAGTGGCAATTACAGTGTTTGTTCCTTGTGCAATATTTGCAAAGGGTCCACCATGAATGATTGCAGGATAGCCCTCTAATGTTTGCACAAGATTAGGTTGGATTGCATCTTTCAATAATGCAGCCATCGCCCCTTGGGCATTCAGATCTCTTGCAAAAATTGGCTTTTGATCCATAGTATAACCCACAAAGATATTTCCAAGTCTATTTTTTAAATCTTCGATATTATTCGACAAACAAAGAATAGCCATCACTTCAGAAGCCACAGCGATATCAAAACCAGTTTCTCGAGGAATTCCATTACTCGTTCCACCCAAACCAATGGTGATATGTCGCAAAGAGCGATCATTCATATCCATCACTCTTTTGAAGAAAATTTGTCGTGGATCTAGGTTGAGTGACCTTTTCTTGCTTTGTAAATTATTGTCTATCAACGCAGCAAGTAAATTGTGAGCTTTCTCTACAGCAGATAAGTCGCCAGTGAAATGCAGGTTGATGTCTTCCATTGGCAACACTTGTGAATATCCTCCACCCGTTGCTCCACCTTTTATTCCAAATACAGGACCTAAAGAGGGTTCACGAAGTACGACACATGTTTTTTTGCCGATTCTATTCATTCCTTGCGACAAACCGATACTTACAGTTGTTTTTCCTTCACCAGCAGGAGTAGGTGAGGTTGCTGTTACTAATATTAAGTTACTTTTCTTTATTTTTTCTTCGTTGATTAATGTTAATGGGAGTTTTGCTTTATATTTTCCATATAGATTCAAATCGTCATGATCTATATTTAATTGATCTGCAATGTCTTGTATAGGTTTTAATTTAATTTGTTTGGCAATATCCAAGTCCGTCATACTAAAAATTATTTGGTTAATTATTTGAATTAGCGAATATAAAACATGAATAAGAAAGATAGCAAAGATTTTAATATTATTATTTCGATAAATATCCACATTTTACAAATTTCGTTGAAAATCAATAAAATAAATACTGTTTATAATATAGAAAAAAATAAAAAAACTTACCTTTGTGCGATTTTTCAAAAAAGTGGATTTTTCTCCATTATTTTTAATACAATAAATTAATAAAACGTGCTAACTGTTAATAACGTAGGCTTACAATTCGGCAAAAGAGTGCTATTTGATGAAGTAAATTTGAAATTTACAAAAGGTAACTGTTATGGAGTGATTGGTGCAAATGGTGCTGGTAAATCTACATTTCTAAAAATACTTTCAGGAGAAATAGACCCAACAAGAGGAAATATCGAAATTACCCCTGGCGAAAGGATGGCAGTTTTGAGCCAAAACCACTTTGCTTTTGATGAATTTACAGTTTTGGATGCCGTAATCATGGGTCACAAACATCTTTACGACATCATGAAGGAAAAAGATGCGATTTATTCCAACCCAGATGCGACAGAAGATGACTCGATGAGAGCTGCCGAACTAGAAGGCGAGTTTGCTGAGCTAAACGGTTGGATGGCAGAATCTGATGCAGCTGAATTGCTATCGAATTTAGGCGTAAAAGAAGAGTTGCATTATAGCTATGTAAAAGAGCTAAATGGTAAGGATAAAATAAAGGTTTTGTTAGCTCAAGCTCTATTTGGCAATCCAGATATTTTGTTGATGGACGAGCCCACGAACGATTTGGATGTGGAAACAACTGAATGGCTTTGCGACTTTTTAGCTGATTATCAAAATCTTGTCATAGTGGTTTCCCACGACAGACATTTTTTGGATATGGTGTGTACGAATGTTGTGGACGTCGATTTTGGTAAAATCAAAATGTTCACTGGTAACTATACATTTTGGTATGAAACGAGCCAATTGATGAGCAGACAAATTGCGGATAAAAACAAGAAAATAGAGCAAAAGAGAGCAGAAATGATGGAATTTATTGCTCGTTTCTCTGCAAATGCATCCAAATCGAAGCAAGCAACCAGCCGTAAGAAAGCCTTAGATAAATTGAATTTAGAGGATTTGACACCATCGAGTAGAAAATATCCATATATAGCTTTCAAACCAGAAAGAGAGCCAGGAGATGTTATTTTTGAGTGTCAGAATTTATCAAAAAAACTGAGTAACGGTGAATATTTGTTCCAAAATGTGAGTTTTAGGATGAATAAAGGAGAAAAAATTGCACTATTGAGTAGAAATCCTCTAGTAATGACCACTTTTTTCGACATTATTTCTGGTGAAGACAAAGATTTTGAAGGCAAGTATGAATTTGGACAAACTATTAATGCTCAATATATTCCGAATGACAATAGCCAGTTTTTCACCAAAGAAGATGGCGAATTGGATTTAATGGATTGGCTTCGACAATATTCAAAAGAGAAAGATGAGTCCTTTATTCGTGGCTTCTTGGGTAGAATGTTATTTAGTGGTGAGGAAGTTTTCAAAAAGGTAAAAGTGTTGAGTGGAGGTGAAAAAGTGAGATGTATGATGTCCAAAGGAATGTTGTCCAATCCTAATTTTCTAATTTTAGATGAGCCTACCAACCATCTTGATCTAGAAAGTATTACAGCTTTAAACAATGGAATGCGAGATTTTGCTGGAAATATGATTTTCACAAGCCATGATTTCACGATTTTAGATACGGTAGCAAATAGAATTATCGAAATTTCTAATACAGGAATGATCGATCAACTTCGAACATATAGTGAATATATGCACAACAATACGATCAAAACGCTTCGAAATGAATTATATGCAAACTATGTAGAAGTGGAAGATTAGAAAATAAATTCAATAAATTATTGCAAATCAATTACTTGAATACTTAATTGTCAAGAAAAAGTATTCAAGTTTTTATATATCATTGAAGCTAAATCTTTTCTAACGTTTGCTATTTTGGCATAATCAAGCCAAGATATTCATAGATTTGACTGATTAATCATACATTATTAAATGAATAATAGGTTGAATTAATTACTGTTTTGATAATTTAATCCTATATTTAACTAATAAGGCAAAGATAATTTTTTGTTAATTTGCAGTAGATTGTATAATAAAGAGATCAAAAATTAAAATGGAACGTCCGTAATTAAAATGGAACGTCCGTTAAATCATCATCGTTCATGCTTGATTGCTTCGTTATTGTGTTTTCATAACTTTCTTCCATAAATCCAGAATTGACAAAATCGAATTGATTGTCATCCAAGTTGCCAAATTTCGCAAAACTATCTGTAAATTTGAGCTTAACGGTATCTAGTGAACCATTTCTATGTTTTGCAATAATGATTTCGGCTACTCCTTTCATTGAATTTCCATCCTCATCCTCCAAAATTTGATAATATTCTGGACGATAGATAAATGACACAATATCAGCATCTTGCTCAATAGCTCCAGATTCACGAAGGTCAGAAAGCATTGGTTTTTTGTTTCCACCTCTGGTTTCTACAGCCCTACTTAATTGTGAAAGCGCAATTACTGGCACATTCAGTTCTTTAGCCATACTTTTCAAAGCTCTTGAAATCATACTGATTTCTTGCTCTCTATTTCCATTTTTGGAAGATTCATTTCCACCAGTCATCAGTTGCAAATAATCTATGATAACTAGCTGAATATCATGCTCTTGCTTCAATCTTCTACATTTTGCACGTAGCTCGAAAATATTAATGGCAGGAGTATCGTCAATATAAATTGGCACATCAGCCATCTTTTCAATCGAAGAGTGTAATTGTTGCCACTCATAATCTTCCATTTGACCTGTTCTTAACTTATGTCCAGCAATTTCTGCTTCCATAGACACTAATCTTTGAACTAATTGCACATTCGCCATTTCTAAAGAAAACAATGCAACTGGCTTTTTGAAATCCATTGCAGCATTTTTGGCAATTGACAGTACGAATGAAGTCTTACCCATACCTGGTCGAGCTGCAATTATAATCAAATCGGAGGGTTGCCAACCAGCTGTAACTTTGTCCAATGCAATAAATCCTGTAGGTACACCCGTTAAGCCACCTTCTTTTTTGGAAAGTTCTTTTATTTGCTTTAATAATTTTGCAGCAACTGATCCCATCGGTTCTGAGCTTCTTTTTAGATTGTTATCAGATATTTTGAATAAGTTTTGTTCAGCTTCATCGAGTAAAGTAAAAACATCCACTGTTTCATCATAAGCATCATTGATTACTTTGGTTGAGCTTCTGATTAATTCTCGAAGGATATGTTTTTGAGCAACGATTCTCGAATGATACTCGATATTTGCAGCCGATGCCACACGATTTGTCAATTCTACAATGTAATAAGGTCCACCAATTTTTTCTAAATCGCCGTTTTTTCTAAGTTCCTCAGTAACAGTAAGTAAGTCAATGGGAAATGATTTCTCAAAAAGTTTCAACATCGATTTGAAAATCAATTGATGAGCTTCTTTATAGAAACTTTCTGGCTTGATGAGATCCATAATGATTGGCAAGGATTCCTTATCTAGCATTAATGCACCTAAAATAGCTTCTTCTAGTTGAGTAGCTTGAGGTTGGAGTTTGCCAAAAACCAAACTCGACAAATCTGATACAGATTTATTACTTTTTGAATTATTATTATTTGTTCTAGAACTTTGGTCAGCCATTATGAAATCTTTCAAGAAATTTCTACAAAAGTAACTACAAATTAAATCATTTTAAAATTAATATTAATACATTCGGAAAATTAAAAAAGCCTTATTAATCAAATTTTAGATTCATAAGGCTTTTAGATGATTATAAAAAAATTCTTAATTTTGAATAACAAAAGGTAATCTGGCTTGAGGACCTTTCATGTTCTTGATTGTTCGAATTTCCTCTATGAATGGAAAATATTCTCCTAATTGGCTTTTGAGCAATGATTTTGCCATAATATCTTTATCTTCATCATTTCCATTCAATTTATCCATGATTTTTTGATATTTATCTTTTGTTTTAGGATATTCGGAAGTACGATATTTGGTGATGCCTGATAATTTTGCAGCACAAATAATTGCATCATCAAGAGTTCCAATACGATCCACCAATCCAATTGTAGCTGCTTTAGAGCCAGTCCATACCCTACCTTGTGCAATTTCGTGTACTTTCTCTCTTTCCATTTTTCTGCCATCAGATACTCTTTTCAAAAATCGGTCATAGAACATATCCACACTTTCTTGTATAATCTTTCCTTCATCAGCATTTATTTCGAAAAAAGGAGAGAAAGAAGCCGCATATTTACCAGTTTTCACTGTATCAAAACTTATTCCAGCCTTATCTTTTAGGGTTTTTTGAACACTTGGAATGATTCCAAAAACACCAATTGAGCCTGTTATTGTATTTGGCTGAGCGAAGATAGAATCTGCACCACATGAAATATAATAACCGCCCGAAGCTGCATAATCACCCATAGACACAACTACAGGTTTACCACCTTCTTTTGCTAATTTAAGTTCACGCCATATATTTTCAGAAGCTAATCCACTTCCACCTGGAGAATTTACCCTCAGAACTATTGCTTTCACTTTGTCATCCATCCTAATATCTCTCAACATATCGGCATATTTTTTTCCGCCAATATTACCATTTTCGCCTTTCCCATCTACGATTTCTCCTTCTGCATATACCAAAGCTATTTTATCCTTAATGGATAGATCTGGCTCTTTTAATCTATCAGATGCATAATCACTCAAGTTGATAGAATTAATTTTCTCAGAATCTTTTAGGCTAAGTTTTGATTTTAAATCAGATAAAACTTCATCTCTATACCCTATTTTATCAACTAATTTATAGCTCAAAGCATCTTCAGCTTTTCTGATTTTATATTCATTTGCTAAATTTCTTAATGTTTCAACAGTTGTATTTCTAGATTTTGCAATATCTGATAAATAAATTTGATATAAACTTTCCAAATATTCTCTGGTTTGCAATCTATTTTGGTCACTCATCTTTTCCAATCGGTATGGTTCAGTAGCACCTTTGAACTGCCCTACGTAATATACCTGCATTTTCACCCCTAACTTATCCAACATATCTTTGAAAAATGGGATTTGTGTAGCAAATCCTCTAAAATCAACATCTCCTAATGGATGTACATAAATTTCATTTGCAACAGAGGCAATATAATAGGCATTCTGAGTGTAACCTTCTGCATAGGCAGTAATGAATTTTCCTTTACTTTTGAAATCCAATAACCCTTGTCTGATAGAACTAGCTGTTGCCTTACCCATGTGAACATCTGTCAAATCTAAAAATATACCTTTAATATTATCATCTGTTGAGGCGATTTCTAATGTTTTCACAATATCTCTAATTCCATAAGTTTTATCATCATTCAATGTAAATGATTCATTTTCAACGTTGTCCGTTTTTTCAGGAATTGAGGATTTGAAATTTAGATTCAAAATTGAATTTGATTTGACACTAACTTCACTTTTACTAGCACTTTTCACTAATCCAGAAATTATCATCGAACCAACAACAAATAGCACTACGATTGCCAATATCACTCCAAGACAAGATGCCAATAAAGATTTAAAAAAATTCATTCTTATTAGAAATTTAATGTTTTTACAATAATTTATCAAAATTAAAGATTACTGACATTAACAAGCATCATTTTTAGATAAACAACAGTATATGTTGGATAAGATAATGAAAAAACAAAATAAGACTAACTTAAATTCTGACAAAAGTCAAAATATTGCTATTAGAAATGAGTATGCATCTATAGGGGTGAAAGCATTTTACGAATCAAAAGGTGCCAATTATGAAAATCCTCATTTTGAGCAAATAGAAGCTTTATTAATAAAAAATTTAGAAAAATTTGATTGGTCAAACGTATTGGATTTATCCTGCGGAAGTGGCGAAGTTAGTTTAATATTAAAAAAATTCTCAATAAGTACTATTGCTACTGATCCATACACAAAACTTGCTTTTGAAAAAAATCTGAATTCTACTTTTTTTGAATATACATTCGATGATATCATTAAAGGAGCATTGGATGGATTTCACTTTACAACCGTAATCTGTAGTTTTGCTCTTCATCTATGTCCTGAAGATAAACTTTTTCCATTGTTAACAAAAATCTTGAAAAAAAATACTATTTTAGGAATAATTACCCCACATAAAAGACCTGATTTACGTATTTTGAGTTTTATAGAGCATTTATTTGATGACTTCTCTCTCACAGAAAAAGGAAAAAAAGTATATCTAAATGCCTATAAATTAAATTATTATACAGAATAACAACTTTGCAATTAGTCGAGATTTTACTTTTACTTATATTTTTTCTAATTTGCATTTTTTTAAAATATTATTATTTGGAGCTGGATGTATAGAATTTTAACATTAATCATTCTAATCGTCTTCTTGTTAATAGCTCTATTTTATCCATTTAAAATTAGCTATAATTTAGAAAGTATCGGGACAATATATCCTATTGAAGAATGGAAAATCACTCAAGATGGTTCTGGCAATCTTATCGGATCGCACCGATATAATTTAACTGGAATTACCAGCAAAATAAATTCATGGCAATTCAAAGCAGGTGATTTATCTGGAATGGAAGTAGTGATTAAGCCCGATTCATTAGTTCATGTACATCAAGGCGACACCCTTATCAGAATGTATAGTACCATTGTATTAGAACAAATTTTAGATTATACAACTCAAATCAATGTATTAAAATCTCAAACAAATGAATTAAACACTGGAGAAAAACAACAGATAATAAAAGAAGCACAGGCAAAACTTGATTTTGCAAAAGAACAATTCGTAATTAAAGAAAAAGAATTTAAAATTGCAAAAGAATTATTTGATGGTGGTGCAATTGCTTCCTTAGAATTTTCGCAAAAAGATAATGCTTTTCAGTTAGCAAAAATCGAAATAGAAAGAGCTACTAAAGATCTACAAATAGTGGAAACAGGTCAGAAAATAGAAACCATCCATGTCAATCAAACACAAATAGATGCTATTCAAAAAAAGCTTGATTATTTGAGAAAAGTGAATACTGGATATGTCATTACAGCACCATTCGAAGGGGATATTATGCCAACCGATTTGCCTGAAGATGTATTAGTGCTTAAAAAAGTGAATGACTGCTTGGTAGAAATTCCTGTAAAAATTAATGACTTAAAATACATTAAGGATCAATCAGTTATAGAAATTTTGGACGCAAGAGACAATTTGAAATATACTGCTCAGATGATACGAAAAGGGACTACTTCTAAAATAGTAGATAGCAAAAGTGTTGCTTTTTTATTAGCAAAAATCAAAGTTCCGAGCCAACAACCCATCACATTGGGCTTAGGGGCAAGATGTTATATCAAATGCGATGAGTTGTCTCAAATTGATTATTTAAAAAGAGCACTTTATTATAATCTGAACGCAAAATGAGATTCGAATATAAATATTATGTGCCAATATTTAAGTTGAATGATTTACGATCGATGATTCTGCCATTCGTAGATCCTGACAAGTATGCTATAATATATGGAGGCGAATATACGGTGAAAAGCATTTATTATGATTCTCCAAAATTAGATATGTTTTTCAGTAAAGTGAATCATTTAGCCAATAGGTTGAAAGTGAGAGTAAGAGGCTATAATTCATTTTCTGATAACAATATTATTTTTTTAGAAATCAAAAGAAAATACGAAGGTCCCATTCAAAAAAATAGGGCAAAAATAAAACTCGAAGATCTCGTACAATATATTGACAATAAAGATTTTAGTGCATTCAAGGATTCCAAATATTCATCTAATATCAATCGTTTTTTTTATCAAGTATATAGTAATTCATTACAACCAATTGTAAACGTAATTTATGAAAGAGAAGCATATCATACAAAAGTAATTGATATAGATAATGATTGTAGAATCACATTTGACAAGAATATTCGATCGGTTTTTTTACCCAAAATAGAAAACTTATATGATGATGAACAATCAAAACTAGTTAATACAGATTATTTTATATTAGAAGTAAAATTTAATAAATATTGTCCAATATGGATGAAATCAATTCTACAAGAACTTTCTTTGATCAAAGAGCCAGCATCCAAATATGTGATGTGTGTTGAAAATCATTGTTTCCCAACTTTAGAAAAACAGTTTTTTAATTATCATTATTAATATTTTGGGTCATTTGTCGTTAAAATGACATTTTATTTTTAGTCGTTCATCAATAATTGTCGTTACTTTGCAAAAGAATTATTTTAAAAGAATGAGATATTTTTTTGTTGCTTTTTTAGCCGTTTTGTTATTTTTTTCTTGTAGTAAAGAGCCAATAGAAACGTCATTTGTTCATATTGACAAATTTGATTTTACTTCTCCAAGTGGTGCAAATAGTGCTGCAATAGTAGATGCATGGGTGTATGTTGATGGCGTTTTTCTAGGTGGGTTTCCTCTACCTTGCGATATTCCTGTTCGAGCTGAAGGTAAAGTAAATTTGAAAGTTTATCCCGGTATCCGTGAATTAGGTCCTAATGCACTTGAATTGTTCAAGTATGTTTATCCAGCTATCTATTTCATGTACGAACCTTATAATAACACTATAGACTTGAAATATGGGGAAACAACTACCATTAACCCTGTTACTCAATATGTTGCGAATTCAACTGTTACTTTTTTGGAAGATTTTGAAAGAAACTCACATATATTGAATGTCGATGTAGATAAAAATACAAATACGTTTGTAGCTTTCACGAATGCTTATTACAAAAATGGCACAAAAGGTGGTATAATCAAATTAGATACAACTAATAATGTGTGTACTGTGGCAACAGATCTTTTCTATTCCATTCCAACAAATAATACATTGACATACATAGAGTTGGATTATATTGGAAATTCCATACAAGTTGGTTTGACAGGTGTAGATGACAAAACAGGTCAAAAATCAACCGTTATAGAATATGTTTTACCAACTAGAAGTGAATGGACAAAAAGTTATATTAATATCACACAACTACTTAACACTTCACAACTATCTAAATATCAAGTTGTTCTAAATTCCCTAATGCCCTTGGATGCAAATGGAAAATATGCTGCATTAGAAAGTTATGTAGCCATAGACAATCTCAAGTTAGTCCATTTGAATTAGCGATTAAGATCTTTCCATCAATAAAAGATAGAAATTTTTTTTATCTTGTGCCGAGAAATTTACTTAGGGAATGAACCAACGGAGGAGATTTGATACGATTCTTTATTTAATTGCCGATTTTTTGTCAGCGTTGGTGGTATGGATTTTATTTTTTATTTATAGAAAAAATCTAGAAGGCAACTTTTCAATTGAATCTATTCTGCACGACAAGAATTTCATTTATGGTACTTTTACCATCCCTTTAGGTTGGGTTTTTGCTTATGCAATCATTGATGAATATAAAGATATATATCGAAAATCGAGGTTAAATACCTTTGCATCTACTTTTTTTGTCAGTTTAGTAGGTGTAATTTTTTTATTTTTCACTTTAATACTCGATGATTTTGTAATAGGTTATCAAACCTATTATAGTTCATTTTTTACATTATTCGCACTACAATTTGGCATTACGGTTACTGTTAGAATGATAATTTTGACCATTGCAAGCAGAAAATTGAAGTCTGGAAAAATAAGTTATAATACAATAATAATAGGTAGTGACCAGAATGCTTTGGAGTTATTCAATGATATTTCGAGTAGAAAACAAGGGTTGGGAAATTATTTTGTAGGCTATGTGGATACCAATGGAAGCAGCAATAATGTAATGCAAAATATACTTCCCAATCTGGGAAATTTGGATACATTACCCGAAATAATTAAATCAAAAAATATTGAAGAAGTTATCATTGCTATCGAAACTTTTGAGCACAATAAACTAAAAGATATTTTAAATATTTTATTTGATTTTAATGAACAGCTACTAATTAAAATAATTCCTGACATGTATGATATTTTGTTAGGTACTGTGAAAATGAATCATTTATATGGTGCAGTTTTGATTGAAATTCGCCAAGATTTAATGCCAGCTTGGCAAAAACTTATCAAACGTGGATTAGATTTATTTATCAGTATTTTGGTAATGATATGTTTATTTCCTCTATATTTAATCATAATAATTAGGGTAAAATTATCATCTATAGGTCCTGTTTTTTACAAACAAGAACGAATCGGATTGCATGGAAAACCATTTATGATCTTAAAATTCCGTTCAATGTATGTAGATGCTGAGCAAGAAGGTCCTCAATTATCCACAGAAAATGATGCACGTTGCACACCTTGGGGAGCAGTAATGAGAAAGTGGAGACTGGATGAATTACCACAGTTTTGGAATGTTTTTATAGGTGATATGAGTATTGTAGGACCTAGACCAGAACGCCAATTTTATATCAATCAAATCACAAAAATAGCTCCGCACTATAAACATTTATTGAAAGTTCGTCCTGGTATTACTTCTTGGGGGCAGGTGAAATATGGCTATGCATCTTCAGTACAAGAAATGGTTCAACGGTTGAAATTTGATATTTTGTATATTGAAAATATGTCCTTAGCTTTAGATTTTAAAATCATGTTTTACACTGCCTTAGTCTTACTGCAAGGTAGAGGTAAGTAAGAAAATTAAATTTATCATTCTTTAATAACTAATAAAATGTCTGAAGGAAAATATTTCAAATTTGCAATTGTTATTGATGTTGAGCCAAAAATAGTTTGGGAAGCTCTCACCAATCCTTTATTTACAAAAATATATATGTTTGGTTGTGAAGTAGTTAGCTCATGGAAACTATGGGAACCTGTAGAGTGGAAAGGAGCTGAAGATGGAATTATATATGTGAAAGGAATATTATTGGACTATGTGAAAGAAAAGAAATTAGCCTATACCGTTTTTGATCCGAATGCAGGATACAAAGATATTCCCGAAAATTATCTTACAACATCTTATGAATTGGAAGCAACTGCTGATAATAAAACCATTCTTTCCGTTTCTCAAGGCGACTTTTCTAAAGTAGAAAATGGTGAAAAAAGATATAAAGATTCTGTGGGTTGGAAAATGGTTTTGAAAGGACTCAAACAAATGCTTGAAACAAAGGTGGATGAAAAAGATTTGAAAGAAAACTTAGATAAAGATTAATCTATTATAACATTGCTTTAATAATTTGATAAATTTCATTGGACAATTCTGTAATGGATAGTGTACCATCTACAAATTTAATATTTTCATCAGACTTTACTTTTTCTATTGCTTCCATATATTTACTATATACATTTCTTTGATTATCAAGAGTTTCGTACCTTTCTATATCGCCTTTGCGTTCTAAGATTCGTTGCATACTTTTTTCAGGGGATATATCAATAAAAATATTAATATCTGGTTTCCTTATTTCAGCACAAGGTTTATTAATATCTATCACCCAATCAACAGGCACATGAACGCCGTGATAAGCATAAGATGACAGGTAATATCTATCAGTAATTACAATAAATCCTTCAGATAATTTTTTCACAATTCCATTAGAATCGTTCAAAAGATGTTCGAATCTATCCGCTAAAAATAATGCCGCAATGGTTCGTTCATCGGCAGTCATTTTATGGCTAAAAACTTCACGAATCATTTTTCCAATAGGATGATTCGTTGGCTCAAAAGTAGTATAAACGGAATATCCATCAACAATTAATTTTTCAGCTAAAAGCTTTACTTGGCTACTCTTACCACTTCCATCTATTCCTTCAAATGCTATAAATAATGGTCTATTCATCATAATTTTCTTATTTTCATTTATTTACCTTCCAAATATAATTTTCGTCATCTAATATTTCCTTACCCCAAATTGGCAATTCTCTCTTTATTCGTTCTACTATTTCTGCACAAGCTTCAATAGCAGCTGATCGATGAGCAGATGAAGTAAAAATAAATAAACAAATTTCACCAGCAAATACTTTTCCTAAACTATGATAAATATGCATGCAAGTTAAATCGTATTTTTCGAATATAGCTTCTCTGATCTCAAACATAAGTTGCAATGCAAGCTCCTGATTTGCAGAATATTCAATACATTTAACTTGTTGATTTTCTACGTAATCTGCTCTTACTTGACCTAAAAAAATACTATGACCTCCAATATTAAAATTTGTACTATGCTTTGCTATGCTATCAGAAATAAATGATGGACTAATTGCTCCATCATAAAAAATATTTTTGGGTTTTCTGAATTTATTTTCCATCAAAATAATGTATTAATTCATTAATTCCTCCATATAAACTAAGCATTTTTCTATTGGTTTTTTGATAATTATTTTTCACAAATTCAAAACTTCGTTTTCCTGATTGGCAAACAATTATTTTGACTTTATCGTTGGAATTTAAGGTGTCATTGTCAAGAATATTTTGAGGTATTTTTTTCACAATATCGTTATTTATAATTGGAATTTCATCCAATTCACGAATATCAATTATTTGAATTTCATCAAGAGAATAATTATTCAATTCATTTATATCAATCTCAAATTGACGATTCAAATTTTTATTTGACTGATAATTGTGATTTAAAAAAGATTTAATACTTTGAGGTTGAAATATTGTAGAATTAGGATTTTTTTGCAAATCAATAACATTTTGGTTATAATTCATTGTGTTGTAAATCAGTAATTTATTATTCAAAACACTTTCATTACCCAAAACAATTTTGATTGCCTCCATTGCTTGAAAATTGCCAATTATTTGGCATGAAGTTCCCATTACTCCCAATTCATTACAATTACAGATTTCGCTTTCTGAAGGTTGTTTTGGAAAAATATCCCTATAATTAATTTTGTCATCTGAGTTTACAAAAAAAACAGCAATCTGACCTGAAAATTGAGATACAGAACCATATATTAATGTTTTATTTGTAAGATAACATGCATCATTTATACAATATTTTGTATTAAAATTGTCGGTACAATCAATTACAATATCGTAATTATCAATTAGTTGCAAAATATTTTCAGTGCAAATTTTTAAATAATGAGCAATTATTCTTACATCAGAATTTATTTTTTGTAGTCTTTTTTTTGCTACATCTATTTTTCTTTTTCCAACATCATCGGAGTAATATAACATTTGCCGATGCAGATTTGATGCTTCAATTATATCATAATCTACTATACCGATCGTTCCAATACCTGCTGCAACTAAAGACTGAGCAACTGGACAACCCAAGCCACCCATTCCAATTACTAATATCTTGGCTTTGAACAATTTAAGTTGACCATCAATTCCTATTTCTGATAATAATATTTGACGATTGAAATTTTCTAATTGCATATTAACCTCCTGAGAAAGGTGGCATTAAAGCAACAACATCACCATTTTCTAACTTTAAAGAATCAAATACGAGTTTGTTGTTGATAGCTATTGAATAGATATTATTTTTAAATTTTGGAAATTTGAATTCTAAATTTTCAATCAACAAACTAGAGTTCTCGACACCATCAATCATAATGGATTCATTTCCAGCATAATCTGCTAATTTTCCAAATAATAAAACTTTGACAGTTGCCATCTAAACCATATTATTTAGTAACAAATATAAGTATCTTTCAATACTTTCTAACTATTTTTTTAATCTAATGATTCGAAGCATTCGTCTTGATTTTATTATAATTCGTTTAAAATAAAATCAAAATAATCAAAATTCCTATATATTTGGAAATCAATCAATAAGAAAGTTAAATCAATATTTTATTCGTCTATAAACTAATAATATTGGTCTGAAAAACAATTCCATTCATCCTTAAAATACGAATATCACTAATAGAAATACGTCTTTAATGATTGAATAAAGTCATTAATATATAATTTGATTTTATATTAAGAATACATGAATAATACCACTTTGAATAAAGAT
>ENA-UOYA01002067-UOYA01002067.1-activated-sludge-metagenome-genome-assembly--contig:-NODE-2067-length-20057-cov-5.956104_pt1 | contig 20057 bp, 16 predicted proteins | sample MGYA00238163_ERZ764804 | MGnify/ENA primary metagenome ERZ764804 (study PRJEB28919, sample SAMN05720223) | activated sludge metagenome | isolation source: Anaerobic digester | place: Hong Kong... | reverse complement strand
TAACATTATCGTTTCAATTGTCACTACAGATGAGCCTTTTGGGGTCAAAGGCCTTTTTAAAGAAAGTCTCGCCGAGGGGCTACGTGTATTCGAAATTCGGATGGGATACATGGAGGTAGTAGACATCGAAAAGATACTCAAAGAGGCCGGCATCACCGAAAAAGGCATCTTTTACGGTCTTGAGGAGATTGTCACGCATCATTTCCTCTGGAAGATATTCTCCGTACTTAAAAGGCTCTCACCCCCGTTCGTTCAGTTTCATGACCTGCCATCAAACAAACTGCACGGTGTTTTGACAAGAATCGAGTTATAATTAAATACCAAAACCTTATTATTACTGCTAAATAATACCCATGCCCTTCAGCACGGACAACATAACTGCCGCAGCCATCACAGAACCAACCTGCCCTCCGGCATTTGCACCCATCGCATGCATAAGGAGATAACTTTTTTTATTGTATTTCTGCCCTTCCCTCTGAACAACCCGGGCTGACATAGGAAATGCAGAAATACCTGCAGCGCCGATAAGAGGGTTCACCTTTCCTCCTGTTATATAATAAAGCACCTTTCCAAAAAGCACACCACAAACCGTGTCAAGACAAATAGCCAATAATCCGAGGCAAAGGATAATAAGCGTCTGTGGTTTGACAAATGCGGGGCCACTCATGGTAGCACCTATCGATATACCAAGAAGCAATGTCACTATATTCGATATTTCATTTTCTGCAGCCTTTGTAAGCCTTGCAACCGCGCCCGACTCTTTCATGAAATTCCCAAGCATAATGGTTGAAAGGAGCGGCAACCCTTTAGGGGCTATGAGACCTCCAACAATCGTAATAACTATCGGAAAAAGAAGCGCCGTAGTATCTGAGACTGTCTTTTGATGAGTCTTCATAACGGTTTCTCGTTCCTTTTTTGAAGTAAGCATCCTCATTATAGGCGGTTGGAGCACCGGCACAAGCGACATATAAGAATAAGCCGCGACAGATACCGCACCCAATAGATGCGGTGCGTATTGAGATGCTACATAAATAACGGTCGGCCCGTCACATGCACCTATTATACCAATCGTTACAGCGTCCTTGTAAGGAAATCCAAAAGCGAGCGCCAGAAGAAGCGTCAGAAAGATTCCAAACTGACCGGCAGCACCGAGTAGGAACGTATAAGGGTTCTCCAAAACAGGCCTGAAATCGGTCATCGCCCCTATCCCAACAAAGATAAGTAAAGGGAACAGCTCAGTTATAATGCCCATATCGTAAATAATCCTTAAAAACCCTTCTTTTTCCATAAGGTCAGCGAGCGGAATATTAACGATAATGCAGCCAAATCCAATCGGAACAAGAAGTAAAGGTTCGAAGTCCTTCTTGATACCAAGGTAAAGAAGAATTGCACCTATCAACATCATGAGAAGATTTGACCAATGAAGCGCTGCAAATCCAGCTACAAGACCATAAAAACCGCTTAACATAGCATCAATCATCTAACTCCCCTCCAATTTAGATTTAGTCTTCTTTCTTGTATGGAAATATCTTTTTCAAGGCACTCATTATAAGACTGAAAACGACAAGCGTTGCAATTGTGCCGCCCATACCGACAAAAAGCATTGTAAAACCAAATGTCCATTTATCCATAGCAGATATGCACCTCCTTGGGGTTTTAAGCTTTGCTTAAAAAACAGTCTATGCTTAAATAAAATAATTTCAAGAATAAATTGTCAAGGTTCAAGTGATGTTATTCCCTCTCTAATTGCGTATTTGGTTAGTTCGGCTATGCTGTGAATATCGAGTTTGTCCATAATTTGCTGACGATGTGTTTCTATTGTTTTAACACTCACATTGAGAAATGATGCAATCTGTTTCGTAGTTTTTCCCTCTGCGAGAAGTTGCAACACCTCTCTTTCCCTTGTTGTAATCTTTGTAAAAACTGTCTCTTCATTCTTTGGCATAGAGATTATATACTCTTTTATGACAACATCTGTAATTTTTGGGCTAAGATAAGGTTGCCCTGCCATTACAGTCTTGATTGCCAATGTAAGCTCCTCAAAGGCGCTATCTTTCAAGAGATAACCAGAAGCCCCTGCCTTTAACATCTGTAAAACGAATCGTCTATCAGAATGCATAGAAAGCGCTATTACCTTAACCCCTTCTGTTTCAGCTATAATCTGGCGGGTAGCATCAATACCGTTCATATCCGGCATACCGATGTCCATAATAACAATATTAGGACTAAGCTTTTTTGTCAACCTTACAGTTGTAACACCATCATTCGCCTCTCCCACAACTTCCATATCTTGTTCTTTTTCAAGCAAAGCCCTTAGACCTTCCCTAATAATTTTATGGTCATCAGCCAAAATAATCTTTATGCCCATTTTTCTCCCTCTGTTTAAAGTTTGAGCGGCGCTAAAAGGCAAATCCTCGATGAACGTCCCCTCTGTGCCCGTATTTCCATCTGTCCCCCCAGATGGCTTAACCTTTCCCTTATACTGAAAAGACCAAACCCTTTATTTTTGTCCATGTAAGAATTCATACTGGAAACACTGAAACCAATCCCATCATCAGCAACATGAATTGAAATATTTTCACCCAGCCTTCTGACAGTCACTTTGACTTTTTGAGCATTGGCATGTTTTGCCACATTCACAAGCAATTCACGCACAGCGGTAAAAAGAAAAACACGTATCTCATCGCTCAAGGGTTTAGGTTGATTGTCGTTTTCGAACTCATAATGAATACCATGCTGCTCATGCACCTGTTCTGCAAGCCATTCCAGCGCAGCTTCGAGTCCCAGTTCGTACAAAATAGGAGGACTAAGCTCAAAGGTCAACGACCTTGTATGGAGAATGGCCTGCTCGACATAACCGCGCAATTCCTTCAGGTCACGTAAAAGATTATCATCCTTTGAAGTTTTGATGAGCGCTCCAAGTTTGATTTTTGAAACAGCAAGTATTTGGCCGATCTGGTCATGAAGTACTGTGGCAATGCGACGCCTTTCCCTTTCTTCGGCAAGCGAAAGGTCTGACGCTAAAGAACGCAGTTGTTTTTGATATGAATCTAATTTTTCTTCGACCTTTTTCTGCTCGCTTATATCTTCAACGGTACCTTCATAATATATAACCGTACCATCTGCAGCACGGATTGCCCTAGCGTTTTCCCTTACGTGGATTATCGTTTTATCGTGTCGCTTCCATTTTGCTTCGAAACCCTTGACCTTTTCCTCTTTTTCAAGTTTCCTCTTAATCTTTTTTTTCAGATATGTCGGTTCATAGTCAGCCTTCTTCGATGGTGATGCCGCAATCTCCTTGAACGAATTGTAACCGAGCATCCTAACGAGAGTAGGGTTTGCCATAAGTATGCGACCATCCGGATTGACCCTATAAATACCTACAGGTGAATTTTCAAAAAGGTTTTTATAACGTTCTGCACCGTTACGAAGCATTTCTTCAATGAGTTTTCTCCTGTTCAGCTCAAGGACAAGCCTTTCGTTTGCCTCTCTTAATTCAGCGGTTCGCTCGGCTACTCTGATTTCAAGACTGTCCTTTGCCTTCTGAAGCGCCTCCTCCGTTTGTTTATATTTTGTTATATCGTTGGCAATCTCCATGACGGCAACAGGATTTCCATTAACATCCATTCTTAAGACCCAATGACTCTCAACGATTAGTCTTTTACCGTCTTTGTTTTTATGAACGATCTCACCCTTCCAGCGCCCCTTCCTAAAAATCTTTCTCTTTATATTTTGAAATGGTTCAGGAAATTCTGTTTGAAGCAGTTCATGGACATCACGACCTATAACCTCTTCTTTCGTCCAACCATATCTTATCTCGGCACCACGATTCCAGAACATGATTTGCCCATCGATGTCGCTCACTATTATCGCATCGTCAGCTATATCGAGCAATTCAGCCTGTTCTTTTAATCTTTCAGCCTGCTTTTCAAGCTCCTTTTCAGTTGACAAACGTTCTGTAACGTCTCTGACATTTACCATTATAACCTTCGAATCAGCATAGCTTATCAGCGTTGAACTTATCTCTACATCGATAAGGTTACCGTTCTTTGCTTTATATTGACGCAGACCTGATAGATATTCCCTATTCTGAGATACCCTTTTGATATTCATATCTATCGTTTGCTTGTCCATATTGACGATGTCATACATCGCAAGACTTAACAACTCTTCTTCTGAATAACCAAGCATTTTCAAAAACTGGTTATTTGTCTCAAGTATTTTTCCAGTATTTGGATCAAATATATAAACCCCCTCTGAAGATTGCTTTATAAGCGATTTATATCTCTCTTCGCTTTCTCTTAAAGCCTTTTCAACACGCATTAACTCTGCTTTAGACTTTTCAAGTTCATTGATTTTCTGTCTAAGAGTGGATAGTTCGCTCACCATTGAATGCCCAATCTTCATATAAAACATAAAGGATTTTTTAACGGCGTTCTTTTCTGAACATACATGTCGATAATTTACAACAGAAAAGCATACTTATACAATCGAATAAAAAACAAAAGAAAAAAAATAACATTTTATCGATTATTCTCACATTGACAATCATAATGCAGAGGGTATAAAATGGACCCATACAGAAAATAATTTAAACTCATGAAAACACAATAATTGCTTGACCAAGGACTACGCAAAAATGGAAAGACGAAAAACAAAAGAGATCAAGATCGGTAACATATCTATTGGCGGAGATAACCCCATAGTAGTCCAATCGATGCTCAAAACAGATCCGGAAAATATCCAGCAAACACTGAGTCAGGCAACAGATCTGAAAAAAATCGGGTGCGAGCTTATCAGGATGGCCTTACCACATGAAGATTCATGTAAAATAATCCCGTTTTTCAAAAAAGAAATCGGCGTACCTTTGATTGGAGATATTCACTTCAACCATAAAATCGCTCTTAAGGCTATGGAATCAGGTATTGACGCTATACGAATAAACCCGGGCACTATAAATAACGTCAGAAAAGTCAAGGAGATAGGTAATCTTGCAAAAGAAACAAAAACACCATTGCGCATAGGCTTCAACGTGGGCTCTGTTGAAAAAAAGATCCTTAAGAAATATGGCAAACCAAACGCAGACGCAATGGTTGAAAGTGCATTATATTACGTAAAGCTTTTTGAAGATATAGGTTGGACCGAACTAAAGATATCGCTCAAGGCCTCTGATATTTTCCAGACCGTAGAGGCGTACAAAAAGTTTTCCGAACAATCCGATTATCCACTTCATATAGGCATCACTGAAGCAGGTCCCGTTTTCTCGGGTGTGATTAAATCCTCTATAGGGATTGGTATTTTATTATATGAAGGCATCGGCGACACCATAAGGGTTTCTTTGACTGGCAATCCTATGCTCGAAGTGATAGCGGCCTATCATATATTGAGAAGCATGGGACTAAGGAAAAGAGGCATCAACATCATATCCTGCCCAACATGCGGCAGATGCAAAACAAACCTGATGGAGATCGTAGAGGATTTCGAGAAGGAAACCGGTCATTTTGAAGGACATCTGAACGTCGCTATCATGGGATGTGAAGTCAATGGACCCGGTGAAGCAAAAGAGGCGGATATAGGCATTGCATTTGGTGCAAACAAGGCAGTTCTTTTCTCAAAAGGTGTCATCATAAAAAACAACATCCCGAAAGAAATAGCCAAAGACCTACTTAAAGAAGAGATTTACAATATGACGGTAACGTAAACACTTTAGTAGTCAGAATTCAATGCTTTCATAACAAAAATGATTCTCTGGATAACTGTGATATGCGTTAATACGGCAAGTATCAAAACAATATAAGGCAAAACATTAAACAGTAAACCGATAAACAATAACACCAAACGTTCCGGTCTTTCCAATATGCCTGTGTTACATTTTACCAAAGATGCCTCGGCCCTCGCTTTAGCATAAGGAATGATCGCAACGCCTATCGAGGCAAAAAAGGTGACGATCGCATAAAAGATATCACCGGAAAACAAAAATTGAATAAAAACCCCAAGCATCATAAAAAGGTCTGTATATCTATCCAGAACCGAATCTAAAAAACCACCGAATATAGTGACTTTGTTGGTGCTCCTCGCTAATGCACCATCCATAAGGTCAAAGAAACCGGTAACAAAAAGAAACACAGCCGCAACGACCAGATGATTGAATGCTATGAGAAAAGATGTAACGATACCAAACAATAAACCACAAATTGTAAATACGTTTGGATTTATTTTTGAGCCTTTAAAAAATAAGGAATAAACCTTCAGAATAAAAGGGTCAAGGGTATGGCCTATCTTTGCGCTAATCACATGCGATGCCTATCTTTCCCTTTCGCCTCTTATGAATGCCTCTACCATTTCTCTTGCTTCGCTATCCGGAAACTGGTTAAAGGGGTGCTTCATCGTATATGCCGATATAGATTCCAGCACCCCTCCAATCTTTCTATCCCTTGCAACTTTGCAGCACCTTATAGCATCGATCATGCAGCCTGCACTATTTGGAGAATCCTCTACCGAAAGTCTAAGTTCAAGGTTTATCGGCACATCGCCAAAAATTCTGCCCTCGATTCTTATGAAGCATACCTTGTTGTCGTTTTGCCAAGGCACATAATCTGAAGGTCCTATATGAATATTCTCAGATAGGATAGGCATGCTCAACGACGATTGAACAGCCTCGGTTTTGGAGATTTTCTTTGAAACAAGTCTGTCTCTGTTAAGCATATTTAAAAAATCGGTATTTCCTCCGGTATTTAGCTGATATGTCCTGTCAATCTTAACGCCCCTGTCATCAAACAACTTCACAAGCGATCTATGGATAATCGTAGCACCGATCTGTGATTTAACATCATCACCAACAATAGGAATCCTTTTTTCTTCAAACTTCTTAATCCACTCCTCGTCGGAAGCTATAAAAACAGGGATACAGTTTATAAAACTAACACCACTTTCTAAGCAGCAGTTTGCATAAAAACGTGCCGCCTCTTCTGAACCAACAGGCAAATAGTTGACTAATATTTCAACATTTTTCTTCTTGAGCACTGATATCACATCTTCCGGTTCTTTATCGGCTAAGACGAATGTCCTATTCTCAGGGTAGTTTTTCATATGTGGCGAAATGCCATCAAGAACATGACCCATTGAAACATATACATCCGAAGTGGGTATATCTTTTTCGATTATCTTTGTGCAGTTTGGATTAGCAAATATCGCCTCTTCAACAGGTCTTCCAACCTTTCTTTTGTCAACGTCGAAGGCAGCTACTACCTTAATGTCTTCTGGTTTGTAGCCACATATTTCATAATGCATGAGGCCGATTACTTCGTCCTTCTTCTTTGAATAATAACTGATACCCTGTATCAATGAACTCGCACAATTACCAACACCAACGATACCAATGCGTATCTCGCCCATCATGACCTCTTTTCATTTTTTTTCTTTTAAAATATTTGCCCAAAAATGTCAAAATAAAATGTGGAGTTTATTTTTTATAACGCTGTTTGCCCTCTTCATAAAGGTCATTCCCATAAATGTCATTTATCACAAACAAAGGCATATCCTTTACTTCAAGCTTTACAACCGCTTCCGGACCAAGCTCTTCATAAGCTATTGTTTCTGAAGAAATCACACTTTTAGATAAAAGAGCTCCCGCTCCGCCAGTCGCTCCGAAATACACAGCCTTGTGTATTTTCATTGCGTCCTTCACAGCCTGGGTTCTCTTGCCCTTTCCTATCATGCCCTTTAATCCCAAAGAAAGCATTTTCGGGGAATAGGCATCCATCCGCGAGCTCGTGGTCGGCCCGCATGCACCTATTACCCTGCCAGGAGGTGCAGGAGACGGCCCACAATAATAAATCACCTGGCCTTTTATATCAAGAGGAAGTGCCTCGCCGTTCTCGAGGGCATCGACAAACCTCTTGTGTGCTGCATCGCGGGCGGTAAATATATAGCCACTCAAAAACACCTTTTCCCCTGCCCTCAAACCTTCAATCACATTGTCTTCAAGAGGAGTTGTGATTCTTTTAATTTCCATATATCACCTCGTTTAATGACCATTGCGCACTAATAGCTGCGCATTTCGAGTCAGATTATTATTTCCTTAATCCTGTGCGCATGGCACTGTATGTTGACCGCAACAGGAAATGATGCGATATGACAAGGCAGCATCTTTACATGTACATCGAGGGCCGTAACAGTGCCTCCATATCCCTGTGGGCCTATCCCGGTTTTATTGATTTCGTCAAGAAGCTCCAGCTCAAGCGCAGCAATATCTGGGTCTTCGTTTCTTTCACCAAGGGGAATCATCAAGGCCTCTTTTGATAGCAGGGCAGACGTTTCAAAGTTGCCTCCAATGCCAACGCCAACAATAATAGGAGGGCACGGATTTGGACCCCCTTTGTTGATCATGTCAAGTACAAATGATTTTACGCCGTCTTTGCCCTGAGAAGGAACAAGCATCCTAACCTCACCGTAGTTCTCGCTTCCGCCTCCTTTTGGTAAGGCAACGATCTTAATTTGGTCTCCATAAACAATCTTTGTATGAACAATAGGCGGGGTATTATCCCCTGTGTTCTTTCTCGTAAACGGATGACAGCATGATTTCCTTAAGTAACCGTTTTTATAACCTCTTCGTACACCTTCGGTGATTGCATCGGTCAAAAGGCCACCTGTAATGTAAACGTCTTGGCCTATTTCAATAAATGTCACTGCAAGCCCCGTATCTTGGCATATGGGAATCTGTTCTTCGCTTGCAAGGTTTGCATTGGCAATCAGCTCTTTTATCACTTCCTTGCCTACAGGAGAATCTTCTTTTTCCGCAGCCTTATTCAGCATATCGAAAACATTCTGAGAAAGATTGTAGTTCGCATCAACAAACAACTTCTCTACTGCCGATACTATTTCATTTACATGGATTTCCCTCATAAATCACCCCACATAAAAAATTCTTCTTTCATGATTCGTTTCAATCCTCCAACCTCATACCTATATCGATACCTACTTTACGCACTTCATCAATGTTCTGTGTATGGTTCGATTATACCTTTATCCATCAAAATACTTACCTCGTCTCTTGCCCTTTTTATCTTAGTTTCCGCCATCTGGAACAGCTCTTTCTCGGTGAATTTTAATCTCGCAACACCCTGCTCCATTGCCTTTTTTGCTACTGCAACCGCCTCCCTCGGAAACACCTCCCACTCGTTCATCGTAGGAAGCAGATAATCCTCGTGCAATCCTTTATCTTCGGCGCATTTTGCAAGCTCGTATGCAGCGGCTATACACATCTCGTCCGTAATGGTGCGCGCCATTACATCCAGCGTGCCCCTGAAGATCGCAGGGAAACCAACGGAATTGTTCACCTGATTCGGAAAATCACTCCTGCCGGTAGCAACCACCCTTGCACCTGCCTCCTTTGCCTCCCATGGCCATATCTCAGGTATAGGATTCGCACAAACAAACACTATAGCGTCATCCGCCATCTGACTTATCCATTCCTTTTTTATCGTATCAGGCCCTGGTTTTGAAAGTGCAATGACAACATCCTGTCCTTTAATCGCCTCTTCTATGCCCCCGTCCCTGTTTTCAGCATTGGTGATGTTACAAAATTCAAGTTTTTCTTTATGGGTCGGCTTTATATCATCCCTTTTTCTGTTCAAGATGCCTTTGCTGTCAACGACAATGAATTTTTTCGGATCAGCACCCGCCTTTATAATCATCTTTGTGATACAAACATTCGCAGCACCTATACCAACCATTGTAATCTTTACATCTTCGATCTTCTTTTTCACAACTTTGAGTGCATTAATCAAGCCTGCGAGTGTAACTGCCGCAGTTCCCTGCTGGTCATCATGCCAAACAGGAATATTGGCTTCGTTTCTCAGTCTTTCGAGCACATAAAAGCATTTTGGATTCTCGATATCCTCAAGATTTATACCACCAAAAGACGGCGATATTATCTTAACCGTTTTTATGATTTCGTCCGGGTCTTTTGTATCGAGGCAGATAGGGAATGCATCAACCCCGCCAAGATATTTGAACAGCAATGCCTTGCCTTCCATCACGGGCATTCCTGCCATCGGACCAATGTCTCCTAACCCGAGTACCCTTGTACCATCTGTTACGACACCCACCATATTCGCCTTGTTGGTGTGCTGAAAGACCTTTTCCGGATCCCTGAATATATCCATGCAAGGCTCTGCAACACCCGGGGTATACCATATTGCAAAATCACTGGTGCCCCTGATAACACACTTTGGTACGACCTCAATCTTTCCCCTGTAAAAAGGGTGCATCTTCATTGCATCCTTTGCCGGTTTTTTTGCCTTCTCGATAAGCTCTTCTTTCGTTACTTTTGTATCTCCCATAATATACCCCTCCTTTAAAGGTTTTGTTGAGGATGCTCGTTAAAAACATTGTATAAATAAAATTAGATAAATTCAAAACAAAATATTAAATTTTCCGTGACCAAGATATTTTTTTCTGAATTATCGTATTACCAAATTAAGCACAGCATATCTATGCAATTCACCTGCTTTATAAATTTATAACCAAGTGATAAACTTTTTTTCAGCTAACCCTTCATGCCCTTGACAATGAATATCGGTATCGGTTATTCTATGCAAAAGGGCCCATAGCTCAGCTGGAAGAGCCACCGGCTCATAACCGGTAGGCCCCTGGTTCGAACCCAGGTGGGCCCAAAAATATATTTTATGGACACATTAAAATATGAAATATCATTCATTCTGGGGGGTGTGCCAAGAGGTGCACCCCCCTTTAAATTTTTGGAGGGGTAAAATTGGAGCAGGAACTTAAAACGATTTATGAAGCCCAAAAATTGGATACACAGATATTCGAAAAGGAAAAGAGATTGATTTCAGCCCCAAAGATGATAGCCGAAATGGAACAGGAGATTGAAACACTAAAGAAAAATATTGCCAAGGAAAAAGAGATAATCGATGAGCTTGAAAAAGAAAGAAGGAAAAAGGAAAAAGAACTCGAAGCGGATAAAGATAAAATAAAAAAATTCGAATCTAAACTTTATGAGGTCAAGACAAACAAAGAATATCAAGCCTTACTCAAAGAGATCGAGGCAGCAAAAACAGCAAACGACAAGACTGAAGAAGACATTCTAATCTTGATGGAAAAGATAGAAGAACTAAAAAGCGACTTTTCAAACCTATCAGCTCAACTAAAAAAGAACGAAAAGGACTTTGAACAGAACAGGGACAGGTTGTTGAAAGAAATTGACACGATAGATAATGACGTAAAAAAACTTAAGGAAGAAAGAGATAATCTTTTGAGTGTCGTCAATAGCAATCTCAGAACAACTTATACCACATTAATAGAAAAAAGAGGAGGCACGGCAGTTGTAAACCTCAAAAACGGTGTTTGTCTTGGCTGCTTTATAAATATCCCTCCACAACTTTTCATTGAGGCGACAAAAAACAGGCAACTGATACTATGCCCCAGTTGCAACAGAATATTTTTCTTTCAAGAAGACCCAGAATAACAATAGATGGAATGGCATATATATATCGATGGGGCATCTTCAGGCAATCCCGGAGAGGCTGGTGCAGGCATTGTCGTCCAGGATGATAAAAAAAACAATATATTGGATGAAAGCATCTATCTTGGACACATGACAAACAACATGGCAGAGTACGCTGCGCTTTTATTAGCATTACAAAAGGCAGAGAAGGCATCTGTAAGCAACGTTTTTATATATACTGATTCTCAGCTTGTTGCCAACCAGATGCAGGGAAAATACAAAATAAAAAACCTACAACTGAAAAGATATGCCGAACAGGCAAAAAATATTATTAAACATTTTAATCGTTTTGACATAAAATATATACCGAGAACAGAAAATAGATTGGCTGACAAGCTTGCAAAAAATGCAATTAAAATGAAGGGTAGACAGGTAACCGCCCCTCTAAAAAGGGGAGGAAAGTCCGGGCATCTTCGGGCAGGATGGTCCATAACAAGGACTGGGAGTAATCCTAAGGAAAGTGCAACAGAAAATATACCGTCCCGCCTTAAGCGGGATAAGGGTGAAAAGGCGAGGTAAGAGCTCACCAGTCCCGTGGTGACACGGGAGCTTGGCAAACCCCATCCGATGCAAGGCCAAAAAGGGGGCTGTCGAATTCGGCAGCGAGGGTTGCCCATCCTTTAACCCGGGTAGGCCGCAAGAGATTCAGGGTAACCTGAATCCAAGAGAAATGGTTACCATCTCGTCACAGACGGGAAACAGAACCCGGCTTACAGTCTACCCTATTTACAATAGATTGATAGGTTCCTAAAAATTCGGATGAAAATATTACTACCAACTATATGCACAATATGTGCACTGCTGTTTCTGAGCAACCTTGGTGCAAGAGACTTCTGGGCACCCGACGAGGGCGATTTCGCTGAGGTCGTGACCGAGCTGAAGGATAATCCCATCGTGCCTCATCTAAACGGAACACCCTATGGAGAAAAACCGCCTTTGTTCTATTATATTACCTACATTTCCAAAAATGCCATATCTTTTATGAAAGATGAAGTATCAATGCGCTTCTCCACAGCCATTTTCGCCATTGCCGGGATTTTGTTTTTTCTCATCACTGTATATAGGTTCTTCGACATCAAAATAGCTGCGTTTTCTTCGTTTATCCTCATGACTACACCGCTTTACTACTGGCAGGCAAGATATCTTCAGGTTGATATGGTCTTTTCGGTTTTCATATCTTGCAGTCTATTGTCCTTTTTCTGGTTTTATAATACAGTCAAGAAACGTTATTTTTTTCTCTTCGTTCTACTTATGGCGTTTGGTTTTATGACCAAAGGTCCCCTTTCGGTGATACTCATCCTGCCCATTTTGATATTATTTCTGATGATAGAAAAACATTACAAGATAGTCGGTTTAAAAGATATACTTTTTGGGATTGCGATGTTTATCGTTATAACCCTCCCCTGGTATCTTGCAGTATATTATCAGGAAGGATTTTCATATCTTTACGAAAACATTATAAGGCAAAATTTTGTGAGATTCTTCGATGCCTGGAGCCATAAAAGACCTATATACTATTATTTTACAACACTGCCTCTGGACTATTTTCCATGGAGCTTTTTCCTGCCTTTCGGTATCTATATGGGTCTTAAACGAAAAGAAGACAGAAAAATAGTTTTTTTTATAATATGGTCATTATGGATGTTTGTCTTCTTTTCTCTTTCATCCGGCAAGATAAGCAAATATATGCTGCCTGCACTTCCTCCTTTATCCATTCTGACATCTTTAGCATTTTCAAAGCCCGAACACCGGTATAACTCGATAGTGTTTTTAACTCTTTCCTTATTATTTTTTTCTTCCGGGATATTCCTCTTTTTATTTAAAACCGATATGTACCCTGAATTTATCATTGAGCGTATAATCATAGGTAGCATTCTTATAGCATCATCTGTCTTGATCTGTGTTTGTCTGAAATTCAGTAGAAAATCCTACGTTTTCCCTGTTATTGTGTGTAGTATCGTGACTATTTTCACAATAGCAAATACCTTTATATATAAAAAACTAAATATTTACAAATCCCCCAGGTCTCTTGCCAATATGGTTAAACCTCTAATAAGCGACGGCACCCCCTGGGTCTATTACGGCAGCATGAGGGGTGTATATGTCTATTACATTGGAAAGCATGCCATACACATCGATGAACATAACACCGTCGCATTGAAAAAACTGGTGAATATGGAAAAATTCTATATACTCTCAAGAAAAAGAGATTATAAGGAATTATCGGACACCTTAATGAATGTTAAAACGATCTTTGAAAAGAAAATCGGCGATACACCGATGGTCTTTTCATTATATGAAAAAAAGATTTAAGGAACTTTGCCCAGTGGATAAAAAACGGATTTTAATAATACATCTAATCATAATCCTCGGTTTAACGTATGTTCTGTTTTTCTATGGCATCGGTGATTATGCGTTAAAAGAACCCGATGAGGGTAGATACGCGGAAATCCCAAGGGAGATGATAGAGCTGAACGACTATATAGTTCCACATATAAACCATGTAAGATATTTTGAAAAACCTCCTCTTTTCTACTGGGCAGTAGCCGCCTCATACAAGCTTTTCGGAATCAACGAGTGGTCGTTCAGATTTGTCAACGCATTCTCTGCATTTTTGTGCACCATTGCCCTTTATTTCACATCGAGACGATGGTTCAGCGAACGCGCCGCTATCCTTTCGGCAATAATACTCGCTTCTTCTTTCGGCTTTTTCTCTATGGCGCGCATAGTTACAACCGACATGTTCTTTACCTTGTGGCTTTTTGTCTCACTTTTATGTTTTTTAGGATATTACAAGGAAAGAAAAACCTTTTTTATATACCTGTTCTATGTGTTTCTCGCCCTTGCCACTCTCACGAAAGGAATCGTTGCAATTATTCTGTTGTTCTTAACAGTCGTCATATTTTTAATAATTGAAAAAAGATTAGCCTTCCTGAAAGAAATGCGGATAATAAAAGGCACAATCATATTCAGCATAGTAGCCCTACCTTGGTTTGTAACAATATCTTTAAAGGAAAGTGAGTTTTTCTATTTTTTTGTTATCGACCAACATTTTCTGAGATTTTTTACTTCGAAGCACAAGCGCACCGGCTCCTTGTTTTATTTTTTCCCGGTTCTCATAGGGGGCATGTTCCCCTGGTCAATACTATTGCCGAGAAGCATCACAGCTCTATGGAAAAAAAGCGAAATCAGGCTCTTAATTTTATGGAGCGGCATAGTCTTTTTGTTCTTCAGCATTTCTAAATCCAAACTACCCCCTTACATGCTTCCCATATTCCCAACTTTGGCTATAGTTCTTGGCTGTTTCTTTGACGATCTATGGGGTCGCATTATTCATAAGAAGCTTGAAATTATTATCTATGCGCTTATCTTCTCGGCTTTTGCAATGACACCTTTTACTTACTGGAACAATTCGGCAATAGAAATGATATCCCAGATTTCCATAGAGTCTATCGAAGTGTTTCAGGATTTAAAGACCTTTGTCTTCTGCATTTCATCGTTATCCATCATTATTATCTGTCTATTGTGTTTTCGCAAATCTATGTCTTACAACCTCGTCTTCTATACATTGACATGCTTTTCCTTAATTTTTGTAATCCTGCTTCTGATGCTCAATATAAAAACAATCGATTGTCTCAACACAACAAAAGGTCTTGCCAAAACTATAAATCGTGATATCAGACCAGGAGATCTGCTTATCAACTATGGAACATACGATCAAACGCTTCGGTTTTACACGGGCAAACCTATTATTATTGCCGCTTATAAGGGCGAACTCGAGATGGGTTCAAAATATGAAGATGCAAAAAACATTTTCATCGGCGAACAAGACCTCCTCGCATTATTAAAATCAGAAAAAAGGGTCTTCACTGTTCTCAAAACAAAACGTTTGATGAGACTACAAGAAGCCTTGCCGAACAACGAGATTATAATAATCGATTATCAAGGCGAGAGATGTTTGATTAAGAATCGTTAATATGTTAATATATTCACAATCCTAATACATTTCACAGATTGAGGTTAAAATGAGCAACTTCTATGATAAACTCACCATAAGACAGTTAAAAGAGGATGACTTAGACGCCATTGTTGAGATAGACACAAAGATCCTCGGCGAAACAAGGAGAGATTACTGGTTTACCAAGATTATAAAACAGGCAGAAACAAGACCACCCGATGCCTCTCTTGTAGCAGAGATCGATGGCAAGGTAGTAGGATTTATTATTGGAGAAGTGAGTGGCTGGACATTCAAGGTGCCAAACAATATAGGATGGATCGATACTATAGGCATTGATCCTGACTATCAGAACAGAGGCATCGCAAAGGTTCTTGCAAATGCAGTCATATCAAATCTCAAAAAATACAGCGTAGACACAATATATACGCTTGTTAACTGGAATGATTGGGATTTACTTCAATTTTTCCATTCAATGGGGTTTTCGCGTGGCGATATGATAAATCTCACTTTAAAGATATAACAACCTCTCTGTAAAAACGGTTCTGATTTATAATCTTGCAGGCAATAAATGCCGATTGCATGTTCATAATATCTTATCTATTTCATCCGTCTTTTTATAAATTTTTCAATCTCTACTGCAAAAAATACTACGGAAGAGAGAATAAGCGTTAATAACAGTTCGTTAAAAGACAAAGGCTCCGTCTTGAATATCTTATTAAGAGAAGGTAAATATATCGTTGCCATCTGTAAAATAAAAGTCAACACAACTGCACCAAACAGGTATTTGTTTGAAAACAATCCCATCTTGAAAAGCGATACCCTTTCCGACCTTATGGCAAGCACATGACCGAGCTGAGTCAGACAAAGCACCGTGAATACCATTGTCTGCCAATGGGTATTGCCTGTTGCAATCGACCAGGATTGAATTAAAAGAACAACCATTCCCATCAAAAGACCAACCCAGATGGCATGGAATCCCAATCCGTGAGCAAATATACTCTCTTTTGGTTTTCTTGGAGGTCTATTCATAACGTCTCCCTCGGCTGGTTCAACTGAAAGTGCAAGCGCAGGCAAACCGTCTGTTACAAGATTAATCCATAGTATATGAATGGGAAGAAGCGGTATTGGCAGACCGAATATAGGGGCAAGGAAGAGTGTCCATAGCTCTCCTGAATTTGTTGTCAACAGATATTTAATGAATTTCCTTATGTTGTCATATATCTTTCTTCCCTCTTTGACTGCCTTGACGATTGTGGCAAAATTATCATCGAGAAGTATCATGTGGGCGGCCTCTTTTGAAACATCGGTCCCTGTGATGCCCATCGCAACACCTATATCAGATCTTTTCAAGGCCGGTGCATCGTTAACACCATCACCGGTCATTGCAACGAAATGCCCCTTATCCTGAAGAGCCTTTACAATCTTCAATTTCTGTTCAGGCGCAACCCTTGCATAGACTCTTATAGTTTCGACCTTCTCTTCAAATTCCTCGAATGTAAGTGCATATAGTTCCTTTCCGGTTATAACTGCACCATGGTCATTATCAAGTATTCCGAGCCTTTTTGCTATAGTACTTGCGGTCAGTTGATGGTCGCCGGTTATCATAACAGGCGTAATACCCGCCTGCTTACACATAAAGACAGCATCTCTTGCCTCTTCTCTCGGGGGATTCATCATGCCGGCAAGACCCAAAATGGTAAGCTTGCTCTCCACATTTTCTGGTTTCAGATCCTCGGGTATTTTATCCCATTTTCTGTACGCTACGCATAAGACCCTTAAGCCATCTGTAGCCATCTGTTCATTAACAGATTGAATCCTCTCGATATCCATATCTTTGACACCGTTAGATGTTTGGATATTAACTGATTTATCAAGCAATACATCGATTGCACCTTTTGTAAAAGAAATATATCCATCTTTCCATTTATGGAAGGTTGTCATACATTTTCTTTCAGAATCAAAGGGGATCTCCGATGTTCTTGGATATCTGACTTCAAGATCCTTCTTGTCATAGCCACAACGCTTTGCAATGTCATATAGGGCTGTCTCGGTCGGATCTCCTATTACATTGCCTTCTGCATCGGTCTGGGCATCATTGTTCAATGCAAAGGCAGCCATCATCAGCTCTTTTGATGTTTCCGTCGAAATTCCTTTTTGTATATCCGATACTGGCACTAAGGCATTCTCGATGAATATCTTTTCAACTGTCATTTTATTCAACGTAAGCGTTCCGGTCTTATCCGAACAGATATAAGTAACAGAGCCGAGCGTTTCAACGGCTGGTAGTTTTCTTATTAGCGCATTAAGCTTTACAAGCTTTTTAGCACCAAGGGCGAGGGATATCGTTACAACCGCCGGCAATGCCTCTGGTATAGCCGCAACCGCAAGAGAAATCGCAGTAAGCAGCATAAGCAATATCGGTTCTCCACGCAATACCCCAAATCCAAAAACTATTGCACATATCAAGAGAACGGCTATGGCAAGTTTTTTGCCAAATATTACAAGCCTTTTCTGGAGAGGTGTTTTTACTTCTTCTTCACCCTGGAGCATCGATGCGATCTTGCCGAGTTCGGTGTTCATGCCGGTAGCGACAACTATGCCCAAACCGCGCCCATAAGAGACAACCGTTCCTTTGAACACCATATTTTTTCTATCTCCAAGTGGCAATGATTCATCCTTCAGTTCATCGATGTGCTTTTCTATTGATATAGATTCTCCGGTTAAGGCGGCCTCCTCGACCTTCAGATTCGCCGTCTCAACAAGCCTCATGTCCGCCGGCACGACACGACCAGCCTCCAAAACTACAATATCGCCAGGAACAAGTTCAGAGGCGGATATCGTCAAATGCACACCATTTCTTATAACGGTTGCGGTATATGCCGCCATTTTCTTCAAGGCATCCATAGCCTTTTCAGCCCTGTATTCCTGCACAAAGCCTATAATGGCATTAATCACGACAATCACAACGATTGCTAAAGTATCTGATATCTCGCCTATAAAACCCGAAATAATGGCCGCTGCAACGAGAATGAGAATCATAAAGTCCTTGAACTGGTCAAGGAACATCATCAACGGTGTCTTCTTTTTCTTTTCGATTAATTCATTCGGGCCGTATTCAAGGAGTCTCTTCTTAGCTTCATCATCGCTTATACCTTCCATACAAGAAACAAACCGTTTCATAACGTTCTCAATCCCATTTGTATGACAGTAAAAATTATCCATTTTCTCCTCTTTCTAAAATAATGTCTTTAAAACAAAAAAAAGACCTTTACCATGACAATTGTCTGGCAAAGGTCTTGCTTATTAGTCAAAACTAACCGGCACACCGGCCGTGGTTTAAAGGCGTATTGACGAATGTGCCGCTGAAAGCTACTCCCCTTCAACGCCGTTAATATAACATCGGCACAAAAAAAGGTCAATAATCCATTGGAAATGAACATTTAGCAAATAGTGAAGGGACAAAACATCAGTGAGTGTTCAATGCAGCGATATCAGAACAAGTCTGCTACCCTTCAATCCCAACAATTTTAAGCTTCATTTTAGGATAAACCTTGTCATTTTTGAGATTGTTGTTTGCCTTGAGACTTGAAATATCTATTCCATATTTATTGGATATTGAAGACAGTGTCTCACCTTTTTGTACAATGTGAATCCTTGAGGCAGATTTTGTTTTTTTTGCCGTGTAGCTTGCAAGATTCAACTTCATTTTAGGATAAACCTTGTCATTTTTGAGATTGTTGTTTGCCTTGAGACTTGAAATATCTATTCCATATTTATTGGATATTGAAGACAGTGTCTCACCTTTTTGTACAATGTGATAAGCCTTTGCTTCAACCCTTTCCTGTTTCTTCGGCTCAACCTTGTTGTTTTGCTTGTTATGTTTTGCAGGCCTATCTACATTCGTTCTTTCATCAAGCTTTGCGAGTTTTTGTGAAGATTTCTTATCGGTATACTTTTGCTGACTTGATTTTTGTGCGAATGCGCTTGCTTCTGTTGAAGGCTGGCTATTAAATTTTGGTATGCTGACAACCTTGCCAGCCATGATTTTAAGTTCTTCATCTGGATAATTTACGAGTTTCATCTCTTCGTAACTTATCTTAAATTTTTTGAGTATACCTGCCAAAGTGTCCTTCTTTTTCACCTTATATGTTGCATAACCCTTGACCCTTCTGCTATCGCTCAACAAGGTCCCAAGGTTGCTGCTGAATTTATTTTTGTCCACATTGAAAGGGAGCTTGACCACATAATCATCTATATCGGGTGGTGTTATCCCGCGTAAAATCTCAGGATTAGCCTGTCTCAAAACAGCCATGTCTATTGACGCAGATTTTGCAATTGCAACAAGCGGAGAACCAGCAGGAACCTTAACAAGGCTAAACCGAATCGGTTCATCATATACAATCGACCCAAAGCCATATCTTTCTGGGTCTTTTGCTATAATTGCCGCAGCGATAAGCTTCGGTATATATTCCCTTGTTTCCCTCGGAAGCGTATTATATTTTACAATCTCCCAAAAATCATTCGTGCTATGCTTTTCGATAGCCCTTTCCACCCTTTTCTCGCCTGAATTAT
>ENA-UOYA01002064-UOYA01002064.1-activated-sludge-metagenome-genome-assembly--contig:-NODE-2064-length-20080-cov-6.379875_pt1 | contig 20080 bp, 21 predicted proteins | sample MGYA00238163_ERZ764804 | MGnify/ENA primary metagenome ERZ764804 (study PRJEB28919, sample SAMN05720223) | activated sludge metagenome | isolation source: Anaerobic digester | place: Hong Kong... | reverse complement strand
CCTCCGGCCAGGATTACCTCAGCGCCGTAACCGCGTGTAGCCATCACTTTGGAGATGGGCGCCCCTTCAGGCATTATCACAGTGCACCGCAGGCCCGCCCTGCCGGCGGCATAAGCGACACCCTGGGCGTGGTTGCCGGCGGAAGCGGCAATGACGCCGCGCGTGCGCTCCTCTTCAGACAGGCTCATGATCTTGTTATAAGCCCCGCGGATTTTAAAGGAACCTGTTTTCTGCATGTTTTCAAGCTTTAGAAACACTGTGTTGCCGGTCAGCGCGCTGAAGGTAACAGAGTGGTCCAGAGGAGTCAGGGTGGCCACTCCGGCCAGCTGCCTTTTCGCTTCTTCTATCTTTTCAAGGCTTAACACATCTGCCGTCACGCAAACATCCTCCCCCTGCCCCGGGGCTGCTGGGCTGACCTTTATTTTTCCAGAAGTAGTATTTAGCTGGCACAATTTTTTTATGCGGGGCTGATATTCTTCCTGTAGATTGTATAGCTCCTGCTTTTTCTGACGCCGTCAAGGTTATTAATAATGGTATTCATCATGGCATTGTTTTCAGCGATCAGAGAGAGTTCAAGTGCTGCAATGCCGCGGGCGCGGGCCCGCCGGACGCATTCCATGATTAAGGCCGCTTCGATGCCCTTAAACCGGTACTCCGGCAATACCGCCAGGATCGCCAGCCTGGCGTTCAGATCGCTGGCCTGGCTTATAAAAACATTTCTTCGCACAGGGCACATTGCCAGGCAGATGCCTGCCGGCGCGCCGTTAACTTCGGCAAAAAGGATTAAGCGGGGGTCAAAAAGGTTCTTCAGCTTTTTCCAGATAGCGGCGCCTTCAAGCGGGGAAAGGTGCGCGTAACCCCATATCTCATGCATCGAACCGTTGTGAATCAGTGAAAATGCTTCACCCTCCCGGTCAAGGTTGTTGAAGTCTATCTCTCTGATCCTGATCCCTTTTGATTTTGAGGCCCGCTGGGCGACCCTGGCCAATCTTCCCGGCGCCTGCCTGCGCAAATCGTAATGGTAGGCGTTAAGGTTTATTTCTTTTTCCAGGCCGCATTGGTCTAATAGCGATGGATAATAAGCATGGTTATAAGGCATGCCGGGATTGTGGTATCCTCCAAAGCCCCCGATTAAAAGCCCCAAACGTTCGTGAGGGCTTAAATCCACCGGGCCGATCATCTTTTTTTTCCCTCTGTTGGAGAGCCAGCTGGCCGCTGCTTCCACCAGGCCGCCGGCGACAGCGGCATCCTGCAAAGTTTCGAAAAAGCCAAAAAAACCTGCTTCAGTGTCCGCAAGCGCGTGGTTGACGCTTGCGGCTATCCTGCCCAGCACCCGGCCTTTCCTTACCGCCAGAAAAGGCATTGCTTCCACCCTTTCAAACAGGGGGTCGTAATGCGGGTTTGACCGTACGAGAACTGGAAAAGGCGGGGCCATATAAAAATTCCGGTAAATCTTACGCGGGAAGGAATTAAACGCGTGTACCGCTTCTGGTGATGAAGCCTCTATCACCTCGAAACTCATGAAATCACCCCCGGCTTTTTATTATCAGGTTATGACTTTTTTGCCGGGTCTGATTACAATTACAAAAAAAATAAAAAACATCAGGCCTATGACGCGGCATGATGTTTGATTAATATATTATAAGTTCAACTATTAGATTATTAAAACTAGCTGCTCATCATTTTTGTCGCCAGTTCATAATCACCGGGCTTATCCACATCCACACCGATTTCAGGGTGTTTTGAAGTAACCACAACCCCCTTAATTCCGCCCAGCAGTTGAGATACTTTTTCCTCGGCTTCACGGATGGTCAGGGTCCTCATCAGGAACTTTATTACAAAGCCCAGGCCCAACAAGCGGCATAGTCTCAGCGGGCTTTTACGCAGGTTGATAATCTTTTGGCCGTTCTCAACACATTTTTGAAAAACCGCCGGGTTAATAATAAAAATATTGCCCCCGGTGAAGACACCTTCCTTTAATCTAACATAAGTCCGCCTGGTGGCCGGAAACTTATTCTCGACAACCTGTTTGCTCAGGACAGGGTAATACAGATCCCCGGACATATCTCCGCAAATTTCAAGAAAATTATCAACCGCTTCCGGTGTCAGCATTGGAATATCGGATGTGGCAAGCAGCACCCTTTTTTCCCTGTTAAGCAATTTAAGCCCGGCGCCTATATTCTCCAGCATGCCCCCGGGGGAATGCGCGACGGATACCCTTTCATTATTCACCAGGGCGGAAAGCTCTTTAACAGGTCCTATAACCAGTATCCTGCCGATATTTTGTGCCTTTAACAACGCCCCCACCACGTGTTCCACCATGGTCTTGGAACCAACCGGTATTAACGCTTCATAGCGGGCCGGACTGCATTCCTTTAAAAGGCCGTTATTAGGGCTCCCGGCCAGGACAACGGCGTCTACCATTAAGCTTCTTCCTCCCTGATCGCGTTCAAAAGGTTTTGCTCAGCGTTTTCCATGTGTTCACTGGCAAGCCTGTGGGCGAGGTCAACATCGCGGTCACATATAGCTTCAATCATCTTTTTGTGTTCATCCACAGCAATTTTAAGACGGCCGGGCACCGATAAGGAAGTCAGCCTGAACCTGTTGATCTGTTCCTGGAGGTGGGTAATAATCTGAATCAGGCGGTGGTTGCGGGATGCCCGGTAAATCAAATCATGGAATGCCGAGTCTGCTTTTACCACCGTTAAAATGTCTTCCTCACCGCTGATCTTAATTACGGCCTTTTCCAGCTGATCCATCTCTTCTTCTGTGATCCGCTCGGCCGCCAAACCAGCGGCAAGTCCCTCAAGAGCAGCTCTGACTTCAAAAACATCGGCAATGTCTTTAATAGACACTCCAGCGACATAAGCTCCCTTGCGGGGTACCATCACCACAAAGCCTTCCAGTTCCAGTTTGCGGATGGCTTCCCGTACGGGTGTGCGGCTGACGCCCATTTCTTCCGCCAGCTGGATTTCCATTAGACGTTCTCCTGGCCTTAACTTACCAAGGATGATTGCCTCCCGGAGGGACTCGAAAACCATCTCCCGCAGGGGCTTGTAGTTATCCAACTTAATAGGCACTAATCTTGGTTGTTCCATTTTTGTCCCCCCACCAAAAAAATTCAATGCAAAAAACTATGTTTATTTTAACTCCCTGCGCCTTTTCCCGCAAGTGCCGCCTGTTATTCCGTGTTAAATACACTGGTTACCAGCAGTTTTTCGTCAGTTTTTTTATAGCGGGCGGCAACTGACCGGGCAGAGGCAAGATCAGGGGTCAGTCCAAAAACAGTAGGACCGCTGCCGGACATAAGTGAGCCGGCAGCACCCGCCTCAATTAGTTTTTCCTTAATTCCGGTCAGCTCAGGGTGCATCCTGGTTGTAACAGACTCGAGAGCATTCGCCAAACAGCGGGCGATGCCCAAAATATTATTAGCCCGGATGGCCTCGACCATGGCCTGGTTATCCGGCCTTTCTACCGCCGGCCCGAACCTGAAAGCCTGGTACACCGAACCTGTTGATACACTAAAAGGTGGTTTGACCAGGACCAGTCCCAGCGGCGGGCAGGGCGGCAGGCGAAAAACTTGTTCTCCTTTTCCCCGGGCCAACGCGGTACCACCCAACAGGCAGAACGGGACATCCGCGCCCAGTTGTTCTCCGAGCACGATCAATTCTGACATAGAGAGACCAATTCCCCAGATTTGATTCAAAGCTTTAAGTGTTGCCGCGGCGTCCGCCGACCCCCCCCCCAAACCGGCTGCCACCGGAATATTCTTGATAAGCCTGACCTTAACCCCGGACCGGACACAGCCCCGCGAGCGCAAGAGCTCTGCGGCGCGGTAGACCAGATTATCCGCACCGGGTGAAAGATCCATGCCTTCAATAGTGATTACAATATCTTTCTCTGCCGGACTGAATTCCAAAGTGTCATGCAGTTCAACCGACTGCATCACCATCTCAACCTCGTGGTATCCATCCGGCCTTTTCCCAAGGACATCCAGGGTAAGGTTCACTTTAGCCCTGGCCAGGAATTTTATAGCCATAAGTTTCCTCCGTATCTTTCCAGTATTAGTTAGCCGTTTAAATTAAAAATCCTTTATTACCAGAAATTTAAATAATCGATAATGAGAATGCCCTCATAAGATAAAAAAATGGCTTTTCAGGGAAGGAGGAAATTTAAACAGACAATGAAAAGGGCTTCAGGCAGCCACATTTTAGTCAACCTCTACACTAGAAGGCTTGCTTATTTCGAGGGCGACCGCCAGGTTAACCTGTACCCTGTCGGAGTGGGCAAGGCCGCCACGCCGACACCTACCGGCAGCTATGTTGTGGTGGTAAAAATAGTGCAGCCCGGGGGTATGCTTGGCACCCGCTGGATGGGCCTGTCCATACCCGGCGGCAATTACGGCATCCACGGCACCAATAATCCTTCGTCCATCGGCGGTTATGTTTCAAACGGATGCATCAGGATGTACAATCATGATGTCGAAGCACTGTTCCCAAAGGTCTCCATAGGCACACCGGTTGAAATTATCAAGGGTACTGCCGGGTCAAAACAAGTCAATCTACAGGGCAACCCGGGTGCAGGATCAAAAATCCATGTGGTCCAGGCAGGAGAAAACCTCTGGGCAATAGCCGCCAGGTATGATACAGATCTCAGCCTCCTGTTGGAAACCAATAAAATCAGCAACCCGGAAATTATTTACCCAGGCCGGCAGATAATCATACCAACTGAGATGTGAGTCGTGGGACGTGGGTATATTCTGCATTCCTTTTGGGTCGTGGGATGTTAGACGTGGGAAGTGGGTATATCCTGCATTCCTTAGGGGTCTTAGACGGTTGACAATATCTCAATCTCACGTCCTATTTCCCACTTCTCACGGCCACGTCCACATGGTATTTCCTGCATTCCTCTTGAGATCTTTGACCCTTGAGGCTCTCTTTCATTCCCACGTCTCACGTCTTACGGCCCACGTCCATTTTTTACGTCTATTTTTTACCATCGCCTAATAAGATCCATTCTAGATAGTATTGTGGAGATGGTGATAAATTGGGCGGTATTGTACTGCTGGGACTAATCGCGGGGCTTGGAACATGCCTGGGCGCTTTGCTGGTGACATCGTGCGGGCGCCTGCGCCCGGGCACGCTGTCTTTGCTGCTGGGTTTTGCGGCAGGGATAATGGCTGCCGTTATTATCTTCGACCTTCTGCCTTCATCCTTACGTTATGGCAGTCTCCCTCTGGCCTGCGCGGGCTTTTGCGCGGGGACCGGCCTGATGTACGCTCTGGATTTGTGGCTTAACACCCTGTCACCCTCCTTTATTAATAAAAAAGGGTACTATCTTAAAATGGGCTATCTGATTTCCACCGGTATCGCCCTGCATGATTTTCCCGAGGGGCTGGCTATCGCGGCCGGTTTCGCCGCCGCGGACAAACTTGGGCCGCTGCTGGTACTGGCCATCGGTATTCATAATATCCCGGAAGGGATGGCGACAGCGGCGCCCTTAAAGATCGGCGGGCTGAGCGCCAGGCGGGTCCTTGCGATTAACGCGCTGATCAGCCTGGTTACTCCACTGGGTGTTTTTGTGGGACAGGTACTGGTGGAGTCCTCCCGGACCTTTATCGGCCTCCTCCTCTCCTTTGCCGCCGGAGCTATGACCTATATCGTCCTGCACGAACTAGTCCCTGAATCACGGCGCAACAGCAAACCTCTCGCCCACTTCGGCATAATCTGGGGCCTGTTATTAATCCTGACCCTTAACCTCATTGCTTGAGTATCAGCCAGGCCCCCCCGGCCATCATCAGAGTGCCCAGCAAATTGTATAAGCTGAAGGGTATTTTATGCATGCCGAACAGCCCGAAGTGATCCACAAGACCCGCAGTGAGTACCTGCCCGAGAATAATAGCGGTTGTTGCCGGCGCTACCCCAACTTTGGGGATGCTCAGGACAACACTGTAAATAATCAAAACTCCCAGCACACCGCCTGTATAGGAATACCAGGGCGCCTGAAAAAAATCAGCCATACAGCCTCTGCCTGTCCTGCAGATAAAAAGAAGTATGGCCGTCAGCAGGAGTCCTGTAAGGTGTACAATAAATGTGGATTCCCATAAACCAATCACTTTACCCAGAGCGGAATTAACTGTTCCCTGGACAGCCATGGCAATTCCGGAAACAGCGGCTATCAACAGGGGCCAGACCTCTAACCGCATACACAAAACCTCCTTTTTTTTATTCTTTCCGCCTGGACTTTCCTTATTCCGCATCCGGATAGGCCAAAGTCCATGGTGTTGTAACAAGCCGCCGCCGCAACACCATGGACTGCTTTGTCCACAGAATGAAATATGGGTACAAACTCCTGCAGGCCGTCAGCCCTGTAACAGATTACCACATCAATACATAAAATGATTCTAAAGAGTGCCAGAATAAAGTGTTCTAAAACAAATTGCCGGTGTTGAAAATGATGTTTAAATCTGGAGGTGATTCTTTGAAAAAAGTGTTTAATCCCATGCTATTTTTAATGTCTTACGCCCCTGATGTGGAAAAAAACATGGAGATTATCATGTCCATATTACAGGCGACAACGGAATCGCTAAAAAACATAAAAAGCGGCATTGATAATTTTCACACTTCTGTTTTACGAGTTGCCAGCGTAATGCCCAATTCACCCCTTAACCAGAAGCAGCCTGCCAGCGTTTCTGAACCGGTGACCGGACCCGCACCCTCCGGGGACGCGGTTTCTGCCGATCCTGCCTTGCAGATTCAGATGCCGCCCCAAAACAGCATGGAGTAGCTGCTTATAACCCAACATGGCAAGGTCCTAATAAAAAACCGGGCGCCTATTTTGAGGCGCCTAATATTTTGGTCGTAGGTCGTAGGCCGTGGGCTGTAGGTATATCCTGCATTCCTCCCGGGTCTGACTTACTAAACTTTCATGCAAACCTACGCCATATGCCCATTAGCATACGGCTTAATTTGCCTACGTCTTACGGCCTGTAGCTTACGTCTTATTCAGGCCTTCTTCCGTTCTTCCAGCTGATCCCACTTCATAATTTTTGGGGGTTCCCTTTTTACTGCTTTATCTTCCACCTGCGTTTTCTGAACGGTGCTTTCAGGCGCAGCAGGCAAGGGAGATCCTGGTGATGCAGGCGGCATGACAGAACCTGCTTCCGGTTTGGCTGCTGCCTTTGAACCTGAACTTAAAAGACCCGCCATTAGATTGATCAGGCTGCCTAAATCAACATTCTGCCCCAAAACGCTTAATAAATTCAAAAGAGAGGACATGTTTATACCCTGCCCCGCAGTCGAGTTTCCAGCGCCCTGGCCTCCCAGCGCCTTCATCAGTGTACCCATCATATTTTCCAATGCCGGGCCTACCGCTGGCGCCGCTCCAGGCGCCGCGGCCGCCGGCGCAGGACCCTGCACCAGTGCCGGCAGCGCCGGCAGCGAGACCGGCACTGGCAGGGAGAAATTCGATTTAACCCCGTAACGGCGGCCCAACAGGCTTAAAATACTCATTAAATTTACCGAGTTGATGTAAATAAGCATTGTTTCCTGATCCAGCCCATACTTGGATGACTGCTCCAAAAGCCTGATTACATGTTCCCCCGGCATGACTTCACCCTTAATTTCTTCCGCCAAACAGATCACTCCTTGCTTTTTACAATAAACCCGGAATATTGGGGAGATTTAAGCCGCCAGTGATTTTAACAACTTCTGTTTTGATCATATCTTTTGAAGCTGTAATTGCCTTGTTAAACGCGCTTGCAGTCATGATTTGCAGTGCCGCGATATTGTCCGGACTCAGCGCGGCGGGATCAAATGAAACATTTAAAACCTCCTGGGAGCCATTCATCACAATTTTAACAGCTCCCTCTCCTTCACTGGTCTCGATTGTCATACTTTGCAAACCCTGCTGCAGCCTCTGTATTTCAGCCAGGATAGGGCCCATATTCATCTTTTTCTTTCCCTTCCTCTCAATAATGTAAAAAAAATTAAAAGAGTTTTAGGTGTAAAAAGAAAGCTGTTTTGCAACAGCTTTGCAACAGCTTTCTTTTTTCGCTCATTATATAAATATTTAGAACTGACTGGTGGCTAAAGGTGTACATTCCAGCACCACGTCATCGATTTTGACAGTGTTGGTATTGCCTGCCGCCGGGATAAAGGAGAAACGTACCATGGCGCTTTGCACGTTTTGATCGGTAACCGGCGTGACAAACTGGACCATGGTGTAGGCGCCGTCAGGGATACCGGTGCTGTCCAGTCTCTCCGAGCCAATCCCGATCTGGACACCCATACTGTCAAAGAACACAACTTCAGCAGTCAAGTTGAAAGCGCTAACCGCGGTAGCAGCCCCCAATGGATTTACATCTTCAGCCACCCAGAAGCTGAGGCGGTACTGGCGCCCGCTTACTATCCCGCTGGAGGTCATCTGGAACAAAGACCCAGGCAGGGTTGGGTTCAGGATGCCGATTTCAGCCGCATAGGTGCCGGAGTGCGCAAATGTGGTCTGCTGTACGTTGCTGGCGCCCCAGAAAATGGGATGATACGGATCCGCCCACCCCTCCAGGCCGCCGTCCCTGAGCCGGGTGCCGGCCGGGCAAACTTTCGGGCTCGGGCAGACCTGCACAAATATCTGACGGTCCTCAGAAACCTTGGCGGTAACCTGGACTACAGAAGTCTGGTGCAGCCGGCTGGCCCGCGGCAGTTCCCAGTTAATGTCCACATCGATGTTATGAAACTGGATAAACACATCATCCCTGTTTTTAACCTTGATCATTCTGCTCAGTTCCTGCAATTTGGTGAACTGAAGGTCTTCGGCAAAGTGTTTGACCTCATTATTCTTATTCACATAGAATATTTGTTTATGGATGGTGCCGCTGACAATAACCTTTTTTACATAAACTTCTCTCTCCGGGCTTACTGTGGGAACTAATACAATATCACCGGATGCAAGCTGGTCGACAAACACCGGCGTACCCTGCAGGTCCCGGACAGATGCGGTGATATGATCTACTTTCAATGCTAGTTCCGGCAGGGTGATGGTACTGTCCACCACTTGTTCAATATCCACTGCTTCAATAACTACCGGAACCTTGATTTCAATGCACTGAACCGGCTGGGTCTCACTGAAGAAAAACTGTGAAGGAACGGGCATGCTAATTAAACCTCCTTTAAAATTTATTAACCCATAGCGGGGCAGGGTATCTTGATTACCTGGCCGACGCTTATTACATCCGGGTTGGTGATATCAGGATTTATATCCAATATCATCTGAACAGTAACCCTGTTGGCAGCCGCAATCGAGCTGAGGGTGTCGCCTGCCCTAACTGTATATTCAGTTGGCGGGCATGGTGACGGAGTCACGGTCGGCACCGCGGCCGGCGTATATACATAAGGCTGGGACATTTCCCAAACTGTGGCTGTAACCCTTAATACCACTTCCGTGTGCAGGTCTGTGTTGACCTGATCTACATTGACATACTCCGGCTCAACTTTTACTTTTACATTCATACCATGCTTGGCGCCTTCAACCACTACGAATGTACGGAAATTAAGACGCTGGTGCAGGGCGTGGACAGCCTGGTCAGGGCATTCACCAACATAAACGACCTCCACATCGACTGTGCCTCTGATCAATACTTTGCCACTTAGAATATTGGTTTCTGTAACCTCGGTACTATCGACCCTGGTTTCCAGGACCTTCGTAACATCGGGTTTTGACTCGGGAACTTCGGTGGTTTCTCTTAGGACCACCTGGGTTTCACCGGACCCGATCTCTTGTTCAACTTTAAGCCGGATCCTCTCATAACCCTCTTCGTCTTCAAGCTCAGTCGGCACATCTCTCAAGGTCCTGGTTTCTGTTACAAAAACAGTAAGTTTGATAATTACATCCGCAAACAGAGCGGGATCAACAATCAGGCCAACATCAGCGCTTTCCACCTCGGCGTATGCCTGGACATTCATCCCCGCCTCGGCTTCGGGGACCTCCACAAATTCGCTGAACTTTATGGTGTGGTGCAGGTCGTGAACTGACTGCTCGGGTTCCATGGCAACATACAGCACCTGGAGCCTGACCTCTCCCTCAACAATAACCTTGTTGGCAATCACTCTTTTATCAGTAATTACGACTCTAGCCTCGGTGTTTAAAATTCTTTCCGCATCTGGTTTTTCCTCAGGCATGTCAAACCTGTCGCTGACAATAACCTGCTTGGTTTCCTTTTCGCCGATCAGGTGCTCCACTGTGATGTCCTGTGTTTCCAGTGCTTTGTTGCCGGCGGGTGTTTCTGTGAGGACTTCCAGTTCGTCAACATCGGTAACCTTAACAAAAACACTGAGCACAGCCGCAACATCAAACTTACGAGGGTTTCTGGAACTCGGTGTCAGGCTCACATCCTCCACTGTAAACTCGACATCATAGTCATCCCCTGGCCCGGCGCCCGTCACGTCTAAAGAGGTGGTAAAGTTTACATTGTCATGAAAAAAGTTGACAGACTGCTCCGGCTTAAAGGCAACATACGTCACCTGTAAGGTCAAGGTCCCATTGACAATAACCTTATTTGGAACAATGCTGACATCTCTTACTTTGGCCTTGGCTTCCTTGGACAGGATCTTTTCCACGTCCGGCTTGGCTTCCGGAACTTCGATCTGTCCCCTGACTACGGCCTGGACTCTATTTTCACCCTGAACCATATGGACTTTAAGCCGCTCGGTTTCAGCCATACTTAATCCTCCTTTCAAAACTTTTCTATACTAATATATGAGTGTGATACGAAAAAGTACCAAAAAGTGTAGCCAACCATGCAAAAAACAAAAAAAGAGGACCTAAGTCCTCTTCCTTATATTACTAATTAAACCTTTTTTGTTAATTGTGATATGTTTTTGCCATTTTTTTACCCGGTAAACATTTGAACAAACATTTTGCCGTAAGGACCGCCGCTCACCACACCAATCCCCACTTTAGTGTAGTTGGTGTTGAGAATGTTGGCACGGTGCCCGGACGAATTCATCAGGTTGGTATGAGCGCTTTGTACCGTGCCCGCCCCCGCCAGGTTCTCTCCGGCATAGCTGTACCGGACCCCGTACGACTTCATCATGTCAAAAGGCGACCCGTAAGTGGGAGAGGTATGGCTGAAATAGCCCTTGTCAATCATATCCTGAGCTTTCATTCTGGCCAGTTTGACCAGAGTCATATCTATTTGCAGGGGTTTTAACCCCGCGCTGGTGCGTTCCTGGTTGACCAGGTTAAACATGGTCTGCTCGTCCGCGCTCAACCCGCTGTTAGTCTGGGTTGGTGTTGTTGGTGTTGTTGGTGTTGTTGGTGTCGTTGGTGTTGTTGGTGTCGTTGGTGTTGTTGGTGTAGTCGTCGTTGTTGTCAGGGGCTTGATAAACATCTGAACAAACATCTTGCCGTAAGGACCGCCGCTCACTACACCAATTCCCACTTTAGTGTAGTTGGTGTTGAGAATGTTGGCACGGTGTCCTGACGAATTCATCAGGTTGGTATGGGCGCTCTGTACCGTGCCTGCCCCCGCCAGGTTCTCCCCGGCATAGCTGTACCGGACCCCGTACGACTTCATCATGTCAAAAGGCGACCCGTAAGTGGGAGAGGTATGGCTGAAATAGCCCTTGTCAATCATATCCTGAGCTTTCAGCCGGGCTAACTTAACCAGGGTCATGTCTATCTGCAGAGGTTTTAATCCCGCTTTGGCACGTTCCTGGTTGATCAGGTTAAACATGGTCTGCTCGTCCACGTTCAAACCACTTGTTGTGGTTGTCGGTGTGGTTGTCGGTGTGGTTGTCGGAGTAGTGGCAACGGTTTTTTGTCCGCCGGTAAACATCTGCACAACAATCTTTCTGGAACCCTGGGTAACAATTCCCAAACCAACCCTGTCAAAATTCTTGCTGAGTATGTTTGCCCGGTGACCGCTGGAAGACATCAAGGCACTGTGGGCCGAACTCACCGAAGATGCTTTGGCCAGGTTTTCGCCGGCGTAGAGGTACTGAATACCAGCTTTCTTCAACATGTCAAAGGCTGAACCGTAAGTGGGTGAAGTATGGCTGAAATAGTTGTTGGTAGCCATATCCATAGCTTTGGCCCGGGCCAGGCTCGAGAGGGTCGCGTCATACACCAGGGGATCAAGTCCGGCGCTGCTTCTGGCCTGGTTAATCAGGCTCAGCATCTGCTGCTCGTCCGCTGTGGCCGCAGCGGACGCGTTGGCAGGGGCCATGAAGCCTAAAGATAAAAAGCACAGAAAAAGGAAAATGGTAACAATGAAACCAGTCGTAATACTCTTCGAACGGAATCTCATAACACTTCCCCTTTCTTTTTTAGCCTCCGGAGTTAGCTGACGGGTTCGGTAAAAGACAACCCTACAATTCGGTTGTAGGTAGTAGGTTGTGGGTAGTCGGATTGTTTGTTGGAATTCGGCTATGCCGAATTCCTCATAATCTGACAACTGACTACTGACTACCGACTACTGAATTGATTCACCCCTGAAATTGGGCCCTCCGTACCTAAGTGATTTTAGGATTCGGCTTTTTTTTGATTAAGCAACCAGTTGCTGAATTCGGAAAAAGCAAAGCTTGTACAAAGGTAATTTTTGTACAAGCCTAATATAACCGTAAATAGTTCAGTCTGGCAAAGCCGGTAAATTTAACGGATATGGGATATTATAAACAGAACTGGCCGTGTTCTAGTGGAAATTAGATTTCACTTAAAATTAGTGAAGGGTGTTAAATATTAACAATCTAAATTTTCAATCCTTTTTTAGCTACAGCGGCATCTATCTGCACCAGTTTCAGCAGTATTTTCGCTTCTTGGGCGGCACAGCCTGAAAGCAGCAGCCTGGCCTGCCCCTGGACGATTAATTTTTGCAGAGCCTGGATAACATAAATTTCAAGTGTTTTCCCTGGGGCGGGGCTGTCCTCACCCAGCCCCAGGGCTGCCAGGAAACCATTATTATACCCGAGGGTGCTGCCCTCGGAATAGCCTTTTTCATACCCAGACTCAAACCCCAGGCAGTACCCCTGGTGATAGCCTGTATTCCTGCCTGACCGGTAAGCCTCTTCTTCCGCCTTTTTTCTGTCTGCCAGGGTTTCTTGCTCATCCTGCGGACCATAGGCCGCACCTAACTCAAGGTCCCCTGAAATATTTTTACCCATGGTCACCGCCCTTTCCGACTGTTTATTCTTTTAGCAGCAAGGCTTAAATAAGGCCCGGGAGACAAGCCCGGGGGTTTTTCAATATACTTGTGCCGCATTTTAAGACCGCCACTTTTTAATATAATCCGGCGCGTAAAAAACCGCACCCAGCCCTTCTGTCAGAACCAGGCATTCCAGACCATCAATTTCTTCCACGAAACAGGTTAATATAAACAGTTTCTTTTTCAACCCCTTGCAAAACCTTTTTAAAAAAAGTTCATCGAGGTTATAAAGCTCCCCCCATGTTTGACAGATGCCTTCCATCACAAGGGAAAATCTCCCGTCTTTCTGTTTCTTTATTTCAATATTTACAGGTGTTTTACGGGTTAAGCCGGTTAATTCCCTAATCCCTTCCAGATAATGGCGGGCTGTTTTTATAGCCTCATCCCTGTTTTTAAATCTGGGGCCGATTACAGGGATATTTTCTCCAAGAAAAGTTAAAGCAATGTCTCCTGAGACTATGGGCCGGTACATCATAACTAAAACTCTATATTCAGGCGGTTAATAACATTGCTGATCCTGTTAAACACTGTCAGCTTATCTGAGCCTGCAAACAACAGGCCCACGACTTCCTGGCCCTCGTTCAGGACCAGAGCACCGCTGTCGCCAGGCTGAGAATTCATATCTGATACAACCTGATCAGAAAACCAGACTTTCTCCTCTTCTTCCATTTCCACCTGTAAAGTTGTACCGGTAGATTTAACCACACCCCTGGTAATACCTGTAGTCCTGCCGCTTTTTACCACCTTGTCACCTGGTTTAACCTCCGCAACCCCCCGCATTTCACCAACTTCCAGAATACTGGCCATGGCCAGACTGGAAGAATCAAGTTTGGCCAGAGCGCAGTCAACCGTATTTTCACCCTTAAACCGCTTATAAAAGCGCACCTCGTAATCCTTTTTAACCAGGTTGAGAAGCCTGGTGCCGCCATTGGCCATAGCCAGCGCCACCGGGCATTCTGACTTGGACACATGTTTTTCTATAGGAACATAACGGTACAGTGTACCCACCCGGTCTTCCATTTTACCGCCGTCATAAGGACCTGGCTGCAGAATAGGATCGCCTATTTTAGCCCTGGGTTTCTGCAGGCTTGAGCCATTGGCCAGCACATGATTATTGGAGAGTATCATTAATTCCTTGGTGGCCTTGTCTTTAACTATAGCGCCCAGCGTGCCGGCAGTAGATTTGTAATGTCCGATACTCACACCCGGATGGCAGGGCCTTTCGCGCCTGGTTCGCACATCAAGCATCTTAACCACACCGATTTCCACCACATCGGTAGCCAGGCCGTTGATTTTCTCAGGCACAATATGGCCCCTGGCAAGGTCAGCGGAGGGTACTTTTTTTTCAACATAAACCACAAATGCCGGTTCGCCTGTACTTTTGTCTCCAATATGTTTGTAACCAATCCCGACACCAACAACATTTTGGAGGCCAAGCAGTTTTCCCCGGGTCTTTTTCAGCGCCCTGAAATATCGGTCCATAAGCAAATCCCCCTTTTAAATTGGGGACATTCTTAGCCGGGGGCGCTCCTCCGACAATGATATGTCCCCTTAGCCGTTGTCCCCATTCCAAAGTCCTACAACATCATATGCAGGACCCTAAAAAGGGGTACTTGGCCTAATAAGGGGATTTTGGTATGCCCATACGGTATTTGCCGCGGGTTTCCATACCGCCGATACCGTTAAAGCCGGTGATCGTCCCGGCAATAATGTCTTTAATGGAAATAGGGTCATAAATGGAAGTATAAGCTATTTTTTCAACCACAAACACCGGGTCGTAAGCGTGGATCATAACACGCTGGGGTGAACTCGCGAAGTTTGCGCCCGCGTTCAGGATGGCCTCGTAATGCGACTGGCACGCGCCAGCGAAAATAACCAGGTCATCCCTGCTTTTTTCATATTGGCGGGCAGCTTTAACTGCTTCAACAAAATAACTTGACGAATAGTAATTGCTGATGTCACTGAAGTCAGTCTTGCCCTTGATGAACCCGTCATGTCCGGTCAGCACCAGCAGGTCCGGGGCGTGTTTTTTCAGCAGGGACTCCACCACTTTGGGCTGCTGTTCTTCTTCAATATTGTAGCCGTTGGCCGGTATGCTAAGCTGTTTATATGTGGTTAAACAAAGATCCAGGTAATCGGCGTCCCCGTCAATATGCAAAACTGCCCCCGGCACATCGAAGCCGTCCAGGTTATTGGGATTGTTTTTATCGTTTTCTCCCTGTTTCGCCGCCCTGCCTAAAATGAACTCCCTGTCCTTCTGCCGCCTTGCGAAAATACGGCCCATATGTTCATTGCTTTTAATCGTATGCTCCCGCAGGTAAAAGGCCAGTTCACTTGATTCTATTTTTACCAGGTCTTCCAAAGGGGCATTGGCGTAAAGCCTGTAGTGAATGCCTTTGAGCAGGCAGTGTTTTTTCCCGACGTTATCTTTAACTAAATCCATAACTTTGAAGAAAATATCCTTGTTATAAGATTTTCTGCCAACCACATCTCCTACTTTTATCTCTCCCATTATTAAAACCCCTTGTTTTTTTCTATATCATATGAAAGTGACAATCTAGGTTGTGTATGACTACGGTAACTTTTTACAAGGGTTTCCATATATTAGTTATTAAAGAGAAATCTTTTGGAAGGAAATATAAAATGCTTGCAGCCGTGGTCCCTGTTCTTAATGAAGAGAAACGCGTGAAGAAAACGCTTGAAACCTTGTTATCCTTACCCTCAGACCTGATTGTCCCTGTTATTAACGGCAGCAGTGATAATTCCGGCAGCATTATCCGGCAAATCAAATCGCCGCGGGTCCTGCCCCTTGAATTTATTGAACCACTGGGTATCGACATCCCGAGGGCGGTAGGTGCGAAGGTTGCCCTGGACAGAGGAGCGACAGCGGTTCTTTTCGTCGACGGGGATATGAACGGAAATATCGCGGGGAACTTAAGAGAACTGGTGGCAAAACTATGGGGAAATGGCGCCGATATGGCTTTGACTGACTGTTATCCCGGAGAGTACCAGGCCAGTCTTTCAAGCCTCGCCTTCGAGGTATTAAACGCCCGCACTAAGTTAAACAAGGCTATAGGCCTTAACGGCTCCATAGGAGCGGCTTCACCCAGCCACGGGCCGCACGCTGTCTCACGCCGCCTGCTCCAGTCCGTCCCCCTGCGGGAGCTGGCCATACCGCCAGTGTCCCTGGGGCTGGCTGTTAAGAAAAACTTAAAAATTATCGTGGGCACCACTATACCCCATAAGGCGCTTGGTTCACCCGACAAAGACCCCGTCCATTCCGAACTGATCGCCCAAACAATAATAGGTGACTGTGCGGAAGCGCTTTATGCTTTCCGGAATGAAAAGCGCCGCCGCATCTTCAACGATGTGGAATACAACGGCTACCACCCCCAGCGGCGCTGGGACCTGCTGGAAGACTTCTGCCAGGGGAAATACAAAAACCCCGGCTCTTAGTACAGCCGAGGTCAGTTTGCATCTAGAGTCGTCCATGGTGTTGAAACCCGCTTGGCTCCTCTGCTCCGCGTCGAGTGAACTAACAGCTCGCTTCGGGCGAAATTGGACCGCCTTCAATTCGCCGTCCTGGCTCAGTTCAGGCTTTCGCGGACATCCTTGTCCGCTCATCCAATTTCGCAACCTTAGCTTCGCTGAGTTCACTTACGACGCTGCGCAATGGAGCAGCTTGTTTCAACACCATGGACTTAGTATTATCTTACTTCTATCTCTGATATAAAAACTCCGGCTCATGGTACAGCCGGGGTTTATTTGGTGTGCTTGTCTGCCACGGTGGATGCGCCGTAGGCCTCGGGTTTGATTTTGGCCCTGAAGCCGCTGCCGGTGACCATGCCGACCACTTCGCGGATCAGGTTTTTGGTATCCCCGTGCACACTTACGTCAATATGGATTTCCACATTTAGGTCGTCCAGGTCGTCAAACCCGAAATCTGCAAAGTACTTGTGGACCAGGCCGCCCACTTCCAGGCTCAGCGCGGTCTCATAAAATATTTTTTGGCGCAGGCTTTTAATTTTGCGCTGAATTTTTTTATGGTAGTAATAACGTGCTCCTTTACCCAGCCGGTGGACTACGATGGCAGTAATAAAGCAGGTATCGTTTTTCACCATGGAGTCTGAGCCGATAATAATCTTATAGGCCGAAGTCGGCAGGCCTTTGATATACCTGATAATATCGGCCATCATTTCCTCAAAATCCATTTTTCCTTTGGAAGGGCTGGTAAAATACATGTTCACCCCTCTATCCTTTACCCATACACCAACCTGCTGCTGTTAATACAATATTACTAATCAACACTACTTGTCAAACTTCTCCCTTTAGCTCCATAATATTTCCGGTTAAGACGGCAAACTCCGCCAGGCTTAAAGTTTCACCCCTGCGGGCGTGGTCGATCCCGGATTTTTTGAGCGCACGCAGAAAGCTTTCCTTGTCCAGGCCCAGGTTGGAGCCTGTCAGGGAGTTTAATAGTGTTTTGCGCCTCTGGCCGAAAGAAGCCCTGATTATTTTGAAAAACTCCTCCTCGCTGGCCACCCGCACAGCAGGTGACGGCCTTACCGACAGGCGGACCACCGCCGAGTCGACATCAGGCTGCGGAAAAAAAACCGTCCTGGGAACCCGAAAAAGCATCTTAGGCTCGGTAAAATATTGAACAGCCAGGCTTAAGGCGCCATAAGCTTTAGTTCCGGGCAGTGCTGTCATGCGGGCCGCTACTTCCAACTGGACCATGACAATAATCATAGAAAGATTAAAATGATTCATAAGCAGGTGCATGATGAGTGGACTGGTAATATAGTAAGGCAGGTTAGCCATTAATTTATACTTTCCCCTGCCGCGGCCAAATTCTCCCCCTGTCTTTTCCCATACCAGCCGGTCAAAATCAATTTTTAGGGCGTCGCCCTCAATGACTTCTATAACCCCCGCCCCTGCCAGCATTTCCGACAGGGCCGGCAGCAGCCCCTTATCCACTTCCACAGCCAGCACCCTGCCGGCCCTGCCGGCTATACGCCCGGTCAAAGCGCCCAAACCGGGGCCAATTTCCACAACCAGGTCCGCAGCGGTCAGTTCTGCCGCGGCTATAATTTTATTGATAATATTTGAGTCAACCAGGAAGTTTTGTCCGAGGCTCTTGCGGCAAGAAAGCCCGAAGCGCTGCATTACGGCGCGTACCACTGCCGGCGATATAGCTTCAAACACCCCCTGCCCCCCTGTTCCAGCTGTTTCTAAATATAACTCCCTTGATGTTCGACATAATGCAAATGTTTACCTTTTATTATTCCCGATTAAAGGCAAAAGAAAAAGGCCTTGCGGCCTTACGCTCTAATCTAAAACATATACTTTAACATGTCTCAAGCCCCAGCTGAGCGCCTCCTCCTGTGATTCAAAAAACAGGTCGATCCTGTTTCCGGTGATGCTGCTCCCCCGGTCGAGCGCTGTGGCATAACCATAGCCCTCCACGTAAAGCCTGGTCCCCAGCGGGATTTGGTTGGGGTCAACCGCGACAACCCCGTAATAGGGCTCTATTCCGCTGGATGTGTTGTAACCGGTGTAGGAATAGGCGGATGCTAACATATCAAGAGCTTCAGAATACCTGATATCCTCGCCGCCCCTTGACACTACCAGGCCGCTGCCGACCATAATGATTTTATTTACAGCTTCTGAAATAACCTCAGTTGACAGCAACTGGCGGCCTATCTCAACCTTGTCCCTGTATGTAACCAGCCAGGTTTGCCGCTCGGACCCCGCCTGACCTTCCCGGGCAACGCGGGTAGCGCCCTGCGGCAGCTGAGTGGTATACTTTCTTTCCGTCTCAAAATCAATAGCAACCTCTTTTATTTCTGTTGATGTGCCAATCCTGGCCACCAGGATATTCATACCCTGTTCGACGGGAGCACCCGCCTCAGGCTGAACCTCGTCGTCCGGCCCCAGTTCTATCGCGTATTCTTTTAGAAGGTCGCCTACTGTTTGACTTTGCGTCCTAACCTGCAAAAATTGCCCGTCCAGAGCTATATTCGCATCAAGCGCGCTTTTAACTGATATAACCATACCCTTCTTTGTTGATGTGTCTACCGGTGGTACAACCAGATCCTTCTCCAGCAGCACTACATCGTTTGCTTTCAAGACCCCGCCGACTGTACGGGAAAAGGTGTTGAGCCTGGTTTCCCTGCCGTCCACAACCAGTGTGACATTTTTGTTTAACCAGGCGTAACAGCCCAGCAGACATGCTGTCAGTACAAGCGCGGCCAATGCCAGGTGCATTGAAAACCTGTGTATCCGGAACTTGCCCGGCCTTTTATTCCCTTTGTGCAAAAACCTTTCCAATAATACTTGCCAACTCATCAAATGCCTCCTTTGCAACAGGTCCGGCACTTCTTAGGTTTGTAAGCCTTTTATCTTTTCACCTTCCATTTGCATATTTTACTGCTGTTGTGCCTTTCAAATGCTGTCCTGATACCTGTGCTGATAGTATGCTAACACACTTATATTTTACTACAAGTTGGCGGTTTTGGGTAGGGTTTATTTTTGTCGCTTTTTATCGCCTGCCTGTCTCTTATTCCAGAAACCTTGTCCGTCCTATAGCCATCCAGCAAATGTAAGGCAAATTTTAAAGCAAAATATGATTATTCCATTTACTCAGTAACACCTTAAGATTGTCTTGTAAGTCTTCTTTCAATAAACAAATTGACAGGATTTACAAGATGATAAGGATTTACAGGATTCTATAAACAAATGAAGACTTATAATTATTATTCATTTAATATTGAAACCTTTTAATGTTGTCTTAAAAAAACTTTTGCAAATAAGAATTCTAAAAAATCGATTTTATAATCCTGTTAATCTTCTAAAATCCTGTTAATCCTGTCAATTTGTTTT
>ENA-UOYA01002060-UOYA01002060.1-activated-sludge-metagenome-genome-assembly--contig:-NODE-2060-length-20099-cov-45.130613_pt1 | contig 20099 bp, 24 predicted proteins | sample MGYA00238163_ERZ764804 | MGnify/ENA primary metagenome ERZ764804 (study PRJEB28919, sample SAMN05720223) | activated sludge metagenome | isolation source: Anaerobic digester | place: Hong Kong... | reverse complement strand
GCCAGGCAAAATAGATGTTAGCCGGCTGACAACATATATATCTCAAACGTCTCATATTTTTTTTCAATCAATTATTTTTTCAATATTAATCCCAATACCAATTTACTCCGCCAGCCAAAACAGGTTGCTGATAATAACCATTTACCGCCGCAACAGATACCGTATCAAAATCATCTATTATTTCTTGCTTATCAGACATCGTTTCTCCTTCAGCAATCACTACATTTATATAACTAATATATACACCAGCTAAATAATATTCAAGCTTAACAGTTAAATCGGCAGTACAAGTCGTATTTATTGTAGCATAAATAAAATAACCGTTAATTTCTGCTGTCACTTCTCCGGTAGGTATGGCTGTAGTTGTTGGTGCAATAGTCGTAGTAGGAGAGGCCGTAGTGGTAGGTGCAACAGTAGTTGTCGGTGCTATAGTGGTAGTTGGTGTTGCTGTCGTAGTTGGGGCTATAGTGGTAGTCGTTGGAGCCAATGTAGTAGTAGCTATAAGACCTGATTTAAATGCTAATCCTTGTTCCAATATTGTTCCATTTAAAATCTGATACCATTTGTAATAAGTCTCATCATAGTCAGCAACAAACATACCTGTTGCGAGATTCTGATAAGTTGCATCAAAATACCACACGTCATTTCCACTGCTATACAATGTTCCATAAACAAAGCTCCAATTAACAACTGTAGCAGCAACGTCTATATGTGACACTGTATAATCTGAATCATACATCGCATACTCAATCTCTTCGTGAGCAACAGTCGTTGTCGGGAAAATAGTCGTGGTAGGAGCAGCAGTTGTTGTAGGAGCAATAGTAGTCGTTTGAGGTATAGTAGTAGTCGGAGCTAATGTTGTAGGTGCTTTAGTCGTTGTAGGTTCCAATGTAGTCGGAACTAAAGTTGTAGGAGTTAATGTTGTAGTCGGAGCAAGAGTAGTTGGAACAACAGTAGTTGTCGGAGTAACAGTAGTAGTAACGATAGTAGTTGTCGGAGCAATAGTAGTTGAGATTGTTGTTGTCGGGGACACTGTTGTCGGAGCTGTTGGAGTATAGTCTTCTGCCTCAATAAGTTGCACATCCATAACCTCCTCAAGCATGTCCATAGAACCATAGTTAAGAATGTAAGTCTTACCATCATAAACAAAAGGCTTGCCAAAAGAAATCATATTTGTCAGAGAAGCATCATTGATAATCTTCCCTGAAAGTCTTCTTTTCTGCTTGCTGAAGAAATGAGCAACTTCATAAGAGATGAAATCATACAAGTAATATTTCAAAACAGAAGAAGCATAATGAAATCCTCTCATCGGAGGGAAATAATCTGCATATCTGAATATTCCACCCTTATGCGTCAAGTTGTTATTCAAGTTAACAGGTACTTCCCCTATATCTAAAGAGAGCTCTCCCTTTATATTCGCCTCCGGCAATATTATGTACTTCTTCTCAATACCCTCTGCTGTGTTTGAGCTATCGAGTACAATCTTTATATCTTTTATAGAGACAACATAATTAGTGTTAATAGCTGAACGCAAAGAACCCTCTATAACCATCCAAGGATAAAATCTTATAAGCAATATCCCAGGTTCCGGAACATGGTCTATGTTTATTTCGAGACCTATGTCTTTCATGTTATCTACCTTTCCTGTTATGAAGTGTATTCCAGAGCCTGGGTTTCCTCCGCTTTCAAGGTCAAACTCTATATATTTCTCATGTAAACTATCATATTCTTCCCAGGATTCGTTCATAACAAACGTTTTTGTAGAGGTGTAAAGAAAAATATTACATCTTATCTTCAGTCTGTACGAATAGCCTGTATATCCATCACGATGAAGATAATTAATGAGGATATTATAAGAAGGTACTGTCCTGCTCGATGAAAACTTCTTTACAGTATTACTTGCAGAGAAAGATATTTTTATTTTTCTGTCAACCCTATCAACGGAAATCTGATATCCAACATAAGGTCTGTTAATAGGTATAGAATAATCATCTCCTGTGATGAGCAATTGATTAATGTCATAATCCCATTCTGTCGGCTTAGCTATACGCAAATTACTCGACGACCAAAAAGGAACAAACTGCAATGTGTAGAAATTAACAGTCTTGCCGTCAATAACTTTTTGGTCATTATAAGAGTAAACTTCCTCTTTAGGGAATCCACTGAATATGTCGTTTTTGAAATGATAATCCTGCGAGGTGTCGAGCTCTCTGTATGCAGGGACGATGTCTAATATCCCCGACTGCTCAATGAAGATGAAAGACTGTGAAGTTACTGTACTGCCATAAGAACTTATTTTTCCTATATCGAACAAAGCGTAAGTATTATCTCCTACGAAACGTATCTGACACCCTATGCCTCTTAATATAATCTCTAATGCCTCATACAAGGTACCTTTTTCGAAAATCTCTGAGAAGACAACGCCAGAGAGGATACTTACGTTATTCTCATCCTGTTTCAAAACCCTCGACGTGTCGAGAGAACAAAGAAAACCTATCTTGTTGAAAACATAAGAAAGAAAATTACTTATCGAAAAGTATCTGTAAGGATAATCAAAATCTATATTTGACAAAAGACCAATGTTATCCCTTACTGTCAAGACAACATCTGAACGATAAGATAACGACTGTGAGAAGCTGTCAGGAGTTACATATCCTCCCCATAATGTGTTTCCGTCAACCTTTATTATAACCTTGTATTTCGTTGCGTCAGACGTGAAAAACTCCGTATAATCTATCTGTGCAGTGTCTTTTATGATTATCGTTGCAGATGTTTTAACTATCGGAGTGAGAGGTTCCCCATCAATGTTGTCTGTCTCTACAACGATAGCAGGGACACCCATTGCCTCTATCTCTAATGCTGTACCGGAAAATCCTTTTTTTCTTATCTCTAACCTTATCATCCTGTCACCAACGCTCTTTATCTCCTTGTAAAGATATAAGCCATGCGACGAATCTATCCTCGTTGTTGTAGGGGATATCGTAGTCGGATAAATGGTCGTCGTGGGAGTTGCTGTCGTCGGAGCAATAGTTGTTGTAGGGGATGCCGTAGTCGTCTGTATTAAGGTAGTTGTAGACACTATCTGCCCTGTAATTTCTAAATATTCATTTCCAGGATTGTCCCACGGCTGACCAGCTAAATTCACAAGATATGTTCCATTGGCTGCCTTGTCGCTCCCTTCTTGCGAGGTGTAATACAATTCATCCGAAGGATCGAGATATACATAACCTATTATTTCTCCTTCATAGGCATAAACAGCTTGATTAAAACAAGATTGTTTTGCTGCATCACCATAACTCTCCGTATAACCATAATATGCTATCTGTTCTCTCATCTTGCTCTTTTTTCACTCGCCCTCTCTGAAGAGAGCAATATATCTTGTCCTGAAAGCCTTCCCTCAACAATTATTTTCTGTGTCGCAAGAGTAACTATACCTCCATTAGATGTTCCTCCAGAATATGCGTAATTGTCTTGTGTCTGATTACTACTTCCTGCAGAAGATGCTACAGAGGAGAACGCTGCCGATGCTGCAGAAGCTAAAGCTACGAGGGCTACACCAGCTATGATAGCCGTCTTAGGGTTTGTCACTAATTTCTTTAGTGATTCTGCCCCAAGTCCTGAAGCAATGAGTATCTCTCCGAGTTGTCTTGCCATAGAGAAAAACGGCTGAAGCAAGGCGTTAACAACACTTGCAGTGTCCACCTTACCTGTCTTCATGAGAGAAGTGACCAATGACTCCACTGCTCCTCCAATTGAATCTGTGAGGGTATAAGCTATAGAATTGCCGGATATTTCTATCTCTTTTGCAGCGTCTTTTAAATCTGATGAAAATTTATTTACATCTTCCCAAGAAGGCATCTTAACTTTATACTCTGTCGTGACAGAAGTTCCTTTTATGCCTGAAGAAGGTACTTCAAGAGGAGTGAAAAGTTGAGACTTCAATTGCTGCAGCTTCTCATATTCTTTAGTCGTCAACCGTAACGATGCCAACCTCTTGTCTATAGCTGCTATCTCTGTGTTTATAGACCTTATTACAGTCTCATCTGTAGCGAAACTTAAAAGCTTCTCTCTCTCTTCTTTCTCTCTCTGAAGTTGCGGTATCAACCCGTTAGCTATAGCTGCAGCCTCTTCTTCTCTCTTCTCTTTTGCATCTTTTGCAGCGTTAGCCTCATTGATATATGCTTCTAATTTCTGTCTTACAAGAGCAGATAATTCCGACTTTGATTTCTTATCTATAGAGGCAAGCATGAACTCTGCATCAGCAACAGACTTTACAGACGAGACGATATTATTTGCATTTGCTTCAAGCTCTTCCTGATATTTTTTGTTTCTCTCAAACTCTTCGTAAGCAAGTCTGAAAGCTTTCATGTTTCCTCCCAGCACGGCAGTCAACTTCTGCCAGAAAGTTAAATCTTGAGATTGAAAGACTTTATTTAGAGTGTTTATCCAATCTGTAAGGCTCTTTGCAAAGCCTTTAGTCTTATCCGTTCCTTTTCCTATTGTCTCTAACAAGTCACCAAAAGCATTTTTAAGTTGCTTCCACGACCCAGCAGAAGTGTCCGCAGCAGCCTCTGCAGCACCTCCAAACTTCTTCTGAACATCTGCGAGGATAAGCATCTGAGCCTCGTACTTCTTACCATCATCGACGAGCTTTCTAATATTCTCTGTCTGCTCTTTAGTGAAGATGACACCTGTCCTGCGTAACAGCGTGAGCCCCATGTTCGGGTCTTCAAGAGCCTTCCCGAGCTGCAAGACAGCAGAGTTGAGGTCTGTGCCCATTATCGTTGCCAAGTCTTGAGCAGAAGCTATGGCTTTCTTGAAAACCTCTCCTTGTATCGAAGTGAAAGATAAAAGCCTTGTCATAGCCTCTATAGTCTCCTCATCACCAAAGGTTGTCACTTTCTGAAGCTCTGAAGCGTAGTTTTGAAGCTCTTTAGCTGTCATGCCTACTGCATTTCCTGTAGCAGTAAGCTGACTCTCCAGCTTTGCAGCTACGACAGCAGCTTCGTTGTATGCCTTAACGATGCTCTTTCCGAAGTTGACGATAGCCCTTACAGAGAAAGCAGCTACGACAGCAGTGCCTATCTTGCTTAAGAAGTTCTTGAACTTGCTCGTCTCTTGCTTGCTCTGCTCTATGCCTTTCTTGAATTCAGAATTATCAAGACCCAGCTTAACAAATATCCTACCTAACAGTCCCATCCTTTTTACTCTTTTATAAGACCTATCCTTTTCAGCTCACTTATCTCATAGTTAGAGATAGTGTAAATCTCTGTGTGTCGTATCTCGTTCGGAAGACGAAAGATGTCCTGCGGTCTTCGCGGAGGGTTCTTCAGTTCCGGTGTCAATATCCTCGCATTCCATCCAAGCCATCTGACCATCTCCCATTTGTTTATAATCTCTTTCTCATGCGCTTCTTTCCTTAAGAGGTACTCCCGATAGGTCACAACACAAGCATCTCTCTCACTTAGTCCTTGACCTATCAGGAACGCCTCAATAGTCTCGTAATCGCCGACAAGCGAAAACCTCTCTTTTTTTTTTCTTCTTTCTTCTCCTCCTCCTTTGCCAGCTGCTCCACGCTTTTTCCAGAAAGCAACTCTATAGCTTTCTTTATCATCTCGACAAACTCTGAAGGGTTACTAAAAGACCATATCTGCATGTCCATAAGAGTTATGTCGAGCTCTTGAACGGAGGGGTCATCGAAACGTCTTATATTGTTAGCATTTATAGCTGCTGCATATAACAAACGTATATATGCCTGTTCTATATCCGCCAAGTCTGTTGAAGATTCTATCACCCACCCCCTCTCTTTACATACCCTGTAAAGCGAAGGAGTGAGTAACAGCTCTACCTCCTTTCCTTTAACAACTATCTTCTGCAAAGGGTTAAGCATAACCTTTTATCCTAAAGTCGTTGTCGGAGCAACGGTTGTTGTAGGAGTAGTGATAAGTTGTAACTCTCCTACCCCTGTGAAAGAAATGTCCCACGTTACCCTGTCCGCATCGTCATTAGTAGCTGCTATGCTCGCCACTAAAGCATTGCCTAATACACCAGAGGTCTGCGTGCCAGCTGCAACTTCTCCGATGAATAAAGACACTTGAGAACCAGCCTTTAAGCTCTCAAAAAGTTGCTCCTGATTACTTCCTCGCTGATAAGAGAAAGAAGCCGAAGCCTCCCAGCTCTTATTGCCCATCATCCCCTTAAACCACTCGCTGTCCTTGTCGGATATGTCTATCACATTTCCATTGACTGTCCAATTGCTGGACAGCTCCCCTACTATTGCTGTGTTGGTGCTCGAACCTGTCACCATATACACCCTGTGTTTCTTTCCTGCTTCTGCCATCGTATTAAAAATTTATTTTTGTGTAACTTGAAATCTTACTCTTTGTAATTGTCTGAATATATGTTTGTTGTTTTCGTCTATCTCTTCTATCTCCGTTAGCGTCTCATATGTAACATTCCACACTTCGAAATGTTCTACAGACAAAGTCTCTTTTACGTTTTCTCTTATCTTCTCTATCATGTCGAGGCTTTCTGCAACATCTGTGTTGTCACTTATGACCTCTATTATACATGTCACCGCCCATTCTACCAGCGTCTTTATGCCCTCCGGTGTTGTGTCCCAGCTGTGCACCTCCACCCTTGGCAAAGAACCATATGTCCTGTATCCAAGCGACTTTATAGCCGTGTTCAGTGCTTTCGCTAAATACTTATTTGGTAGAAATATGCTCATACTACTCTGTTTATAGCGTCCTGAAGGATTTTAATAACTTCGTCTTCGTTTTTTCTCAATGCTGGATAGAGGAATGGTCTTGCCTTTGTTCCTTTCCTCTCTATGCTCTTTGCTATAGCAAAAGCTAAAGATTTAGCTCTCGTCTCGTAGTCCTGCTGCTTAGCTGAAGGTCTTTTTGTATTTATGTTTAAAGTACTAACTATATGTTTCTTCTTTACCCATTCGAAGATAGGCTTCCACGGCTGCGGAGTCCCTCCTTTCCTTCCAAACTCAACAAAATATGCGTAATCTGTATCGAATCCTACTTCCACATCGAAACTACCCCTTGCATCAACAACCTTACCACTGTTTATCAACTTGCCTGTTGCAATGCTGTTGTTTTTTTTAAGATTGCCTTGAGCGTCAGCGAGGATTTTCATGCCTACCTTGTTTAAACCATCTCCAGCAGCCTTGTTTACCTTCTGCGAGAGAGAATTAAACTTCTTGTTTAAAGCTTCTATCTCACTGCTTCTTATTTCGAATCCTGTGTTTCTCATAGCTGTGTGGTTGTTGGAGCAACAGTTGTAATTGTCTCAATAATATCGCTGCTCATCAAAAAGCTTCCTGTGATTACCTGAAACTCGCCTCTGAAATTCGACTTTCCGAAAGCGTCTGTAGTGACAATAGAGCGAGGAGTGATAGTGCTTTTGTTATATACTATTTTTTTTATTTCAAAATCTACCTTTCTTATCTTTATGATTACAGGATAAGCGTTGCCCTCCTGCTGATAATACAAAGCTCTCGTCCCAGACAATATTTCCACGTTTGCAGGGAAGATACCTTCAGAGATGTAAGTGATGACCTCTTTCCCATAATCGCTCTCTGTAGAGAAAGCAGAGAAGAGCTCCACACTGTCGAGAAACTGTCTTGCATTAATCATAAAACATTTTGTATTTTACTCAATATCTTTCCTAAAACGTTATTGTCTGCCACTCCATCGAAGAGCGCAGAACAATATTCTAAAACATTGTGCTTGTAAATCTGAATGTTTATGTCGAGCGGTTCAGTGGTGTATTCTATAACAACATCATAAGGTTCTGAAAAAAATACCTGACTCTTATCACAGTCTTCTTTGTAACTAACATCCTCCCCTGTTACAGCATCCTTGCAGCTTACTATAGTCTTAACAGGTAACAGATACAGTCTCTGTCTTGTCACAGCTCCTTCTGTAATAAGACGCAATGTGTTAGGAGATAATGAAACATTAAGTATATCCTCTACTTTGCATATAGCAGACAGGAGCATAGATGAGAGCTCCTCATCCCTGCTTGTGCCTGTTATGTTAGCATAAGTCTTAACATCCTCAAGAGTTATCTTTTCAGATATTGTCTTAGAAATCCTCTGAAGTCGCATATCTCCACATCTTTTTCTCAACCATCATTTTTACAATAGGCGCTGTACTTTCAATGACACTACCTGCCTTCAGCCCGTCATGTTCAATGAGAACGACGGCTTTGTCGAGGAAGACAGTAGGCTCTGCCTTATTCTCATAAAGCAAAGCCTCTTTCTTCTCTTCTACAGGCTTGACGGTTTTATTAACTTTTTTTATTGTCTTTGCCATCGTATTTTTATATTATGTCCCTGATGTTGTCGTAGGAGCAATTGTTGTAGTAGGAGCTACTGTTGTAGTAGGAGCTACTGTTGTAGTAGGAGCTGCTGTTGTAACCTCAACTACAGGAATAGGAGATGAAGCTTTTGTTACAGAAGCTATTGCTGTAGCTATGCTTGAACACCATACGTTTCCGAGCTTTGCGTAAGTAGGAACCACAACGTTTCCTCTCCAGCGTAGATACAAAACATAACTGTCAGTAGAAGCAACCCTCTCTATCTCCATCTCGATAGAACCTTTCTGATACAGCCACAGAGTTGTAGGGTCACAGACAAGCAACTCGTCTGTTGTCATCTTTGCTGTCTCTACTATAGTACAACCCCTAACTTGCATCTGTCCGTTCGGGAGTATGTTAAGGTAGTCAGCAATCTTGTTTTTCAGACTGCGAAGCTTTGTCGTATTGCTCGGATGAACAAATGCGATGGTGCCTACATACTGTCCTTTCGATTGTATGTTTATCTGTGTCTGACAGGCAAGGATGAGGTCTGCAAGGTTTGCGTCTTCCAGAGAAGCTGTAAGTCCAGCTGTAGCAGCATTGAAAGGAGTAGCTCCCTGTGTGCTCAAGCCGTACACGTGTTTAGTGTTAGACCCACCGTCAGCTCCGTCACCCTTAATTATCTTCGTGTCGAGGTCGTTGAGGACAGCCTTAAGAGCCATGCTCTGTGCCCACGTTACGAAGTAATTCATGTCTGAAGCTACTTCCTGCGAGAAAGGAAGTTTTGCAGCAATCTTTGCTATCTCTCTGTATTTCTCAACTACAGAAGCTCCATCACCAGTAACGATAGGGCTCATCTCTCCTACATAACCTACGTTGCTGAAATAAGCACCGTCCATCCACATAACCCTGTTCTTGTCTTGCGGAATAGTGACAGGAGTACATGCAGCGATGAACTTGTTAGGCTCATATCCTTGTGAGTAGATAGTTGTAGAAGGCATTGTCCTGTTTACATCACCTGTAAGACCAGATGTTACCACGCTTGTAGGGTCAACCTTTATCTCAAAAGCAGATGTCCTAACCCTCTTGCCCTCCTTAAGCTCTTCCATCTCTGTCTTGAAAGCTTCACTATTTACTACCCTCTTAAGCTCTGTGCCAAAATCTGCAGGTTCGCTCTTTGAGACAATGGCCTTTAGCTTCTCGTTCATCTCGTTGATGCTCTTGTCCAATTTTTCAATGTTAGACTTCGCCTCTTCCAACTCCGTTTTTGTAGCGTCCTTCATCTCTTCCATAGCTGTCTTTGCTTCGGCAGCCACTTTCTTTGCAGCCTCTATCTCATTCCTCAATTCAGCTGCTTTTTTTTCCAATTCTTCCATCTTTTTCTTAAATTAAATTAGTTTCAAAATTCGTTTTGTGTAGTCGTTGTCTATTTTTACCTTTAGTCTTACCAAGTCGTCGTCAGATAGATTCTCAACTTTTGAGAAAATTGTTTCGACAGCTTCAGCAAGTTTCTCCTCTTCGCTCTTCTTCTCTGTTCCTGTGATGACTGCTTGAGGGTTTGCTGCCCTGGTGACAAGAGATATTTCTATCAACTCCACCTCGAGTAACTTCCTTATGTCTGTCTCTTCATCCATTAGATATTTCTTCGTGCGATAAGCAAAAGAGACCTCGTCGAGAGCATTGTCTTCGACAAGGATAGCAACATCTTTTCCCTTGCTCGTGTTAGAAATCTTTGCTTTAAACCATAGACCTCTATCGTCCTCACGCATCTCAATAATCTTTCCGATAACATCATCCATGTTATGCTGCCAGCAAAACTTAACTCTTTTAGCATCATTGATGAGAGTGTTTGTAAATGCTCCCTGCACAACTATATCGTTATAGCTGTCCACGACACCAAAGACAGAAGCATATCCTTCAATAAAAAGGTTACTGTCTTCCCTGACAGCTTTTACCTCTTGTGCTCTTTTTATCTCATAATCCATCTCTTCAAAATTTTTCTCTACAAAGATAAGTAAGATATATAAAACAATCGGTTAAAGGCTAACATATCTATATAATAACTTTTCAACATCATTTTCACTTAGGCACCCTCTGAACAAAACACGAACAGTTTATTATGTTCTCTGCAGAGGCTCCAAAGGAATCATCACGAGGAAACTCCATCTCCTCCCCTCCGACGACGAAGAGCTCTGTATCATCTACCGCTACACCATCCATCACTTCGTGAGCAGGACGTGTGTTATTGCCGGATATACCCCATACCTTCAAGAAAGGTATATCAAGAGCTTTTATGCTCTCGCTCTGTGCGTAGCTCAATGCAGAGAGTGTCTCTGTCTGAACAATCCTTCTCACCTGCCACTCCATAACATCCTTGTAGTTGTCTATTATCTTTTCGAAGAGTGCTTGTGTCATTACTTCTACAGAAGAACCCGACTCATTCATCACATCACGTAGCTGGTCAAGGAACCAATCTCTATACGAATCGTTGATAGTAGTTACCTTCTTCCCTGCCCTTGTCTCGACAAACTGAAGAAACCTCTGATACCAGAAGTCGTTGTCGTTCTTTCTCTGAAAGAAGTCATTGACAGCCTCCCTTGCTGCAGGCACTCCGACAGTAAGATACATGTCCGGAATTACCTTATTCATGTATTCCCCTTGCAGAAGTGAAGGAGCAGAGGATAACCACTTGTTGTAAGGTATATTCTGAAGAGCATCTATAGCCTTTACAAGCTCTTTCTTCCTCTCATGATAGATTACCGAAGCATACTTGTTGCCCCTCTTCAGTGCTTGTAGCCTCTGTCGCTGTGCATGTGTCCTGTCTTCTATAGAGAGTCTCTTCCTCATTGATTATTCTCATTAATATCGAAAGCCATAGGGTCGCCATAGCTCTCTCCAAGAGAAGTAGTAATCTCGTCAGCGAAAGGCTCGTTAACAGGAGGGAGCTCCAGGAGAGCCCTCCTCTCATTTATCGAGGTACCAGCCAGCTTGTACACTTCGAGCATTACACGAGGGTCAGCCCTCAAAATCTCAACCTTGTCAGTGTTTATAATAAACCTCTCACCAGCCTTCAATTTGCAGAAGTTACTGTAATCCTCCAAAAACTCGTTAAGCAAAGGTATACCAGCTTGCTCGTAGATAGCTTTCTTTGCTTCCTTAGCGTTCTCATATTTTGCCTGTCCAAGAAAAGTGTCCACAGAGATTCCATAGACAAAACACAGAGCATTTATAGCATACTTGCTTGTGTCGAGGATGGAAAGGTCGGCAGGAGTATCGCCGAGACGAAAAACTTCGATAGGGACACGTAATATCTTGTTGTAGTTAGACCTCATCTTGTTCATATCTTCTTCCAGGTTGTCAGCATCAATCTTGTTGATGCCTAAACTGTCTGCCTTAGGAGTTATTATATTGCTTACCCCTCCCTTTGTCAAAGCAGTATTCTGACGAGCCAGAGCACTCTCCAACACCTGTAAGTAATTAGCTGCTGAAGCAAGAGGGGAGAGACCATAAAGGCTCTGCGATTTTGTGTTGTAGTCGAAAGACATCATCACATTGTCTGTAGTCATTATCTCATTAATGTTAGCTTTGCCGGACAATTTAAAACCCTTTATAGGCTTAGTAGCCCCCTCTGACACTATCTCCACGTCTTGAGAGTTCATCACGTACATACTTGTGAATCTATCAACCTTTAACCCTATCCCTTTCTCGAAGAAGACGAAAGCATCACCAGTTAAAAGCCTGTTCACTGCCCACGCCTTGATGAACTTACCTTTCGTGAACCTGTCGTTAGGCCTGTTTAAAAGGTCTGCCTCCCAACGTTTTGTCAGTACTGTCCCTTTGCTGTCCACGAGCTCTACATACTGAGCCAGCTCCGCTACAGCATTGCCTATAGTAGTCCCCACTATGCCTCTAACAATAGCGTTTGTCTCATAAGTCTTTACTAACTCTGCTCTATCATAAGAAGAGAAATCAATCCACTTAGTGTAATTTCCAATGTTTCTGAAGAGCTCTGTAAGATACTCGTTGTTTATGTTGTCAGAGTAAAACCCTTTCAGCTCTGTCATCTCTCTAAAGAGTTTATTCCTCTCCACTTCATTTTCCTTTTTTATAGAGAGAAGCTCATCCTGCATCTTCTCTATCTTCTTCTTTCCAAAAATATCCATCTTTTCTACTATTTAATTATTATCTTGTCCATGTTGTATCCATTGCGCATTAGATGTGTATAAACTCCGTACCTGATAGCATCAATAGAGTGGTTGAAAGCATCGACCGGAACGTTTTCAAACTCCCTGTCATCTCCTTTCTTCTCTTTCCACCTGTAGTTGTTTTTCTCATGTTCTATGTTATCTCCTATGAACATAACATCGAAGTTATACAAGAAGAATATCTGCGATATTATTGAACCATCCCCTTTTATACATCTCAAAGCGTTAAGACCATATTCCCTCAACTCCCGTATCGACTTAGGCTCTGCCTCATCACAGTAAATCTCCATGTCACATTCAGAGATGTTTTTCAATCCTCTGCTGACCTGCATGAAGATGCTCTCTGCTGCGCTCTTATAGATGTTCTGTATATCTGTCTTCAGTAGAGAGACGTTCTCGTTGAGCTCATCGATATGAAAAATCCTGCTGTTGAGAGGATATATATTGTGTATCTCTTTGTTATCTATATATTCTATCTTGAAATCTACATGCACGTTACAATTTTTAACAAAGATAGTAATAAATTCATCATCTATGATTACACTCTCTTTTGTCTTTACATCCTGTCTTATAATCTTCGCTATATCGCTATTCATCAATCCTTTCTGATAAGCTACCTCGTAAAGATATATGCTGTTACTGTTTCTGTCATAAGCTATCCGTACGATAGATGTAGGATCGTTTGTGAAACCGAAGTCCAGGCCGTACCAGAAAGGCAGATGTGAAGGAAAAACATTTGTCTTCCTCCAAGAAGGGAAAATCATCCCTGCCCTGTTCGTTCCTCTCTCACCGCAGCCATAAATCTTCCAGCTCTCAGGGTCGGTATCCTTCAACCTCTCTATCTCACTTATTGTCTCTTCAGAGAGATAAGGGTTGTCCTTATATGTAGAAACCATTACGCAAGCGTCATCTCTTTCCAATAGCTCATCGTAGATATAACTTACAACCATCGAAGGATTGAAGTCTATTATTGCAAAACATTCTGTTCTCAAGAGGAGCTGAAGGATTTTTGGCCTCTCTATCTCGTTTACTTCATTAACGAAGAGTACATCTCTCTTCCTTCCTCTTACCTTCTGCTCTTCATCGACAGAGAAGAACTCTACCAAGTTTCCGTTAAAATAATATTCAAGAGCACTTTTGTTGAAGAAGTCATCAGACCACAGCCCAAGACGCATCATCTCGTTTTGAAAATCTCTCAGCACTGTTGCTACGATAGATGGTCTTGTAGCCCTGACGACAGATATAGTTATGCCTTTATATTCAGTTATCATGTAAATGATGAAATGTATCACAGCATAGGTCTTCCCAGACCTCGTACCTCCCTGAAGAGCCATTATCCTCCACTTCTTCCATTCGCTTAAGAGAAAAAGGAGATTGGGATTTAGGTCACTCTTCTTCTTTCTGTATATCTCCGTCAGATTGTTCATCTTGATTCTCACTCACTCTCCTCATCTTAGAGAGAAACTCCTCCCTTGTCTTTAAAGTATCGTCATCTTCTTCTATGACAACGTTGTGCTTGTCTTTATAAACGCTCGGCTTCCTGTTTTTTAGCCAGAAGGCTTGTGCTCCAACATCACCAGGAACATGCTTCGTTGTTATCTTAACCTTTGTGTTTTTCACTTCTCCTGTAATTTTGTCTACCTCTGTCTCTACTGTCCTCTCCTCATAAGAATAACCTAAAGCTCTCTTTAGGAGAGCGTTTTCCACTTCAAAATCCACAGGAGCTTTTCCTCTTTTTATTGCCTCAGAAAATTCAGTGTATTTTTTCTCATACTTGTAATAAGTATCGAGGCTTATTCGCAGGTTTTTAGCTATCTGTTTATCCGACAGTCCACTTCTCGCATAGCCTTCTGCAAGAAGAGGAAATGTATCCTTATCATACTTTCCTTTAGCTCCCCTTTTGCCCATCTCTTTGTATCTCCTCCAAATGTTCTTCTACTATATCCATGAACTTGCCTATAGCTTGTCCTGGAGATTTAAATCCTTTTTTAAAAGCCAAAGTTAATAAATCCTTCAGTCTTTCATATTCCTTTTTCTCTATGATGAACGATTCTGTCTTCTCAGGGTCTATTGCCATGAGCATGTTTACGAATCTATCCCTGCTCTCTTCAAGGAGGCATATGTTTATATAGCTAAACTCCGGCACAGATAGGTTCATCTGGTTTATTGTCTTTGCTGTAGCCTCTATATCCTTGTAATCTACTAATGCAATATCTATCTCATTGAGTTTATTCTGCAATATAGCTACTATATCCTCTCTTGGGTTGCCATGAATGTCGTTATGTGCCAGCTGCAGTCGTATCCTTGTAGAATCGTCAACCTTATCCATAACTATGCAATAAGCTTTCTCTATCCCTGCCTTTATCGCTGCTCTTATGCGATGATGACCAGATATGCAAAGTAGCTTTTCTCCTTCTCCCTGTCGCATGAGAAGAGGAGCCGACGTGAGAACCTTATCCCTGCGCAGGTTTTCGACAAGTCTCTCAAAATCCTTATTACTCATCTCTTGCGGATTTATGTCGCTCTCCTTTATGTTTCTGAAAGATACTTCCTCTATTTGTATATTGAGAGGGTTCGACTCTTTCTTCTTCTTCTTTTCATGTATATTCATAACCTATTTTTTTGAATCCACGTGCTCTTCGCTTCCTTTAGAGAAGCTATCGTGCCTAACCTAAAAAGATATCCCAAGTTGTATCCTCCATCTATCTTCTTTTTTGTGATAAGCTCCCCATGCCTTCTGTATCTGTTTATAGTCTCATATCTTGAAAAGCAAAACGAATAGGCAGTATTTATCTCCCTGTTAAACTTTTTCTCCAACGCATCTTTTGTCTCTCTTGTGCGTAAGATGTATAACAAAAGGTCTATGCTGTATTCGAAGGAGGTAGGTGTTGTGTCTGCCTTTAGAAAAATATCATAATCTCCAATGTCAGGCTTTACGAAGCCCAAGACACCAAACAGATAATCATTATGTATTGCTCCGATATAATAATTGCATCCTCCAGGGATTACAAACCCTTTTACATGCTGTCTTCTGAAACTGTTTGCCACATCTCTGTCAAGATTTCTTATTATCTGCACAGGTTTTTCTTTGTCATACCATATTCTAGGATTCTCGCATATAGGGATGATGATTTTTCTATCATCATGCTTCTCTTTATTATACTCCAACTCTCCTCTATGAAGCTTTCTGTGACACTCCTTGCACACTATCAAGATGTTGTTTTCACTTGAGTTTTTCTTGTCGCCGTCAATATGATGAGCCTCTTTTTTCTCATAATCCTCTTCTCCACAGAAAAAACAATGATAAAGCAGGCGATGTCTTTTTGATAACTTCTCCCACCTTTTGTCATATCTATCTTCCTTCGTGTTCATAGAGCGAGTTAAGGAGTCGAACCTCTCTTCCGCACTGGATGTGCATTGTGCTACCGTAACACCTAACTCGCAAATTTTAGAGACCTTTCATGTTTCCCAACTCCGGAACTTGAATAGAAAGGTTCTCTTCTAACCACTGTGCAACCAAGCGTCTGTGGCAAAACTCCCCTTGCTTCTCGTGGCATAGCAAGACCACATCTCTACCCCCTCCTTTCTGTAAGAGGATGTTGAAGACAAACTGTGGCGTAATCCTCGATAATACTACACTCTTATATTGCTTTGTATATTCCTTTTCTTCTTCTTTCATGAAGGAGTAAGCTGGTGCCAGCTGGGGGAATTTATCTCCTGAAAAATACCTTGCCGAGAGAGCTATAGAGACAGGATAAAGTCCCCTTGCTTCATATTTCTTTACGTTTGCGAAGTTTCCTGTAAATATTTTCATGATTTGTGTATTTTTTATTTTGTAAATTTACAAAAAATATTTGATATACAAACCTTATTGTCAACTATTTTATAGTTTTTTTATCTCTATTCCTTATGTTAAGAGGCATATCAGCATTTATCCATGCCAGCAGACCTGCATCTCTTGTTTCCTGATTCGTCCTTCCCTTATAAGAACATATCTGACAGAACTCCTCATGTGTTATCTTCCTCCCCTGTCCTCTCCAGCTCTTGCGCAGAGGAAGAACCTCCCTGTGCGGTATGTTAAGAGCTTCGAGCATCTCAACAATATCCTTTCCTCTTCTGTGATTCTCTCCCACATTCTTTGCCACCCTCTGCCCTGCACTGCCATAGACAGCGTGGTAATTGCTCTTTTTTACCATCCAGCCAGCCTCTACGATGACCTCAACACTTTTGTCATCCTTAAAAGACTGAAAGAAAATCATCATCTCCGCAAAGGTAAGACTAATAAGGTTCATCTCTCCGCTCTGCAAGTCTATGACAGCTACTCCGCTTTTGTCAACGTCTGGGTCAATGCCTATTACCAACCTTTTTTTCATATTTCTCTAAAGCTTCTTTAAAATTGTAATAGTATATGCAAGGCTTGTATTTCCTCATTAGATAGCTTATCGAAGAATGGTTTTTCCCTCCGAGGAACCTCCCTATCGCATTTTGAGGATACCCTTTCTGCGATGCTTTCTCTGCAAACAAGACCCTTGCTGCAACAATATCCTGTCTTCTGTTTTTACCTTTTATCTCCTCCTCTGAAAGTCCAGATACTTTACTTATTTGTTTCAAAATATTTTCCATTGTCATTAAAATTATCCTGCAAACTCTGTGTATTTATCACCTCCAGAATCATAAACATCGAAATGTAACCAATTCACACCTCTTTCTACTCTCACTGGTACAGTAAACAAATGTTGATTTTCTTTTATCAACTCTCTCATCTCCTGTGCTGTCATCCTTGCATAACTGAAATCTGCTCCAGCTCCGTTGCAATGCGCAGAAAGATAAATTTGATTATTTAAAGTTTTAGATTTTACAAGCTGACAGATATTACACCTGAAGCCTCTTTGCGAAAATTTACCTCCTTTCGACCAGTCGTTACATGATAAAGGAACTTTCAAGACGTCTCTACGAAGTATAAGTAAATTTTCTAAAAATTCTGAATCAAAAAATTGCCAGCTCCTTTCTCCAAACTTCTCGTAAGTGTGAGGACAAACAAGTTCTTTTATATCGAAATATTGTTTTAACTCTTTTATTATATCACGTCTCATAATTTTAATTATCGTTTTTCATAAAAACTTACAATGCAATTAATATCGCAATAATTATATCACTCACTATTATCCCTATCACATCTGCTAACATATCTTTCCAGTCCCATTTTAAGTCTATTATCTCTTTTACCACCCCAAACCCTATTGCCACTACATTTGATAAGAGATAGCACCATAAAAGAGATAAATCAAGCAAATTGCAGTATAAAAATACTGTTGAAGTAATTAAGAAACTGATGCTAAAATGAAGCATCTTGTCAGTTATTTTCATAGTATCACCTCCTGATTTGTAACCATTTCAATTATCTCTTGTTCAAGTTCTCTTATTTCAATTTCGAGTTGATTGATTCTTTCTCTTGCAATACTTCTTTGTAGTATCACATCTTCGTCTATTACATAACCCTCAACTTTTTTAAGACTGATATAATCTGTTGAGTTGAGAAAGGCTTTCATTTCAAGAATTTCTGCCTGTTTTTCATTGATGAGTTTCTGTAAGTCTTCCATTTCTTTGTCTTTTATGTAATTTCTCTATCATATAATAGACCTGCTGCGCAGGTAAGTTAAAAGGTTAACGTAATTGAAAAGCGGAGACCGGCCGAACATCGAATACGAAGTACTTACTGGTGTTGCTCATGTTACCGTCGTAGCCGTAGTAGAACCAGGCGGTATTGCTGGAACACTCAGTGCTTGTCCACGGGTATCCGGCCAATGATATCATCGAACCCCCAGCAGCGTATATTGAGCGATTTACAGGATCTGCGTTTAAGCCTGTTATTCCAGTGAGGCCATAAGTGATATCCTTCATCAGGATGTTAGTAAGCCTGACACTTTCCAGATACCAGTTCCCTGCCTCGAATCCAGTTGTATATCCATCAGTTGCTATTCCGTAATTCTTCGCATTATATGCAGCAGGATGAGCAGGCTTTAGTGCACCATCATAGTCTGTGTACATAATGGAGGCCAGAGCAGCCGTGTTGCCCTTGCCATTGTCGTCAATTATCGCTCCCTTGCTGAAAGGATATCTCGGCATCTTAGCTTGCATGTAATTCCTGTAAGTCCCGTAAGCGGCAACAAGCAAAGGATTATCGTTTGCGTTGAATCGAGACTCCTTGATTATAGAGTCTGCACCAACTGCCTGACCTGTTAAGTCTTGTCCGCTTACGGAATAATATAGTAGACCTTTTTCTAAATTAGTTATTGCAGACCAAGTGTCAACACCATCATTCCTGCGTATATAACCATACGGCGTAACAACTCCTGACAACGCGGTCTGATAATTTTCTGTCAGGATAGTCCTATTCACCTTTAAGTCTGCATCCGTAACGGTGAAGACGGTCACATTAGGAGTGTACCAGTTTTGCTGGACAACCACGCAGTTGTAATCCTGATAGGCGGTACAGCTCCACCCAGTTGCGGCCGTAAACCCTGCTGCCTGAAGTGCTGCCATCATCGAGGTCGCGACTGTTGTAAGTGTGTCAGAAGCTGTATAATTAACTGCACCCGTAGTAGTTGTATTGACTGTAATCGTGAAGCTGCCCCCCGTGGTGAAGTCAAACCCCACAACTTTAACTTTGTACGGAGCACTCCAAGGTGCGCTGGCAGCAGGATTGATAGCAACCACATGAGCCCAATCCTCGGTTCTATAATACACAACACCACCAATAACAAAATTGCTTGGAAGAGTTGCTAAATTAAGGGTATCAAGTTTCACGACCTTAATGGCACCATCATTTTTATCAAAGACTCTGGTGTCTCCTATATCGCAATACTTTTTATCGACAATAACATTCTTGCCTTCGTAGCGAATATCATTAGCAATCTTTGAAATGGTTTTTGCCTCAATAGGCCTATTGGTATCAGCATTATATGCAGCCAAATCAGCGTATTTATTAATGTATTTCATAACTTTATCCTATTTGTTTCCAGTCGTTAACAGATGAATTTCCCGTAGCTTGATAACAGGCGGTTGTAGCAGAAGTCTTAATAAAAAATTGCCCGATAAAATCTGGTACAACGGCAGGTGCAGCCGTGCCCGTGAGAATCATGTTTGAGGAGCCATAAAGATTTAAGTTTTTGACAATGTCGAGATTATCAATTTGAACAGAACCTAATATCATTTCCTTAATTATGTTTTGTAAGGCATCTATTTTATTTTTCAGTTCTACTAAAGCTTCAGCGATGACTTCTTCATTATTTTCTATATGTGACTTCAATGGCACAATCTCCCAATTTGAAGCTACTGTCCAATTTGCAACATCAACTCCCACATATCTTTCCTTGTACCAAATTCCTGCTGAAGTTTCATAAATCAATTCTAACCCTTTTTTTCTTACTGCAACAGGCACTGCTGCCCTTGCGGATGTTGAGTTATAATAAGAACCTGCTGGCAAAGGAACAGCAAGAGTAACATTGTAGATATCCACAGCTGTCTTGTCAAGTTTGACAGCATCATAACTATCTCCTATACCTTTTGCATAATCTCCCT
>ENA-UOYA01002059-UOYA01002059.1-activated-sludge-metagenome-genome-assembly--contig:-NODE-2059-length-20100-cov-69.692891_pt1 | contig 20100 bp, 17 predicted proteins | sample MGYA00238163_ERZ764804 | MGnify/ENA primary metagenome ERZ764804 (study PRJEB28919, sample SAMN05720223) | activated sludge metagenome | isolation source: Anaerobic digester | place: Hong Kong... | reverse complement strand
TCAACTGGTTGAAAGAACCTTTTTTATTGATTCAACAAAGTTGTCAATGTCCTCTTTTGTTGTGTCGAAAGAAGTCATCCACCTTACTATATCTTGTTGCTCATCCCATATATAGAAAAAATGTTTCTCAAGTAGCCTGGATATATGCTTTTTTTCGAGCTTAACAAAAACTGAGTTAGCCTGAACAGGATAAACTATTTCTATACCCTTTATTTCCTTTATTTTGTCTGAAAGAAGTTTTGCCATCCTGTTTGAATGATCTGCATTTCTTTTATAAATTTGCTCTTTGAGGTAGATTAAAAACTGACTTGAAATATATCTCATCTTTGAAGGAAGTTGCAAGCCATTTTTTTGTAAAAATTCAAAGTTTGAAGCAAGTTTTTTGTTAGAAAAAATCAAAACTTCCCCCAGTAAAAGGCCATTTTTTGCTCCACCAAGTGAGAAAACATCAACTGAAGAATCAACAGTTATCTCTTTTAGTGAAACCCCAAGATATACTGCTGCATTGGCTAATCTTGCGCCGTCACAATAAAGAAACAGACCGTTTTCATGACAAAACTCTGATAGAGCTTTTAGTTCCTTCGTATTGTAGACAGTTCCAACTTCTGTGGCGTTAGAGATAGAAACAACTTTTGGCTGGCTATGATGTCTATCACCAATAAGGTGAAGATAAGGTTTTATAAGATCAGGATTAAGTTTTCCATCTGTAGTTTTAACTGTTATAAGCTTACAACCACAAAAATGTTCCGGTGCTCCAGTTTCATCAACATTTATATGGGCTGTTTCAGCACAAATGACAGCTTCGTAAGGTTTAAGTAGCTGAGCAAGGGCAAGAACATTTGTCCCTGTTCCTGTAAGTAGAAAAAAAGGCTGGACGTCTGCGCTAAATATTTCCTTAATAACTTTAATTGCTTCTTCTGTATAGGGGTCATCACCATAACCAATTGCATGATTTTTGTTGATAATTTCCAGCCCCTTTAATATATCTGGATCAACAGATGAGTTGTTATCACTTGCAAAACTTCTAAGTGAACTGCTCATAGGTGAAAGCCAGTTTAAATCTGTCTCTTTCATTTTTATCTCCTATATGTATTGATAAAAGTAAATAAAGATCATTTATTTTCAGTTAGGTGATATATTTTATTTTTTTATCTTGAGAGTTTCATCTGCAAGACTATAAAGTATCTCTGGATCAAACTCATGCAATGTTGTTAGAGCCTTTTTTTTATATGAGTTAAATAATTTTTGAGCATTCTGTTTTTCTAAAATGCATAGTAAGTTTGTTTCATTCTCTTTATTGATATCCTGAAAATCATCCATGATTTGAAAAGCTATCCCAAAGGCAAGTCCAGCAGAGTATAATTTCTCTTTCGCATACTGATTCTTAGCAAGGATTGCACCGGCTGCAAAGGAAAAACCAAATAATGAACCAGTTTTTTTTTCGTAAATTTTGATATAACTTTCGATATCTAAATTATTCTTTGAATTTAATGTATCAAGGATCTGTCCATCTATCAGTTCTTTCACTGCAACATCAGATGAAAAAAAATGAATAAGATCAATAATGCCGCTATACCATCGGGAAAAAATAGGATGGTTCAAGTTTGAAGAATTTGGTTTTGTTGATTTTTTTAATTTACGGGAGAATTCCTTTGAGATAAATGGTTTTGTAAACAATGTAAAAGTCAAAAGTGACAGCGCATCACCTGTTAGTATGGCAGTTGGGGTATCGAATGCCCTGTGTAAAGAAGCTTTTCCTCTTCTAAAGTCATCATTATCAAGAGAAGGTAAATCATCATGAATTAAAGTGAAAGATTGAAACAATTCCAGAGCTATTGCTAAATTTTCAGAGATTTCATAAGGAACTTCAAATATCTCGCAACTCCTGAAAGCAAAGATGCTACGAAGCAATTTACCCCCACTATCGGGAGTATAAAATAAAGAATTTGTTAAAATTTCAGAAAGTCCCGATGAGAGAAATTCTTCTTTGAAAGATAGATATTTTCTGTTGTATCTTTGTTTAAAGGATTCAATATAATCTTGTAAAATCATCACCTGTAAAATAGTATATGAAAAAAAGTAATCAAGCAAAATAAAATCAATAATTTATGATAGTTTCGAACTTGCCATCAAAATCTTTGTCCATGCTTATCTTATAGATATAATTGTCCTGAATATACACTATTATATCAACCTTTTGATCGTAGTTTGAGTCTATCTCTTCCTTTACAAGCTTCCCATTTTCGAAATAGTAAAAATCATCCCAATTCCCATCAAAGTTTGTATCAAATTGCTGGAATGCAGGTATTATACCATCCTGGCCAACAGCGTACCTGTACTCAGCATCTGGATTACCATCGAAATTTTGATCTATTATTATTTTTGTTTCAAATCCATTATAAAGCCATACCCACCTATCTATCTTACCATCACCATTTGTGTCATACTCTTTATACACACTCTGACTGTAAACTGGAATGGTTAAAGAAAAGAAGATAATGAAAAGAAAAGGTAAAAATAAACAAAATCTGGTGCTTATTAAATTTTTGAAAATCATATACACAATTCCTTTCTATTTAAATCGAAACTTCGCATATACTTTACAGAGGATATTGAAAAGTCAGGCAGATAATGCTAATTCTATTTATCTACTCTTAAATAGGTTCATCCGGAAAATTAATCTTTTCACTATTCGTCGGTTTATATAGCTAAGTTACAAAAGAGAAACTGCAAAGAGCTCAATAAACGTGCATTAACCGGAAGTACCATAATATATCGGATTATTTTAATAAATCAAAAGAGTAAAATATAACAATCAAAAATCTAAAATCCGGCTAAAAGATTAAAATAAATATAGTAGAAAAACTTAAGAAAAATAGTTTCAAACTATTTTATCATCTCTTATTTTCTTCTTCTTTCATTTTAAGTTTCGATAACTTGTATTGCTTAATAAATTGATCAAGTGCATCGTTGATAGCCTCAACTCTGTCTTCATAATAACCATTTTCAACCATTTCATCGATCTCTTTTAAAAGGATGTCAGAGATAGGGATCATAGTTTTCTCGTGCATGATACAAGTCCTTAAAATTATTTTTAAACTCTTTCCATAGTCAAGCTCAGATATATTGTATTTTTACAAAAAAATTATATTATAAAACTTAAATGAAGTCAATTTACTTATTTTAGCCAAACAACTTAATGAATTGACAAAATGATAATTCGTGCATAAATTACAGATGCAGAAAATTTATTTTTATTTTTAAGAGACTAATAGTGAAAAACAATAAGAACAAATTCATTAAACTATCTTTTCCAAAAAAAGGGGAAGTTTCTATTAAGATTTCAGATGATATTGATCTTGAAGAATTCGAATATTCGGTAATTTCCATATTGGCTTTATTAAAGCATAAGATGGAAGATTCACCAATAGATGAAGATGATATTTCACCATTTCTAACACTTCTGATCAAACTTCTTGATTCACTTGATTATACAGAAACAGCCAGATCGAATATATACGATTCTTTAGATCTATCAGAACAACAAAAAGATATGGCTGAGAATTTTAAGTTGAATTTTTCTTCAAAATATAATGATCTTATAAGCTAGATTAATTCCGCTCTTCGCGTTTATAACAGTTAAGAAAAAAAACTAATAATTAAATATATAAATACTAAATTATCAAAAATGCTTATATAGCGGAAGCGCTATTTGTTATAGCTCCTGGTGAAGAGCGGTTAAATGCCACGAAAAGATAAAAATTATTCAAGCAAAGATGCTACTAATTATTCGAAACTTTCTTTATTCATAATCCCACCTTTTACAGATTTTTATTACACCCCTGAAAGGTTATATCCTATCTCTGTTATTACTGTCTCGAAGTATCTCAAAAAGATGGGATTTAGAGTCATTATTGCAGATTTGCGCTTTGGTTCAATAAGGGATGATAATTTGCCAGATGATTTAAGTGAACTAAAAAAATATTATAGAGATGATATCACAAAATTTTCATTATTTTCAAAGTACAAAAACTATGGTATCACATATGTTAACTGGATGGAAGATTTTTTAGAAATATTTATTGAAAATTATGGTGAACCGATGCTTGTGCTTATAAGTTCATTATTTACAGCTTTTAGAAAGCATGTGTATAATTTAGTAGACGCAGTATACAGGAGATGTAAAAACTCTCTTATTATTCTTGGAGGAAATGATATAGTTCTCGATTATAAAGCTTATAAAAATAAATTTGATACGCTCTATGAAACTTCAAGAATTTGCTTATACAAAAGTTTAGATATTGATTACTTTAATACATTTTTATCTCACAAATTGAGCAAAATCTGTTATATAGAAATAGAAAAAGATACTAAAATAGTTAATAAAAATTCCTATAATAAAGCTAAATTGGATAAAGAAGATAATTTTTCTAATTCAATGGCTGATATTTATATCAATGCAGATATATTTAAAGGTAAAATTGATTATGTAGAAAAAATACTGGTATATAATCCTTATAAAAAAAATTTAATCTGGCAAAAACCATTGAATTTATATCTTTGTGGTGGAATATTATTTTCTTCAGGTTGTCCATATTGTTGTTCTTACTGTTTTTACTCTGCTATAAAGAGGAAAAGTTTTAAAATAAAGAAAGATAAAACGGTTATTTCAAATCTTTTTCAGCTTTATTTAGAGGGATTCAAAAGAATCAATATTGAAGATGACAGTTTTACAGCGTGCAAACAAAGATCCGTTGAGATCCTGGAAATTATCAGTAAATTTAATGATACTATCGAAAAAAATTACAGAGATAAGATTATTTATGAATTCCCCAATGGGATGAATTATCACAGTCTCGATATTGATATTTTAGATAAAATGAGTAGATCGAATATCTCTAAATTCACGGTATCTATGGGCAGTTTGAGCGAGAAAATAGTCAGTCAGGAAAAAAGGCCATCTGGACTGACTAGTTTTGATGAATTTTTGAGAAGGTATGAAAAATATAGAAATAAAATTAAAGTCCAGGCTTTTATTATAGCAGGTCTCAAAAATCAAAGTGCGAAAGAGATTCTGGATTCACTTTTGTACATATTTAAAAGAGATCTGTTGCCAGGTTTTTCCTTATATTATCCTGTGATCAACTCAGTAGATTATAAAATATTCAAAGATGAATTGAAGGTTGATGAGAATGAAAAATATTATCTTTTCGCATCAAGCTCAATGATTCCGCTTAAAGATTGTATATCAATAAGAGAAAAGGCAACTCTATTTAAAATTTATAGAATATTATCATTCTTAAAAGAATCATTCATAAAAGAGTCTACAATTGAGAACATTGACTTAAAATCTATTTTAAATGAAAAAATGAATGAAATATCTATCAGTTTCAAAGTGTTGGAAGAATTATATGAAGTTTTTGCCTTATTCGAAGAAATGAAACTATCCAGAAAGCCAATGGAAATTGAAAAATTCTCGATAAAGATGAAAGAAAAGTTTCAGACTGAATTTGCAATAGACTTTGAAATGGGTAATGCTGAAGGTTGTTCTGTAAAAGATGTAATGTTTCATACATCGAATATTTTTAGTAGAAACTATATTTCAATACTTGTATTTCTCATATTTATTAAGACAAAGAAAATTTACGTTGTAAGCCACAATAAATTTCAAAAATACAATGATAATAAAATCAAAGAACAAATTAAAAATGGTATAATTGATAGAGAAAATGATGAGACTTTTGACTTACAAAGAAAAATTTATCGGTATAAGTTTGAATTATTTGAGGCAGAACCTTTCATTTTACAAAGTTTCCACAAGAGTTTATCAGATATTTTTAATCTGGACATATATTAACATAAATTTACTATTATATAGTAATTTTAATATATATTAAAATATATGTTATATTGTCTTAAAGTGTGAAGATTTTAATTTTAGCTTTCATTTGTTTTCAACAAAATTTCCAATTTGTCTTAAAAAAATCAAATGATAAAAGACAAAAAATTTTTTAATTCAAAAAAAACCATATTTTGAAATAAAAAAACAGAAAAAAAGTTTTTGATTATTATTTTTAAAAGAAATTTGAATTAGAATTAGCTTTTCATCAATATTATAGAGCTAATTCGATTAGTGTTTTAAAAATTTTTTTGCTAAAATTTGTTAAAAATATGTAAAAAAATTAAAAAAATCTTCAAAAAATACTTGACAAATAGAATTTATAACTTATTTAAAGATTAGAATACGCAGTAATATTGAAAAAAAAGGAAGGAGAAGACATGAACAAGGCAGAACTTATTGATGCTATTGCTAAAAAGACACAACTCAAAAAGAAAGATGCTGAACTTTTTCTTGCTGAATTTATGAAAACTGTTAAAGAGACCGTAAAAAAAGGTCAATCAGTTCAACTTATTGGTTTTGGTACTTTTTCGCAAGCTCAGAGAGCAGCTAGAAAAGGCCGCAATCCTAGAACTGGCGCTGAGATTAAGATTCCTGCTACAAAATACCCAAAATTCACACCAGGTTCAGATTTCAAAACCATGGTTAAAGGTAAGTAATTCTTTCTTATTGATAAAGGCTGCCTGCAAATGGCAGCTTTTTTTATTTTAAAAACAATTTGGACTGATTCTAAAGGTTGATGATTTACAAAAGCGAAAAGTGGTTAAAATTGCTTGAGAAAATTAATCAAAGTAGCGCTGTACTCCAACCACAATGCCAGCACACTTAAAAGAATCAGGATTAATATAAGTATCTTTTAACTGATTATTTTCAGGATGAAGAATAATTTGATGATTCTGGTAATCGTAAAATAACCTTTTCAAGGTTACTTCTTCATCTATTAAGGCTACGACGATGTCTCCATCTCTGGGTAATTCTGTTCTTTTAACAATTACAAAATCTCCATCTAAAATGCCAGCTTCTTTCATAGAATCACCTCTGACAACAAGAGCAAAAAACTCACCATCAGAAAATCTTTTCTTATCAATAACTATTTGTCCTTTGATATCTTCAACAACTTCTATAGGTTTTCCAGCTGCTGTGGCTCCAAGTATTGGTATAGATCTTTGAGTAAGTTCATCAACAGCTTTCTCTGTTAGCTGGATAGTCCTTGCAATCTTTTTTTCCTTGGTAAGGTATCCTTTGATAACAAGTCGTTCTACAAACTCCTGTGCCGTTTTAGTGTTTATTGAAAAGGCATTTGCAATATCGTAAATGGAAGGTGCATATTGATTTTGTTCAATAAAATCATTGATGTATAAGAGTATTTCTTTCTGCCGTCTGGTTATATTTTCCATTTTGAGCCTCCTTTATCTTCCTAAATATATCAGGGATAAATGGTTTAAGTTCAACCACAGATAATGAAAGAGAAGTGTTTACTATTTGAACATCTAACTTTATCAGAAAAAGCGAGAAATACTTTAGAAAAGAATAATATTCTTCGTATGCAGGGGGAAAAAAAACGGATTCTATGAAAGAATTACCATCGAAAAATGTTGCAAAACCCATCAGTTTATCCTTATCAGCGATTGCGCTGCGATGGGTTGCAAGCCATCCCAGTATGATAACAGTTTTGCCAGTATAGAGGGTGTAATCTTCTATTGGAGTGTATTTGTTAAATATATTTTCATCTTTTTGACTGAGTATATTCTGTTGTGAAAGTTGCCATAGTATATCAAAAGGAGTAATGTCAACAAACATTCCCAGATACTTATAACGATAGTAATAAAAGCGCAGGCTTTCATGTCTAAAAAGCGAAATACTTTTTGAAAATGTTTTTTCTGTCTCAACTAAATTATTATAACTTCGATTTTTTAATAGGAATAATTTATTGCAGAGAGCATAGCAATAGCCTATCGATGAATAAGAATCGGAAAAGAAACCTATTTGAATTAGTTTTAAAATCCTGGATTTGTCGATATGCGTTAAAAAGATAAATTTGCCAAGCAAAAAAGGTTCATCTTTGTTGAGAGAATCTTTAAAGGCAACTATTGCTGCAGTGTCTGCTTTTTCAAGAAAATAAAAGGAGTTTAAGCCAATAATTATTTTATTGCCATCGTAAAATGTTTCTAATGATGATGATCTGACTTTTGAAATATCAAACTGGATGTTTTTCGTTAGAGCCAGAACATTGTAAACAAAAGGTGAATAATAACCACCAAAGTTGTTTAAAACAGAAGCATAAAAAACTTCCTTGAAGTGGGTCTTTATAAAAGCTAGCTTAACGGAAAGAATGGCAAAAGATGCTGAATGTGCCTTACAAAAAGCATAGCCAGCAAAGGATTCAATCTGTTTCCAGAGTTTCTCCAGCTGGGTTATATTGTAACCCTGGGAGAGTCCTCCATTGATAAATCTGTCTTTCAAGCTTTCTATTTGCTTTCTTGATCTTGACTTACCGCTCATAGCAGCGCGTAGAAGATCTGCTTCTTCTATCGATAATTTGCCTATAGTGTGAACAACTTTAAGAACATCCTCCTGATAGATCATTACCCCATTTGTTTCATGAAGTAAAGCTTTAAGATCAGGGAAAAGATACTCTACTCTTTTTTTTCCGATCTTTCGCAGGATATATTCTTGCTTCATACCAGAATCCGAGACACCTGGCCGTATAACAGAAGATGCGGCAACCAGTTCAAGAAAGTTTGATACTTTGAGATCCTTAAGCAGTCCGATCATTGCAGGGGACTCGATATAAAAGCAACCTCTGGTTTCACCTTTGCAAATAACTGCCCATGTTTGTGCATCATTGTTTGCCTTATCAAAAGGGAGATCAAAAGAAGAATCATAGAGTTTTTTAATCATTTTAATAGAATCCGATAGAGTTCCAGCTGCTCTTTGCGAAAGGATATCTATCTTGATGAGTCCGGCATCTTCAATGTTGTTAAGGTCAAAGTGGGAGATGCAGACTCCTTTTGTTGCATATTGAATAGGAGTAGAAGAAAGAATATCAGGACTGCTCAAGACAATTCCAGCTGGATGTGGTCCCCTGGCAACCGGTAGATTTATAAGCTGGCAGGTAAGAGATGAAATATTTTGAGGGATTAATAGATTTTTTGTAAGATAAATATTTAGTTTTTCATCTGAATCTGCCTTATAAAAAGATGGGATAAGCTTTGAAAGTTTTGTTATGTTAGCTTCTGGCATTCCATATTGCCTGGCTGCATTTCGAAATGCACTTTTTAGATTCATCGTAATATTTGTCGAAACCATACAGGAAGAAAAAGGGTGCTTTTTAAAAATATATGAAAAGATTTTATCTCTGTCTTTCCAGGAAAAATCTATATCTATATCAGGATATGACTGTCTGGCTGGATTTAAGAACCTTTCAAAATATAGATCTAACTGTATAGGATCAACTTCGCTGATCCCTAAAAGGTAAGATACAAGAGAAGATGCTGCAGAACCTCTTCCTATATAAGAGATATTGTTTTTTTTTGCATACTGCAAAATATCATAAACAAACAGAAAATACTGCGAAAACCCCTTTTTGCATATAACATCAAGTTCATAGTTTAACCTTTTTTGATAGATTTCATTGTTATGTTTTCCTTTTTGTTTAAGACCTGATAGAGCAATAGAGGCAAGATTACTATCTGGTTCGTTAAAAAATGAAGGGAAAACTGGTTTTTTTGGCAAAATATCAAAGGTAAAATTGGTGTAAAAATAATACGAATTATAAAGAGAGCTCAAAATGAGCTTTTTAGCTTTTGCAGATAGGATATTGTAAGGATTATCCAGTGATAGAGGGTAAGAATCTGCATTCTTAGCTTTATCTACTTTATCTCTATTATCGTTATCTATATTTGATGATTCAAAATTTGATAAATTTGATAATTCTGTGGTTTTTTGATCAATCCTATCAAAATATTTTGTGAATTCATAAAGATGAAAATGTCTATACACAGATGCTATATCCTGTAAAATAGGCTGTCTTTTATTATATAGTTTATTAGAATTTTTAACTAATCTTTTATGCTTGAGAGTTTTTAAAGTGCATAAAAACTCCCGATCTGCATTCTCGAAAAATGCAGCTTTTGATATAAAAACAGGTTTGCAGTCTAAGGGCAACTGTTCTATAAAACGACAAAAACGGGACGATAAAAAAGGTGTATCAGGGAAAATATCCTCAATAAGCCCAAAAAAAAGGTTGTTTGAGGGGATGCCAAGACATTTTAAAGTAGAATAGATAGGGTTGGTTAAAGACACAAAGATAAGGTCTTCAAGCGATTTTGCAGATGAGAGCCTGGTTATTGTTTCAAAAACCTTTGATAGTGAGGACTGAAAGTAAGATCCTCTGGAAGGCAAATTTGCAAGAATAGAGTTAGGAAATCTAAGCTGGTTAGATGCTAAATCAGATATGTTGAGAGAAGATTGATAAGCAGAGATTGCAGAAGTTATAGAGTATAAACTTTTTAATCCTTTGCTGTTTTTTACAAAAACCAGAAAGCCTCCATCTCCACAAGATAATGCTGGAAGTATAGGGGCAATATGGACACCAACGATGGGTTTTATCTGGTAAGATGTGGAAGTTTTTATGAAATCCCACATCGCATAAAGGTTGTTTTTATCGGTTAAAACCGAATATTGACTTCTTTTAGAAGAGAGATATTTGATATATTTATCTATCGATATATTGCTCTCGAAAAATGAAAATACCGAATGTACCAGAAGTTGCATTATATTTATCCTGCCAGATGTATTTTTGTATCACCAAACTTTTCGTTTAATCGCTGAAATAGGATGAGTAACTTTTCATTAAGTTTTGTATCATTTGATTTTTTTGCATCTTCAGGTAAGAAAAGAGCCGTGTCGGGTGTATCAAATGATAATAAGTTTGATGTATCGCTGGTAGAAAACATTATGTTGATAGCATTTACTGAAGATTTTCCCTTGATTTTTGAAGAGATATTTTTACTTATACCTGTAATTTCTGCGAGTAAACTCTCATTGGAGGATTTTAAATTAAATGAATCTGCCATCCCATTTGAATAAAAAACTGTTATAAAAAGGCTGGTATGCAAGTTGTTATCATCATTTGAGAAGAAGCACCGTAAATCTTTGATATGAATGAGTAACTGCTTTTTAAGTTCAAGATAGATTTTGTTCCTGTCGTTTGTTGAGGGATAAAATAGAATGGCTATCTCATCGTTTTTTTTAAAGTTTCCTGTGAAAACTTTTTGTATGACATTTGCAAGGAAAAGATCTGCAAAACACTCTAAAGATGAGTTACTTAAAATAGGTGTAACAGGTTTAAGTCTATTTTTTAATCTTGTGAGTTGTGCCCTGGTAGAAGATTGAACAGCAAGTAAGGTTAGTTCTTCAACAAAAGTCAGTGGAAAGCCAGACAACATAGAAATATCAAAGAAACCCGATTCTTCAAAGAAAGAGATGGGAAAAATAATTGAACTTAATTTGAGATATTGATAGAAATTTTTTGGAGTTAAAAATGAAAAGATTTTGCTTTTTTTAAACGATGGTTTTACAAAATTAGGAGCAAAGATTGCAAGTGAAACAGAAGGTGAAAGATAGTATGTTATAGGGATCCTGGCTACACTGGAAGATATAGAGGTAGAGACATCTGTAAAAAGTTTATTTAAAAAAAGATATATCGGTTTATATGTATATTGACAACCGGAAAAATCTGCAATAATAGAAAAAGAATCTTCCACTTCTTCGTGGAAGGAGATCTCCGGGAGTAAAAAAGTAGCTGGAGCATAATTTTGCATAAGTTTTAAAACATTGTGTATTATCTGCTCATGAGGCAGTGCAAACTCTTCATAAGACCTTGAAAAGGCAAAAGGAGCAAACTTTCTGGCATTTGATAAAGAAAGTCCCGGTCTTATGCATGAGTGATAGAGACTCTGGCTACAACTTGAAATAATATCTGCCCCGTGAAACTTTTTGTAGATAAGAATATCGTTTCTATTGTATTTTCTTTCAGCTAACAAAAGTGGGATAGAAGGGATAAAAACATTTGCAAAAAGAGATGCATTAAAAATATCAGGATCCATATAGGTTTTCCTTATGTATACTATAAAAAATGCATGCAAAGGGGACATAATATATAATAATAAAGATAAATAGGTTCCGACTTTAAAAAAAGCAGTCAGTAAGTATAAGGTTTACCCTTTAGCATATTATACCCAATATATATTGGGTGTCAAGTAAAAATATAAAATTTGCAAAAAAATCGTACTGATATATACAGAAGTTGATGTTTATCATTATTGGATATGTTAAATTCTTTATCGAAGAGGCCTCATCATTAAAAGACAGAAGAAATGTTGTAAAATCTGTTTTACGATCCCTTAAAAATAGATTTAATATTTCCCTGGTTGAATGGGAAGATGGTGAAGATTTTCATTATGGCAAAATTGGCATAACTGCAATATGTAATGGGAGAAGTTCTGTAAATAGCTTGAAAGAAAAGATAATAAATTTTATTGATTCATATTATCCGGGAAGAATCTGTGATTATAGTTTTCAAATCGAAGATATAGGAGACTTTGATCGTTAGTTTACGAAATAGAGCTAAAATATTTGATTCAGTGAATATTGGGTTAGCAATAACAGGTTAAAGTTGAAGATCACAATCTCTCAAAAATTGAGCTATAATTTCACTAAAATAAATTATGAGAAGATATTGATGCGAGTTCCCTTTAAAATAGGTATATATTTAGTTAAAAAATTTATATTGCCTTTTATTGTTATATCTGTACTTGTTGTTTTTTTGTATATTGTTCAGGATTTTATTTTAAATGTTAACAAATATATGAAGATGGATCTCAATTCACTTTTTAAGTATTATTTGTACTGGATACCATATATTTATTTGCAGATGTATGGTGTTGCATTATTATTTAGCACAATATATGTTATATCTACTTTAAATACAACTTCAGAGTTGCTTGCAATAAATGCGAGTGGAATATCGACTCTTTCTATGTCCATCATGCTCATTATATTAATCTTTCTAATAACTTTAGTTTTTATCATTACTCAGGATAGCTTTGTAGTTGATAATTATAGAAAAAAGATTGCAATTGAAAGAAAATTCTTTCCAAAGAAAATAGAACAGGATAACTTTAATATAAGGATAAAAGGGCATGGTGATAAGATTTACTACGTAGAAAGATACTTTGATAAAGCAAAAACCATTGAAGGTGTTAGAATAGTTTTTTATCGAAAACAGGATGGCATAAGGCACGAGATAATTGCAGAAAAAGGTGAATATATTGGAAAAGGAATCTGGGAGCTATTTAATGTAAACGAGTACATATATTCTTCAAGAGATGAGACCCTTAAAAAGAATAGTTATGATAAAAAATCATATAATCTGAAAGATGAGCCGGATCTATTTCAAAAATCTATTTATGAGATGGAACTCATGCACATCTCTGAGGGCTTTCAGTATGTTAAATTACTTAGAAAATATAAGATAAATAATTATAAAGATGAATTTGACTTTTATGGTAAATTTGTATTTCCAATATCCGGGTTTTTTATTTCACTTTTTGGGATAGCTGCTGGTAAATTTTTTAAAAAGAATACCCTTGTTTTTGCCTTGATAACCTGTATAATTATTTATGGTTTATATTACTTTATTCTCAATTCTCTTTTTGTTTTAGGAAGAAGAGGTTTTGCCGATCCTTTGTTTTCTGCTTTGATTGGCCCAATATTATTTCTTTTTCTGGGAATTTTCTCGATCACTAAAGCTGATCTGGTTCGTTGATATATTTGTTTATAAGGAATTCTCTTTTATGAGTTTTGTAATAAAAAATGCAAATTACTTATGCAGTGTCTGGAAAAAAGAAGATTTTCCAGACTTAAGATCAATTATCAGTCATAATGATTTACCTATAATCGCTGTTATTGGTAGATCAAATTCTGGTAAATCTTCTTTTATCAATACGATTCTTGAAAGAAAGAATCTGGCTTATACCTCATCTTCACCTGGTAAAACAAGATCATTAAATTTTTATAATGTTGATGATAAGTTTATCTTTGTGGATTTTCCAGGTTATGGTTACAAGGGAGCTGCTTCTCCATTAAGTAAAGATTGGAATGAACTTGCAAATCATTTTTTTTATCAATATGAAGGTAGAAAATATATATTATTTTTAATAGATTGCAGGCGAAAAGTCGACCAGCTTGATTTGCAACTGCTGGATTTTTTAAAATTGCAGATGGTCCCAATTTTGTATATATTAACAAAGATTGACAAAGTACCAAAAACAAAAATATCCGGTGTAAAATCTCAATTTGTAGAGACATTTTCCTGCGATAAAAGTAGTGTAATCCCATATTCTTCTTTGACAAAGCAGGGTAAAGAGGATGTCATTTCATATTTAAAAAAAATTATATAGCGAACTTTTTAAAAAAGGGTGATTATGATAAATATGTTTAACCTGAAAGATAAAAATAATAAGGAAAATATATTTAAGCAGTTTATTAGCAAAAGAATAATTATAATTTTCTTTTTATTTTCTTTGATATTTTTACTTTTATCATGCGAAAGCACATCAACAACAGAACTTAAAAGAATAAATCTATTTTCCACAAATTATCAACCAAACCAGGTTGTTCAAAAAAATGAAGTTTATCCCAAAGAGCCAGGATCATATATTTTTTACAGGAAGTATTATATTTACTTCTATGATGGCTCCAGCAGGACTATTTATAAATATACAAGAACAGGCAAGCCAGTATTGACTATTCAGAATTCAAGTTTTACCGCCAGTGGATTTGGAATAGATAAAGAAAAAGTCATGCGAGTTTTACTTGAAGATGAAAGAACAACAAAGATTACGAGAACGATTCCTTTGCCTGAGGTAATAGGATTATCAGTCGATTTTAATGACAATATTTTTTTAAAAGTTACAATAAAAGGAACTTCTGGAAATAGAATTGATGATTGCTCTGGTTTTTTAAATAATTATAGTGATAAGGATCATCCAGTCTATTTTCTATTTAATGAAAATCAAATAAACCCTGTGACTTCTATTTTAGACAGTTTTGATAAGGTTTATGCTGCAAGTTCAAAAATTGGTGGTCAGGATATTATTTTAGGAAGATACTATACCTTTTATATGATGTTCAATCAATATGGTGACTTTATGAAAGTTATTGGCTTTTGCCCCAATCATCCTGATTTCCCTATGAATTCAATCCTGGAACATACTAAAGAAGGTTTTCTAGAGGGATCAAATAAGGATGGGAAAAAACAGGATGGTGTAAACTATATACATTTTTTAATGCCAACTGCTTATGAAAATGAAGGTCTCCCTTCAGCTCTTGCTAATGTTTCCGATACAAGAGTATTACTTAAATTTACACTGGCTGAAAACAATTCTTCAGAGGAGATTTCACAAGCTTTGGATATGATTTCTATAGATAATGGCACAAATGGGAATACAATTGATCAGGATATTGTGCAGAAAGATATATCACCGATTGAACAAACTTTACCTGATTCAAAAAATTTCCAGAAGGATACAACTTCTGAACCTGCAACTTCTCAGGATAATTCCAGTATTTCAAGTAACCAGGTAAAAACTAACAATTTGCAAGAAAGTGAGATAATTTCAGAAGAAGAAAAAATAGATGAGCCTTATTATCCTTATATAATTGGGAAGGAAAACAATTATTATTATTTTTCGCTAAAAGATTTACCACCAATTGAGAAGAATAGCTCAGCAGACGATGCCGAGTTTGGTGTCATGCTGATCTCTCCAGATGGTCTAATTGCTACTCAGGTTCTTTTTTTCAATAAAGGTTATATAGTTTATGATACTTTGTACAATATTAAAACAGATCAGAACAATCAAAAGATAACTTTAGCTTATAATAAGCAACTTTATGAAGAAAAAGTGGAAGATGGTAAACAATCTATAAAACTATCCATTGTAGATACTTATCTTGGAAGCCCGTCAGGTGGTTATTTTTACTATGTAAGATACCTTGAAAAGATGAATTATCCAGCAGCAAGGTTGATAATTAAAGATTCCAAGATGGATACGATTACGACCAGAATGCTTAATGTAAAAGAGATAACATCTATTCAAAATATGGTTGTAGGTGAAAATGGAAGCATATATGGATTCTATATAAAAAAAGATAAAGCCCATTTTTTTTATTATGCTGCTGAAATTGTTTTAAACAAGATTAAAATGTAAAATGTTTAAAAGCATTATTTGTATAATTTAAAAAAAGGAAAATTATGTTTACCTTGCACAGCTTTGAAGAGATAAAGGAAAATGAAAGATCTGTTATAGAAAGACTAAATTATCAATCCCTGATTCTCATGGAGAATGCGGCAAATAGTTGTTGTAATTTTATTTTAAATTTGCTTGATGGAAACATTGCCGATGTAAAACCCTTATGGATGCAGGAAGCTATTAAAACTAAACTTGAAAAAGCGATTGAATCTTTTTTGACCAATAAAAGCATTGCTTTTTTAATAGGAAGTTCAAACAATGGTGCAGATGGCATTGCAATAGCAAGAAAAATTGCATTAAGATTGAAAAATAAGGTTGAAGTAAATATTTTGCTTTTAAATGATGCAAAGACAGATGAAAGAAAATATCAGGAACATCTTTTAAGAGATCTCAAACTTGAAAATGTGAATTTTTTCAAATTTGAAGAAAAAGTTGAAGATAGATTTATAAAAGTTTTTGAATCTCCCTTTATTATCGATTGCATTACTGGTATAGGTTTAAAGGCACCTTTGTCAGAAAGTTTTACTGAAAAGTTAACAACTATAGAAAGCAACATTAAAAACGATGCTTTTATTATTTCAGTGGATTTGCCTTCCGGACTATGTCTTAAAAGTGAAAAAATCTTATCGTCTGATGTAACTCTTATGTTAGGAGAGTTGAAACAAGAATTCTTTTTATCTGAGCTAAGGAAATATTCAAAAACATATGTAAAACTTGATATTGACCTTCCATTTGAAAATCAAATTAATTTACCTCAAAAACAGGCTATAAATTTTTATCTTCTGGAGATGAATGATGCTTTTAAGATATTGTGTAAGAGGGAGTTTTTCACAAATAAGGGTAATTTTGGCAAAACATATGTTTTTGCAAACAGCCTGGGGACCCTTGGTGCTGCAATATTAGCAGCATTAACAGCGTTTAAAACAGGTATTGGTTATATTTATATTGTTTTACCAGAAGAGTATGAACTTGAACTTAAAGCAAGATACCCAAATATCATTACTATAGGCTATAATATTAAAAGACTTGAAGATCTTTATAAAACTCTATTGGATTCATTTAAAGGTAAAAATGAAAATATTTCAGCGCTAATAGGAAGTGGATTTGGATTAAAAGATGACCTATTTTTTGAAATTTTAGAGTTCCTTTTTAAAAACAGGATTAAAACTGTTATTGATGGTGATGGTTTAAACATAATCGCAAATAATTTTGAAAAATTTCAGAGTATTAATAGATTATCAAATTCCTCTTTTATATTTACTCCACATATCGCTGAATTTTCGAGAATATATGATTCTTTCTTAAAAAATCATGATCTTCCGCGAAGCTCAAACGAAAAGTGCAATATTGAAAAATGCATTAGCATAGTGGAAAATACTCCAGACTGCTCTATTTTATTGAAAGATTATATATCCGCATTTGTTTGTAAAGAGGATGTTTATATTAATGAAGGATGTTTTGACGGATATGCAAAGGCTGGAACAGGGGATTTTATAGCTGGTTTGCTTTCTGGTTTTCTTGCAAATCTCACTATAAAGCAAAGTGGAGCTTTAACTTTGATCATGCAGGATCAGTTGGCTTTTTTAATTAAAAGCAAAAAAATTTCATCGTATAGTATAAAATCCGAAGATCTTATAGAACTTTTAGATGAAGTTTTTTCCAGATTAGAATATCGAAATAACTAAACGGTAAGAGAGATTTATGGGGGATCATTTTAATTATTTTATAAAACCAGAAGATAGAAGATCAAATAAAGTAAAGAAAAAGACTCCAAGAAAGTGGAATATAATGTTAACCCTTGGAAATCTTACTTTTTTACTTCTCGTTATATTTTTAGTTTATAAGCCCGCTATGGAAAATCTGGAAAACAAAGAATTGATGGCCGACCAGTACCTTTTTAAAGTCTCACATGAAATAACAGAGAGTAACTTCTTTGTTGATGTTTATATCTTAAATAAAGGTGATATGAGAAATTTTTCATCACAGAGGCTAAAAGTAGTTCTTGTAGGTGTAGATAACAAAGAGTATGAAAGCCTGAGCAATATTGAAATTGAAGAAGTTCTTGATCAAAATCAGGGAAAGCATTTTATATATTCATATTCATTAAGTGAGATATCAAAAAACGCATATATAAGAATTTATTTTGACAACAAGGTCATTTATGAATCAGAGACGATAAAGTTGAAAGACTAAAAATATCTTTTATGTCAGTGAGTTTCATGCTTTGATAGACAATTTTTACCTCTTTCTATTTTCTTATTTAAAAAGTCAAATTTACTGTTAAAATTAAGGGGTTAAATGAGTACAAAAAAGGTTTCATCGCATATTTTCAAATCTTCATCCGGTATATTTTTATCAAGGATCTTTGGACTTTTACGTGATACTATGGTTACACATTTTTTTAAACCATCAGTTCAGGATATATTCAATGCAGCCTTTAAGGTTCCAAATACATTTCGCTCAATCTTTGCGGAAGGAGCCATGGCAAACTCATATATCCCTGTTTTAAAAGGGATAAAGAATGAAGAGGAGAGACAACAGTTTCAAAGTGAATTTTTTACCATTTATCTCGTTATTTTGACTATTACTGTGGTTGCACTGATCTTTCTTGTCCCATATTTTATGCCTTTTTTAGTATCTGGTTTTGAAAAATTTTCCGAAGCAAAAGTCACAAGCACAGTTTATTTAACGCGATTTTTATTCACATACCTTTTCTTTATATCTCTGGTATCATTTTTTAGTGCTTCCATGAATGCTATATTTAAGTTTTTTATTCCTTCAGTTTCTCAGGCTATTTTTAACATAGTATTTATAATTGTCCTTGTGATCTTTGTTCTCTTAAAAAAGATAACGCTTGAGCTTTTTATCTATGCTGTAATTCTTGGAGGGTTTTTTCAGCTGGCTTTTATTCTCTTTTATTCTATAAAATATGGTCTTAGATTTACAATTCGCTGGCCTAAAAACTTTAAAAATATTAAAGAAGTCTTTAAACTCATGGGACCCTCGATAATAACTTCGGGAATCTATCAAATAAATATATTTATCTCGACTTACTACCTTTCAATGTTTGATGGTGGTCAAACTTACCATTATGTTGCACAGAGGCTATATCAACTCCCTATAGGGCTTTTTTCTGTTTCAATGATACAGGTATTTTTGCCTTCTTTTTCAGAAATAGTTCAAAGTGATGATAAAAATCTCATCAAATCAACCTTTCAAAAGGCTTTTAATCTTTCACTTCTTATAACAATACCAATATCTGCTTACATGATAACTTTTAGCTCTCAGATAACTTCCATCCTATTTTATCATGGTCAGTTTAGCTACAATAGCATAATGACAACATCAACAATATTTGCAATCTATATGCCGGGGATGATATTTATAACACTTACCAACATGGCATCATCACTTTTTTATGCGCATAAAATATGGAAATCACAGGTTATGGTTTCACTGGCTTCTATTGTTCTATTCTTTTTATATATAAACCTTTTAACTCCAGTATATGGACTTAATGGTATAGCAGCTGCAAATACGCTTAATACAGTGACTCAGTTCATATTGTTCTATCTTCTTCTGGTAATTTTTCTAAAAATTTCAATAGATAAAAAGACTTTTGTCACTGCAATAAAGCTATTGATCTCTTCTTTTGCTATTTCAGTTCCATTTTACCTTTTCAATAAAAATGTTTTGAAGATCGTTAAAACATCTTTTTCAGCCAATTTTTTACTTTTTCTTATAGAAGTTGCTGGACTATCTTTATTATTTTTTATGACCCTGCTGGTATTCATACGAATTTTAAAAGTAGAGGAGTTACAGGAGATTATTTCTACTATAAAAGTTAGATTTAAAAACAAAATAAAACGCAAGAATTGATAATAA
>ENA-UOYA01002057-UOYA01002057.1-activated-sludge-metagenome-genome-assembly--contig:-NODE-2057-length-20117-cov-7.156415_pt1 | contig 20117 bp, 18 predicted proteins | sample MGYA00238163_ERZ764804 | MGnify/ENA primary metagenome ERZ764804 (study PRJEB28919, sample SAMN05720223) | activated sludge metagenome | isolation source: Anaerobic digester | place: Hong Kong... | reverse complement strand
TTTAAATTTCGTGCAAGAAAGGATGTTTTTTATCTTTTTCCGAAAGAACAATGTCTTTTTCGGGGAGACGCCAATCGATACCTAATGCCGGGTCATTCCATAAAATTCCTCCCTCGGATTGTGGTGAATAATAGTTGTCGCATTTGTATTGAAAGATGGCTTTTTCACTTAAAGTAAGGTAACCGTGGGCAAATCCACGCGGGATGAAAAGCTGACGTTTATCCTTTTCGTTGAGTTCTACAGCAACATATTTTCCGAAGGTGGTTGATCCTTTTCTAATATCTACCGCAATGTCAAGCACGGCACCTATTACCACTCTTACCAGTTTTGCTTGCGCATAGGGTGGTTTCTGAAAATGTAATCCACGTAAGACGCCGTAGGTCGATTTGGATTCGTTGTCTTGAACAAAACGGGTGTTGCATACGTTTTTTGTAAACCACTGTTCAACGAAAGATTCGAAAAAATAACCCCTTTCATCATAAAAAACGCAGGGTTCAATGATTTTTACCTCGTTGATTTCCGTATCGATAATCTTCATCTTTTCATCTTTTTAAATAATCATTTCACATTATCTTTGTTGCTCCGAATTTATTGTAGTAACTCAAGCAGATATTGACCATACGGATTATTTTTCATGTTTTCACCTTGTTTTTTGAGTTTGTCGTTATCAATCCATTCATTTCGCCACGCAATCTCTTCAAGGCAGGCAATTTTCAGCCCTTGTCGTTTTTCTATGACTTCGATGAACGTGGAAGCCTCAGAAAGTGAATCGTGTGTACCCGTATCAAGCCATGCAAATCCACGTCCGAAAAGTTGAACGCAGAGTTGGTTAGTTTTTAAGAATTCCTGATTTACCGAAGTAATTTCAAGTTCTCCTCGTGCTGAGGGTTTGATCTGTTTTGCGACTTCAACCACACTATTAGGATAAAAATATAATCCTACCACTGCATAATGCGATTTAGGATCTTCCGGTTTTTCTTCTATGCTCAATACTTTTCCGTTTTCATCAAATTCCACTACACCGTATCGCTCAGGATCGTTTACGTAATAGCCGAAAACGGTAGCCACTTGGTTTTTCTCTGCATTAGCTACGGCTTGTTTCATCATCTCCGGAAAACCGTGCCCATAAAAGATATTGTCACCAAGTATCAGGCAGACCTCATCGTCTCCGATGAACTTTTCGCCAATAATAAAAGCCTGAGCCAGTCCCTCAGGTCGAGGTTGCTCGGCGTAAGTAAAGTGTACGCCATAATCGGATCCGTTGCCTAAAAGGCGCTTAAACGCCGGTAAATCTACCGGTGTGGAAATAATGAGAATATCCCTGATTCCGGCCAGCATCAATGCCGACAGCGGATAATATATCATGGGCTTGTCGTAAATGGGGATCAGTTGCTTGGATACTCCCCGCGTAATGGGATAAAGTCGGGTTCCCGACCCTCCTGCCAATACAATTCCTTTCATTGATGAGATTTTTAAAACTCGGATGTGCAAAGTTATAATATTATTTGAATATGTAAGAAAATAAAAAAATCATTATCTTTGTGCATCCATCTTCTATTATAGAGATGCGGATGGGAAAGGAGAACAAAAATAATCCGAGAAAATAACGCTCAATATCCTTACGGAAATGTCAGTAGAAATAAAAAAAGTAACCGATAAAGAAACCCTTAGAAAATTTGTTCAGTTCGGCATCGATTTATACGAAGGGAATGAATATTTTGTTCCCCCCTTGATTTATGATGAAATGGCCACCTTGAACCGCGAAAAAAATCCGGCTTTCGATCATTGTGATGCAGCTTATTTTTTGGCGTATCGTGATGGGGTGATTGTTGGTCGCATTGCTGTGATGATCAACTATAAATCAAATGAGATATGGAATGAACGAAATGCCCGTTTTGGTTTTGTGGATTTCATCGATGACGAAGAAGTAGTGGATACGCTTTTCGGTGTTGCCGAAGAATGGGCGCGTTCGAGAGGAATGGAAAAAATTCATGGTCCGCTGGGATTTACGGATCTTGATCACGAAGGAATGTTGATCGAGGGATTTGATCAGATGGGCACGATGGAAACCATCTATAATTACCCTTACTATAAAGATCACATGGAGCGGATGGGTTACGTGAAAGATCAGGATTGGTTTGAATATCTGATTCCCATTCCTGAGGAAATCCCTGAAAGGTATGCCCGTATGGCGGATGTGGTAAAAAAACGTTTCGGTTTGATGGTAAAGCATCTTGGGAGCAAAAAGGATGTGCTACCTTATGCTCGCGATATTTTTTTGTTGATTAACAAGGCTTATAAAGATCTTTACGGTTTTGTGCCTCTTACTGACCGGCAAATTGATTATTATGTGGATATGTATATTCCCATGCTGCGTTTGGAGTTTCTTACCCTCGTGATTCGGCAGGAAGATCACAAGCTGGTGGGCGTAGGTATTGGATTGCCGAGTCTGGCACAGGCACTTCGGAAAGCAAAAGGAAGATTTCTCCCTACCGGATGGTATCATTTATATAAGGCTTTAAAAGGAAAAGATAATAAAGTGCTCGATTTGCTTCTTGTTGCCGTTGATCCCGAATATCAAGGCAAAGGATTGAATGCGTTGCTGTTTAGCGAATTCATTCCTGCAGCCCGACAATTGGGAATGGAGGTGGCTGAAAGCAATCCGGAACTGGAAGAAAATAATAGAGTTCGCTCGTTGTGGAGTGATTTAAATGCCAAACATCATAAAACCCGAAGAGCTTACAGCAAACAATTGTAAGCCTTTTGCTGCGGGATGCGTAATGGCAGAAGCAGCTGAATTTAAATTCAAGATTAGTAAAAACTATTAGCAGCTCGCTGATAGTTGTGAGTTGAAAATATGACAGAATCAGATAACATTTTGCAACCAACGACAGAAAATTATCAGGAAGAACATATTGTTACCCTGGAATGGCAAGAGCATATCCGTCGTCGGCCGGGAATGTATATAGGAAAATTGGGTGACGGTTCGTCGCCTGACGACGGTATTTATGTTTTGTTGAAAGAAGTGCTCGATAACTCCATCGACGAATATATGATGGGGTTTGGAAAGACTATCGAGGTAAAAGTTGAAGGCACGACCGTGAGTGTTCGCGATTTTGGGCGAGGCATACCGCTTGGAAAAGTAAAAGACGTTTCATCGCGTATGAATACGGGGGCGAAATACGATTCTAAAGCTTTTAAAAAATCCGTTGGATTAAATGGGGTGGGAATTAAAGCTGTGAATGCGCTTTCTTCACGCTTTTTTATTGAAAGTTATCGTGACAGACAAGCAAAAAATGTGCTTTACCGACAAGGAGTCGTTGTGGAGGAAAGTGACATCATACCTTCTTCTCAGGCTAATGGTACATGGGTTGAATTTACCCCCGACAGTGAAATTTTTGGAGATTATCATTATCGTGACGAGTACATTGATCCTCTACTCAAAAATTATGTCTTTCTAAATACAGGGCTTACTATCGTTTTTAATGGACGAAAGTTTTATTCGAAAAACGGCCTCGAGGATTTACTCAACGAAAATCTTACTTCAGAAGCGCTTTATCCCATTATCCATCTGCAAGGCGAAGATATTGAGGTGGCCATTACCCATACCAATCAATATGGCGAAGAATATTATTCATTTGTAAACGGTCAACACACCACACAAGGTGGAACGCATCTTTCGGCTTTTCGGGAAGCTTCAGCACGTACGATAAAAGAATATTTTAATCGTAATTTTGATTATGCCGATATTCGAAATGGCATGGTGGCTGCCATCAGCATCAAGGTGGAAGAACCGGTTTTTGAGTCGCAAACAAAAACGAAACTTGGATCGAAAGATATGTCGCCCGACGGCGTTTCTATCAGTAAATACATCGGAGATTTTTTGAAGAAAGAACTCGATAATTATCTCCACAAAAATCCGGGAACTTCCGATATTCTTCAGAAAAAAATCCTTGAATCTGAAAAAGAGCGTAAAGCTATTGCCGGTGTTACCAAATTGGCACGTGAGCGGGCAAAAAAAGCGAACCTGCATAATAAGAAATTGCGTGATTGTCGTATTCATTATAACGATACCAAAGGTGATGATCGCGACGAGACTTGTATTTTTATTACGGAAGGCGATTCAGCCAGCGGTTCAATAACAAAAAGCCGTGATCCTAATCTGCAAGCAGTGTTCAGTCTACGTGGAAAACCGTTGAATTGTTTCGGATTGACTAAAAAGATCGTGTACGAGAATGAAGAATTCAACCTACTTCAAGCTGCACTAAATATTGAAGAGGGTATGGAGGGGCTTCGGTATAATAAGGTAATCATTGCTACTGATGCCGATACCGATGGCATGCATATCCGCTTGTTGTTGTTGACTTTTTTTCTTCAGTTTTTTCCCGATCTGATCAAGAAAAATCATGTGTATATCTTGCAAACACCGCTTTTCAGGGTACGGAATAAAAAGAAAACAGTATATTGTTATACGGAAGAAGAACGTTTGGCTGCCATAAAAGAGTTGGGTCCGAATCCCGAAATTACGCGATTCAAAGGTTTAGGGGAAATATCCCCTGATGAATTTCGCCATTTTATTGGAAAAGACATGCGACTTGAGCGGGTAACGATGCGTAAGGAAGATCTTTTGAAAGAGCTTCTCGAATTTTATATGGGAAAAAATACTCCTGAACGTCAGAATTTTATTATCGATAATCTGACAGTTGATGTTGAAGCTTGATTCATAACAAATAATGAAATCACACTCTTCTATTCCTAATTTGTCGGTTCCCCAAAGGCGCATTGCACTCTTCCCCGGCACGTTTGATCCGTTTACTATTGGTCATGAATCGCTAGTTCGAAGGGGACTCATGCTAGTGGATGAATTAGTCATTGCGATTGGTGTAAACGAAGCGAAAAAAACATGTTTCTCGTTAGAAAAAAGATTGTCAACCATCCGTAATTTTTATAAAGGTGATCCCCGTATACGGGTGGAGAGTTACGAAGGATTGACCGTTGACTTTGCACGGGAAGTGGGGGCAAAGTATATTCTGAGAGGAATTCGGTCGGTGAACGATTTCGAATACGAAAAGGCTACTGCCGATTTAAATCGTTCTATCTCGGGGATAGAAACTTTTGTATTGTTTACCGAACCACAACTTACCCACATCAGTTCTACGCTTGTACGCGAACTGTTACGCTACGGGCACGATATTGCCGAATTTATTCCTGAGGGAATGAAGTGGTAAATTCTTTCGCAATCAAATAGTATTAATATTTATGTATAAGAGATCGATTTTTCTTGTAATCAGCATTTTTTTCTATTTTTCGTGTGCTTTTGCTCAGTTTATGCCCGATCCCTTGGGACTTAAATTGGTGCGTACACTTCAGTTAATTAATAATTTATATGTGGACGATGTAGACTCGGAAAAATTGACCGAAACAGCAATTCGTGCCATGTTGCGTGAATTAGATCCGCATTCGTCTTATTTAAATAAAGAGGAAGTACGGGCTATGAACGAGCCGCTGCAAGGCGATTTTGAGGGGATAGGCATTTCCTTTAATATGCTTACGGATACGTTGTATGTTATTGAGGTTATTTCTGGAGGTCCTTCTCAAAAAGTGGGCATTATGCCCGGCGATAAGATTATTTATGTCAATGACACGCTGATAGCCGGTGTTAAGATGAGCAGTGAAGAAGTAATGAAAAAGCTCCGAGGGCCGAAAGGTACTACCGTAAAAGTAAAGGTATTGAGACAGGGAGTTCCGGGGTTACTGGAATTTCGCATTGTACGCGACAAAATTCCCATTTACAGCATCGATGCTTCGTATATGGTGGATGAGGAAACCGGCTATATACGACTGAGCCGATTTGCCGTAACTTCTGCGGATGAGTTTCGAAAGGCTGAGGAGAAATTGAAAGCAAAAGGGATGAAAAAACTGATTTTGGACCTTACCGGGAATGGAGGAGGCATTCTTCAGACGGCTACCGATATTGCTGACGAATTTTTAGATAATGGTAAGCTTATCGTATATACCGAAGGAAAACATCAACCCCGTTCCAATATAAATGCGACATCAAGAGGGCAATTCGAAAAAGGAGATCTTGTAGTATTGGTTAATGAAGGTTCTGCCTCAGCGAGTGAGATTTTAGCAGGTGCTGTACAGGATTGGGACAGAGGGATTATCGTTGGTCGCCGTACCTTTGGCAAAGGACTTGTACAACGACAGTTGCCACTTCCTGATGGAACAATGATCCGACTTACTGTAGCTCGTTACTATACACCCAGCGGTCGATGCATTCAGAAGCCTTATAAAGGGGGAGATATCGAGTCATACAACATGGATTTCTTCGATCGTTATCGCAAGGGTGAACTGTTGCATGCCGATAGCATTCATTTTCCCGATTCCTTGAAATATAAGACGTTGGTATACAAACGCACCGTGTATGGTGGCGGAGGTATTATGCCGGATTATTTTGTGCCAATCGATACCACATCGCTTACTGACTTGCATAGAGATCTGATTGCGAAAGGAATCGTTAACCGCATAGCCATTTCAGAGGTGGATAACCATCGCAAATTGCTACTGAAAGCCTATCCCAATGTTGATGCGTTTAAAAAGAATTATTCTATTTCCGTGGATATGGTGACAAAAATGAAGAAAATGGCCGAAGAGGAAAAAGTCAAATGGGATGAAGAAGAATTCAAGCGTTCGCAAAAGCTGCTTTTTACACAACTGAAAGCGCTGATTGCACGTGACATCTATGACTCTTCTGCTTACTTCAAAATTATTAATGATGAGAACGAGATATTTCAGGAAGGGTTACGTGTAATCAATACTCCGACTCTAAAGCATATATTTAATGAATGAGGATTTTTTCAAACGAACACGTTATCAAATTTTTGAACTTATTACCCAAAAAATGCCGTACTTTCTTTTCTTTGGCTATATCTCTGATTTTATATGTCTTTTTTAATTTTATTTTGAAAACACTATTCTATAATTCACAAAATCATTACATTTGCACTTCAAAAAAATGATTGACAACGAAACAAGTAAATTGATTCAGGAAATGTTCTCGATTGAGAATAATCCTGTTTTAATTACTAAGGTAAGAGAAAAAATATGATAAAGATTACTTTTCCTGACGGTTCGGTTCAGGAGTACGAAAAGGGAATAACGGCTTTAGAGATAGCAAAAAACATTAGTCCGCGATTGGCAGAGGAAGTGCTTGCAGCCAGTGTAAATGGTGAAACGTGGGATTTGACGCGTCCCATCACAGAAGATGCAACTTTGAAATTGTTGAAATGGGAAGATGATGAAGGCAAGCACGCTTATTGGCATTCTTCTGCTCATCTTATGGCCGAAGCATTACAGGAATTGTATCCGGGGATCAAATTCGGTATCGGACCGGCTATTGAAAACGGCTTCTATTATGATGTGGATCCCGGAGAAGGTGTAGTGATTAAGGAATCGGATTTTCCTGCCATCGAAAAGAAAATGATGGAACTAATCGCTAAAAAAGAAGATATTAAACGCCAAAGCATTTCAAAAGCAGAGGCTATCGAGATGTTTTCAAAAAGAAACGAAGAATATAAAGTTGAGCTCATAAATGAACTTCAGGATGGAACCATAACAATTTATACTCAAGGTGATTTTACCGATTTATGTCGGGGTCCCCATTTGCCGAATACTTCGTATATTAAATCCGTAAAAATTTTAAATGTTGCAGGTGCTTATTGGCGTGGTGATGAACATCGCCGTCAGTTGACCCGGTTGTATGGCATCTCTTTTCCGAAGAAGAAAATGCTGGATGAATATCTGGCGATGGTTGAGGAGGCAAAGAAACGCGATCACCGGAAAATAGGGAAAGAATTGGAGCTTTTTGCTTTTTCACAGAATGTTGGTGCGGGACTTCCATTATGGTTACCTAAAGGTACCCAATTGCGTTTGCGTTTGGAAGATTTCCTTAAGAAGATTCAACGTCAGTTTGATTATGAACAAGTTATGACACCGCATATCGCTTTAAAACAATTGTATATGCTTTCGGGTCATTATGAAAAATACGGGAAAGATTCGTTTCAACCCATGAAAACTCCACAGGAAGGTGAGGAATTTATGTTGAAACCCATGAACTGTCCTCATCATTGCGAGATATACAAAACATCACTTCGTTCTTACAAAGATCTGCCATTGCGGCTTGCTGAATTTGGTACGGTTTATCGGTACGAACAAAGCGGTGAATTGCATGGCTTGACCCGTGTACGTGGTTTTACGCAAGATGATGCTCATATTTTTTGCACGCCCGATCAGGTGAAAAATGAATTTTTGAAGGTAATGGATATCATCTTTATTATCTTCAAAGCATTGGATTTTAATGATTTTGAAGCTCAGATTTCTCTTCGGGATCCGCTAAACAAAGAAAAATATATTGGGAGTGACGAAAACTGGGAAAAAGCCGAACGCGCCATTATAGAAGCTTGCGAAGAAAAAGGATTGAAAGCAAAAATTGAACTTGGTGAAGCAGCTTTTTATGGACCAAAACTCGATTTTATGGTGAAAGACGCGCTTGGTCGACGTTGGCAATTGGGCACCATTCAGGTGGACTATAACCTTCCGGAACGTTTCGATTTGGAATATGTTGGAGCCGACAACCATAAACACCGGCCGGTTATGATTCATAGAGCACCGTTTGGGTCAATGGAACGCTTTGTAGCTGTCCTCATCGAACACACTGCCGGAAAATTTCCTTTGTGGTTGTCTCCTACACAAGTTGTCGTATTGCCTATTAGTGAAAAAATTAACGATTATGCATATAATGTTGCAAAAACATTAAAAAAATACGATATTCGAACCGAAGTGGACGATCGCAACGAAAAAATCGGAAGAAAGATTCGGGATAACGAACTCAAGCATATTCCATATCTGTTGATTGTAGGGGAGAAAGAAGCACAAAATGACGCAGTTTCGGTGAGAAAACGTGGTGAAGGCGATAAAGGTATAAAAAATTTAACTACCTTTGCCGAAGAGGTTGTACGTGAAGTAGAAAAAATGATAGAGATAGAACGGCCTTGAATATTTAACGAAAATAAAAACAATTAATTATAAAATCAGAGAAGAAATACTTAACATCAGTTGAATGAAGAATAGTCCCAAAGATTCAAAAAACCAATATAGGACAAACGAGCAAATTCGTGTACCGGAAGTTCGTTTAGTGGGCGATAATGTTGAACAAGGAATATATCCTACACAAGTGGCTTTGCGAATGGCCGAGGATATGGGTTTGGACTTAGTGGAGATTTCTCCATCGGCCAATCCTCCGGTATGCCGCATCATTGATTATCAGAAATTTCTATATCAGCAGAAAAAGAAACAAAAAGAACTAAAAGCCAAAGCGACAAAGATTATCGTAAAGGAAATTCGTTTTGGACCTCAGACTGATGATCATGACTACAATTTTAAACTTAAGCACGCTAAAAGTTTCCTCGAAGAAGGAGCCAAAGTAAAAGCTTTTGTATTTTTCAAAGGTCGTTCTATTCTGTTTAAGGAACAGGGCGAAGTGTTATTACTAAGATTTGCCAACGATCTCGAAGATTATGCAAAAGTTGAGCAGATGCCGGTATTGGAAGGAAAACGTATGTCGATTGTTCTTGCTCCCAAAAAAAACGCTTCTGCTCCCAAAAAAGAATCGCCTGCGAATTAAGAATAAAAAGAGAGCAAAAAGTGGAATGATTTCCAAAAAATCATTACCTTTGCAAGCTGAAAATTTTATTAATCATCAATAATTAAATAGGAAATGCCGAAAATTAAGACTAACTCCGGTGCCAAAAAGAGGTTTACCCTTACCGGATCAGGGAAAATTAAGAGAAAGCATGCGTATAAAAGTCACATTTTGACAAAAAAGAGCAAAAAGCAAAAAAGGAGATTAACGCATACTACGCTTGTTGATAAAGCAGACAGAGAAAACGTAAAATTATTATTGAGATTGAAATAAATCCGATAGTGTTCGTTATTTAGTTTTTATTAACCGAATGTACGCTCAAAAGATTTCCGGAACAGAAGGAAACGCTAACATTCAAAACACATTATTAATATTATGCCAAGATCAGTAAATCATGTTGCTTCGCGCAATCGCAGAAAGAAAATATTAAAATTAACCAGGGGTTATTATGGCGCCCGTAAAAATGTATGGACTGTAGCAAAGAATACGTGGGAAAAAGGTCTCACCTATGCTTACCGTGATCGTAAAGATAAGAAAGGAAATTTTCGCGCTTTATGGATACAACGTATTAACGCTGCTGCCCGTGCCAATGGAATGTCGTATTCTCGTTTGATGGGGGCTTTGCACAAAAACAACATTGAAATCAACCGGAAAGTTCTTGCCGATTTAGCAATGAATAACCCCGAAGCATTTAAAGCAATTGTTGATAAAGTGAAATAAATAAATTATTGTTGTTTATATCTACGAATAAAATGAAGGAAGAGTCCCCGACGGATTTTTCCTTTTTTGTTGTAAAATCTAACCATTTCTGTTTGTTATTTCTATAATTCGATGTTGCCTGACCGAAAACAGATTGAATTTTAAAGAACGGTTTTTTTATTGGGTTTTGTGTAAATTAAAATTATCATGTAAATTTGCTTCTCAGTTGAAAATTAATAGTGATGAAAACCTTTTCAATAGAAGAAAAAGAAAATATAGAAAAAATTATCCGGTCTTCTAAATTTTGTTATGTAGGTATGGCCGACGAGAATGGATTCCCTTATGTATTGCCAATGACATTCGGATATGATGATGGTGTTATTTATTTTCATTCTGCGCAAGAGGGGAAAGCTATTCGCATACTTGGTAAGAATCCAAAGGTATGCATCGCATTTTGTACCCAACCCGAGCTCATTTGGCAGCATCCCGATGTGGCATGCAGTTATAGGATGAAAGGGAAAAGTGTTTTATGTGAAGGTGAAGTAGTATTTGAAGAGGATTTTGTCGAAAAAGAAAAGATATTGCATATCTTTATGCATCATTATTCCGATAAAACATTTACTTTTTCTGTTCCTGCTGTGAATAATGTGAAAATATGGAAAGTAGAAATTGAAACCATGTGCGCAAAGGAATTTGGTGTGATGCGTCCGGGAAGTATTTCATATAAAGATCAGGATTTTTTTTGATTCTACATTGACTTTCTTTGAGAATTCCACGTGAACCGTGCATAATGAATAAATTTTTTTAAATACGTTACTTAAAAGCTACTCTAATTAGAATTGAATAAATGAAAAGAATAAGTATTTCGATTGCAATTTTTGCTGTCGCATTGATCACCTTTGCGGCAAATCCTCCTACGCAAGAAATTAAAATAAAACCTGTTGAACTTACCGGTGCCGTTTTTTTGCAGAAAGTATTTAATTATAAAGAAAATGTCAATGAATGGAAATACGAAGGAGACAAGCCGGCCATTGTTGATTTTTATGCCACTTGGTGTGGCCCATGTCGAAGAACGGCCCCCATACTTGACGATTTGGCTGACGAATACGGCGACGACATTTATGTATACAAAGTGGATGTAGATAAAGAACCGGAATTAGCAAGAGTCTTTGGCATTCAAAGTATTCCGACTTTTCTTTTTATTCCTCGTCAAGGGAATCCTCAAATTGCACAGGGTGCCTTACCTAAAGAAACATTCAAAAAAGCTATTGAAGAGTTTTTGCTTGAGAAAGAGCTTACCAAATAGATTAACCCCATAGAGGCTTCTTGTCCATGGAAATTACCAGTCTTCAGAATGCTGCAATAAAGAATATTGTAAAACTGGCAAAAAGTAAAGAACGGAAAGAACAACAGCTTTTCGTTATTGAAGGTGCCCGAGAGTTATCGTTAGCATTGGCAGGCGGATACATTCTTGATTCGGTTTATGTGTGTACCCCTTTATTTGCGAAGAGCAAATATCCTGATGTTGTCGAGTCAATCGACCCCAATAAAATAGTTCCTATCTCTCCTTCCGTATTCGAAAAAATTGCTTACCGTGAGAATTCCGATGGAATTGTTGCGGTGGCTAAGCCAAAACCACATAGATTAGCTGATATAAAGTTATCTGAGAATCCGTTTGTTATTATTTTGGAATCCGTTGAAAAACCGGGTAATTTGGGTGCAATTCTTCGTACTGCCGATGCTGCTGCAGTGGATGCTGTTATTGTATGCGATCCACAGACCGATTTGTATAATCCTAACGTTATACGTTCAGGTGTAGGCACGTTATTTACGGTGCAAACTGCCGTTTGTACTTCGTCGGAGGCGATGGAATGGTTGTTGCAGAATAAGATTACCTCGTATGCTGCCGAATTGCAGGCTGCCGAATTTTATCAGAATGTAGATTTTACCCGTCCTTCGGCTATTGTTATGGGAACAGAGGCAGAAGGACTTACCGATTTTTGGTTGCAAAATGTCAAAAAGCGAATTAAAATTCCGATGAAGGGGAAAATCGATTCGCTCAATGTATCTGTTTCTACTGCCATTCTCACCTTTGAAGCAATGCGGCAGCGCGGGTTTTAATTCGGTTTATCCTTTTGCATTTTTTGTAATCTCTCTTTGTAAACTCGTTAAGAATGCGCCGATGTAACAACACATCACACTTTTTGCAATGCATTCGCTGTTTTTTTGCTGCTTAAGATCATATTTTTTTGCGATTTCATCAGGTTAATGGATTGCAAAACAATGGTTTTGGTTTCGTTCAAGATATTCAGAAAGAGGATGCTGCTCCGGGTCCCGGATTCGTTTGCTTTTACGCGTTTAATTTGTTTTTTAGTGAGTTTGGCACATTGTTCGAGAATGTTTTCCCGGTAGGTTAAGAGCGTATCGAATGAAGAATAATCATGTCGGTTCATCATATCGATGAATTTCTCATACATTTCGATTACATTTTTGCATATTTCGCGCAATTCATTTTCTTGTTCGTCGCTAAATCCTTTATGATTATTGTCGATGTGGCGGTAACTCTCCGAAGTGATTGTTTTCAGTGCTTTTGCAATTTCATACGTATAATCCACCACCTGAACATATTCTTGTTCGATATCCAATTCATTCACAGCAATGGCTTGTATGGTGGGAACCACTTCGTACGTTCGTTTATTTTTGTAACTCATATACAAATCATCGGCTTCACGTGAAATTCTGCGCAGCAAATGGCGATCTTCGGTTGTGAGTCCTTGTATATTTTGTTGATATATATTCAACATTTTTTCCACTGCATTTTTTACTTCCGAAGTACATGCTTTTATAATCCCTTTTTCATCTTCCAGCAGAGAAGAATTGATTTTTTCCTTTTCTTTTCTTTTGTGGTGAGCTTCAGAAGACTTGATGAAAATAAACACAATGAGTGCCAGCAATGCAACCATGGCTATTTTCCCTCCCCACATCAACAATAGACCTATGAAGAACGTAATTGAGAATGCGATAAGTGCCGTAAAAAACCATCCTGCAATCACAGTTAAAACGCCATTGATGCGATATACGGCACTTTCTCTTCCCCATGCCCTGTCGGCCAGCGATGATCCCATTGCAACCATAAAAGAAACATACGTAGTTGATAGGGGTAATTTTAAAGAAGTTCCTAACGAAATCAGCAATGCGGCGATGGTTAAATTTACCGATGCCCTGATCAAATCAAACGAGGCAGAATTTCCTTCAACTTTGGCGGGCGTAAAACGACGATTAATGGCTTTCCTTACTTTAGGAGGGGTGTAGTCTCGCAATACGCGGTTGATATCTACCGCAGCACGAACGATCGATCGAGATAAAGGAGAAGAGGAAAACTTTTCCATGCCTCCATCGGTTTGCCTGGCTAAATTTACTTCGGTCTCGGTTACTGTTCTTGCTTTTTTGGAAAACCATAAGGCTAGAACCATGATGATGCCTGCGCCCAATAAATATCTCCAGTCCGCCACAACCGGCTCTTTTAATTTATCCATAAACAGTGTTTCAATATTTCCGCCGGCGATTGCTACCTCTGAAGCAATTTGGTATGAACTCAATCCGGCCATAAAAACACCAATAAAATTTACCAAATCGTTGCTGGCAAAAGCAAGCGCCAATGCCATTGTGCCCATTAAGACGATCACCTTGAGAATATTAACCTTAAAGAGATGCTGGAGGAGCGCCATTAAAAGTGTCCATACAATAAAAGCATAAAACAAGGCTTTGCCCATGTTGTTCGAGAGATATTGCAGTAAATCTTCCGAAACAATGGCACTACCTTTTAATCCTTTAAAAACAATGAAATAGGTGATAGCAGTGAGGGCAAATCCACCCCATAAAGCGCCGAAGTATTTAAATGATTTTTTGTAGTTGAAGGAAAAAATCAAACGGGAAAAATACATGATAACACTACCTGAAATAAAGGCAATGACCACCGATATCAATATACCCGAAATAATGGCTAAAGCCTTGCTTGTATTAATGTAATCCGCCAGATTCCCGCCATTGTTTTCCCACATGATGTACAACGACACGGCAACAGCAGCTCCCAACAACTCAAATACCAAGGAAACAGTAGTAGAAGTGGGTAGTCCCAATGTGTTGAAAATATCCAGCAGAATAACATCGGTTATCATGACTGCAAGAAAAAGCATCATGATTTTTGGGAAAGTGAACATATTGGGATGAAAAACACCGCTTCGTGCTATCTCCATCATTCCGCTTGAAAACAAGGTACCCAACATTACTCCGATAGATGCAACAGTGAGAATTACCCATAGGGGCGCGACTTTTGAACCTACGCTTGAATTGAGAAAATTTACAGCATCGTTAGCTACCCCTACAGTCAAATCGAGGACTGCTAAAACCAACAAAATGAGAAGAATAACCAGATAAATAAGATCCATCTTGTTTTTGGTGCTTGTATACAGTATTTTAAATAAAAATACTCTACTTGGACTTAAAAAGTTGACGGCGCAAAAGTAATAAAATAGTTTTTTACCTCAATTTTTTTGATGCTAAGAATTAAAAACTTAACAGAAATGTAACAAAAACACGTACATATTGTCACTTCATTTTTTCTCGTTCTTCAACAATATAAACAGGCTGTTGCAATACCCTTTGTTTTTTTGAAAGTTTTTGTTGATAAACCCGAAAAGCTATGAAGCAGCATGTCATAATAACCGCTCCTCCAATATAGGCAATAGGTTTAGGCAACGAAAATCCTTCCGGCGCAAGTAAAATATAGGAAGAAACAACATACGTCATAAACAAAGCGGGCAGGAGAGTGATTCCGTATTTTTTGTTATTAAGAATCAGGTATATTGTGATTGTCCAAAGCACTACTGTGGCAAGAGTTTGATTAGCCCAAGCGAAATACCTCCAAATAATATCGAAATTGATTTGGGTTAAAAGAAAGCCAACAATAAACAGCGGTACAGTTATCAACAATCGGTTTATCATGGGGCCTTGCTTCATTTTAAGAACATCGGCAACAATCAGGCGCGCACTACGAAATGCGGTATCTCCCGAGGTTATGGGAGCCGCAACTACACCCAAAATAGCCAGTATTCCTCCGAATTTGCCAAGCAACGAATTGGATATTTCGTTGACCGCCCATGCTGCATTCCCTTGATGGGCAACCATTACCTCATTCAATTTTTCGACTCCACCGAAAAAACTCATCCCGATAGCAGCCCATATTAGGGCAACAACTCCTTCTACAACCATCGCACCATAGAAAACTCTGCGACCTTCTTTTTCGTTTTTTATACATCGTGCCATTAAAGGCGATTGCGTGGCATGAAAACCGGAAATAGCCCCACAAGCGATCGAAATAAACAGCATCGGGAAAACGGGAAATTGCTCACTGTTATAGTGGAAATTATGCCAGTTTTCGGCTGTAAGTTCGGGTATTTGATATCCTTTTATAAAAAGGGCCGAAATTAAACTTACTGCCATAAATAACAATGCAAAACCAAATAAGGGGTAGATCTTCCCTATAATTTTATCGATCGGAAGAAGGGTAGCCAGGATATAATAAATAAAAATGATAGCAACCCAAAAATTCATGGTTGCATAAGCGGGAGTCAACTCGGCCAGAATGTTTGCAGGCCCTGTAATAAAAACCGCCCCTACCAATACCATCAATACAATTGTAAACAACCGCATGACTTGTTTAGCTGTAAGTCCCAAATAGATACCGATGATCTCGGTTATGCTCAATCCGTTATGCCTGATCGATAACATTCCGGAGAGGTAATCGTGCACGGCCCCGCCAAAGATGGTTCCAAAAACAATCCAAACAAAAGCAACAGGTCCCCACATTGCACCGGCTATTGCTCCGAAAATAGGACCTAATCCCGCAATATTCAGAAATTGAATGAGAAATACACGCCACCATGGCATGGGAATATAGTCTACGTTGTCGTTGAGTTTATAAGCGGGGGTTGGTTTATCGGGATCTGCACCAAATGTTCGTTCGATAAATTTTGAATAAAAAACATAACCCAAAATTAAAATCGCGAGACAGATGATAAATGTTATCATGTTCTTATAAGTTTTAATTTCACACAAATGTACGTTTATTTGCTGAATAATGATAAGTATTTTCGTGAAAAAATTTAATATTGAAAAGGAGTAACCATTATATAGCAATAAATTTTTTTTTGCAGATTGTAGCAGCTTGAACTTAATCCCTTACAAATTGTTTTCTTACAATAGAAGAAAGGGGAAGTTTCATGAACATTAGGTTATCGAAATATCCAGCCGATGAAGAACGATTTAAATCGGCTATACGTTCTGTTAAAGGAATCATTTCGGTAGAAATAGACAAAAAATTAGGAAAGTTGGTTTTCGACATCGACCCCGAATTTTCCGATGACGAAGCCGATATTATTCGTGCTATCGTGGCGGCTGTTCGTGAAAGCGGTGGAGAGGTATATACCGACAAACGCTCCTATCCGGTGCTGAATATGACGTGTGCTGCTTGTGCAGCTGCAACTCAAAACATCCTCGCATTTGTGCCCGGCGTTTTAAATGCCTCGGTCAATTACGGCAATGAGAAAGGGACTGTTGAATATCTTCCCGATATTACTTCCCCTCAAAAAATGCGTCAGGCTCTGCAGGAAATCGGCTACGATATGTTGATTGAGGACGACGAATTGTCGGTCGAGAATGTGGAACGTTTACACAGGGAAAATTATCGCAAACTCAAAAACGAAACCATTGGTGCGCTTCTATTATCGGTACCGATTGTCTTCATCGGCATGTTTTTTATGCATTGGCCATATGCGAACTATATCATGTGGGCATTGGCTACTCCGGTGCTGTTTGTTTTTGGGCGTCGTTTTTTCGTTGGGGCATGGAAACAGGCAAAACATCGTTCGGCAAACATGGATACGCTGGTGGCATTGAGTACCGGCATTTCGTATCTCTTTAGCGTTTTCAACACGCTTTTCCCTCAGTTTTGGGAAAACAAAGGACTGGAAGCTCATGTCTATTTTGAGGCATCGGCCGTAATCATTGCTTTCATCTTACTCGGAAAACTGTTGGAAGAAAGAGCAAAAGAAAATACTTCCGAAGCCATCAAAAAACTGATGGGACTGCAGCCCTCAACGGTAGTAGTTGTAAAAGATGGCATGCCGATCGAAATCCCTATTTCGGATGTTGCCGTGGGCGATATTGTGTTGGTGAAGCCCGGTGAACGCATAGCCGTGGATGGTGAAGTAACGGAAGGAGTCTCGTTTGTTGACGAAAGCATGATCAGTGGCGAACCCATTCCCGTGGAAAAGAAACCCGGCGATAAGGTATTTGCCGGCACATTGAACCGACAAGGTAGTTTTTACTTCCGTGCGCAAAAGGTAGGTAAAGATACGTTGTTGGCACATATCATAAAATTGGTGGACGAAGCGCGTGGAAGTAAAGCCCCGGTACAGGCACTGGTGGACAAGATTGCCGCAATTTTTGTTCCTGTGGTAATTGGTATTGCTCTGGTGAGTTTTGTTGGCTGGCTTATTTTTGGTGGCGAAAACGGCGTTGTTCACGGACTTTTGGCGATGGTTACCGTGCTGGTGATTGCGTGTCCGTGTGCTCTCGGATTGGCCACGCCTACTGCGGTCATGGTGGCCATTGGTAAAGGAGCCGAAGATGGCATTCTTATTAAAGATGCAGAGAGTTTGGAATTGGCGAAAGACATCGATGTGGTGGTGCTCGATAAAACAGGAACCCTTACCGAGGGCAGACCGGTGGTTACCTCCATGAAATGGACAGCCGATGTTGAGCCATTATGGCGCAATATACTGTACAGCATCGAATACAAATCGGGGCATCCATTGGGAGAAGCTATCGTAGCCGAATTGCAGGATGGCTGCTCACTTCTTGAGAACGTGGAAATTGCGCATGTTAGCGGACAAGGAGTCGAAGGCGTTTATTATGGGAAGAAGTATTATGTAGGCAATGAAGCCTTTATTTCATCGAAAAATGTACCTGTTCCTTTCCATTTGCAAACCCTGATTGTCCGTGAGATGGAGGCAGCCCGTACCGTTTCGCTTTTTGCCGATGAAGAGAGGGTATTGTGCCTCATTGCCCTTACCGATCAGTTGAAGCCTACTTCTAAGGAGGCTGTCGAGCAATTGCAACAGATGGGCATAGAAGTGGCTATATACACCGGCGATAACGAAAAAGCGGTTGCCGAGGTGGCGCGGCAGCTGAGTATAACTTCCTATAAAGGCAACGTGCATCCCGATGAAAAAGCCTTGCTTATCAAAAAATGGCAACAGCAGGGAAAGATAGTGGCGATGGTGGGCGACGGTATCAACGACAGTGCAGCATTGGCGCAGGCCGACGTCAGCATCGCCATGGGCAAAGGCAGCGATATTGCGATGGATGTGGCAAAAATGACCATCATCTCATCTGATCTCACCAAAGTACCCAAAGCGATCCACCTATCGAAACAAACTGCCAAGGTGATCAAACAAAATCTCTTCTGGGCATTCATTTACAACGCTATCGGCATCCCCATTGCTGCGGGAGTGTTGTATCCGTTCAGCGGGTTTATGCTCAACCCCATGATTGCCGGTGCTGCAATGGCGTTGAGTTCGGTAAGTGTGGTAACCAATAGTTTACGATTAAAATCAAAAAAGATATGAAAACATTACGATTCAAAACCAATATCCATTGCTCCAATTGTGTATCAAAAGTAAAACCGTTTCTGGATAAGAAGAAAGGCATACTTTCATGGAAAGTAGATATCGAACATCCCGACAAAATTTTGACCGTGGAAACCGATGAACTTTCGGTGGATGACATTATTAAGACCATCAAACGAACCGGATTTGAAGCCGAAGCGCTATAAATTCGAGGTTAAAGTATGTAAATATATTGCATTTTATTTTTCTCTCATATACTTTTGCAAGAAAATTAAAGGGAAATGAATTATCTACTTTCAAACAGATATTGGTGGCGTCACTTACAACTCACAAAGTCGTAAGGGAAGCATCCGTGTTTTTTGAAGTAAGCAATAGAATAAAGATCAGAAAGCCTGTCGCACCTTGCGACAGGTTTTTTCGTTTTTAGGGATATTTACAAATAAACGTTTTTTCATTATGAATCAATTTACAGTAAACGAAAAAGGGTATTATGGCGAATTTGGCGGAGCTTATGTACCCGAAATTCTTCACAAATGCTTGGAAGATTTACAGCAAGCTTACCTTGATATTATGGAAAGCGAAAGCTTTCAACAGGAATTTCAATCGTTGTTGCGCGATTATGTCGGGCGTCCTTCACCGTTGTATTTATCCAAACAACTTTCTGAACGGCATGGTTGTAAGATTTATCTTAAACGGGAAGACCTCAATCATACCGGTGCTCACAAAATCAATAATGCCATAGGGCAGGTGCTTATTGCCCGAAGGATGGGCAAAACCCGCATTATTGCGGAAACCGGAGCCGGTCAACATGGAGTAGCTACGGCAACGGTGTGCGCACTCATGCAGATGCCTTGTACGGTTTATATGGGGAAAACCGATGTGGAGCGGCAGTTCCCAAACGTAAAAAAAATGGAAATGTTAGGAGCGACAGTGGTCCCCGTTACTTCAGGAAACATGACATTGAAAGATGCTACAAACGAAGCCATTCGCGGCTGGTGCAGTCATCCCGAAGACACGCATTATGT
>ENA-UOYA01002056-UOYA01002056.1-activated-sludge-metagenome-genome-assembly--contig:-NODE-2056-length-20119-cov-8.210776_pt1 | contig 20119 bp, 18 predicted proteins | sample MGYA00238163_ERZ764804 | MGnify/ENA primary metagenome ERZ764804 (study PRJEB28919, sample SAMN05720223) | activated sludge metagenome | isolation source: Anaerobic digester | place: Hong Kong... | reverse complement strand
GGCGGTGCCGACGTGGGAGCTTTCAACGCCAGCGTGGGTGTGCCCGGTTCCTTCACCTGGACCAATGAGAATTCCCTGGCCAATCCCATCCCGCGCAATTCCGCTATGAACATCGCCTGGACGGGCGGTGGAACGGGCTTGGTGACGATCACCGGCATGGCCATGGCCCAGAGTGGCGGGACAACCGACAACCCCATTTACGACGCCACGATCTTTAGCTGCATCGCACAAGCCTCCGCAGGCAACTTTTCGGTGCCATCTAGTGTCTTGACGCAGTTGCCGGCAGTCTCGAGCGACATCACGAGCGGCAGCATGGGATTTCTCTCTGTACTCGCGGTTCCCGACGCATCGAAAGGGCAGGGCGTGTTCACCGCTCCGCTGACCGCGGGCGGAAGTATCGACCAAGGCTACATGTCCTACGCCATCGGGACTTTGAAGATGGTTAGCTGGCAGTAAGGACGCCTATAAAACAAAAGCCGGTGAGTACTCGGAGGACCATACTCACCGGCCGGCCTTCAGCAAACGGGCTATGGCCCGCTCAGGGCGAAGGCCAAAACCATATAAGGACGAGGAGCGAGCGACTCCAGACACCGACTACTAAGTACTAGGACGAAAGTGCCTGGGAACAGGTTACTTCGTGTGGGATCGTTTGTCCAGATAAATCTGGTAGTCCTGCCACAGTTTAGTCGTCCCGTGGCCACCCGGCGGATGCGGGGTTCCGGGCTCGTTGAGCAGTCCTGTATATTCAAAACAAAGCACTTTTTCAAAATTGCGGAATCGGGTCAGATCGCTGATCAGCCCCTCCACGGACCGAGGGATGAGCGCGCCGGTCCCCTTCTCGAAATCGAAGACCTCCAGGTCCAGCCAGAGATGCGCCCCGGTCTCGTCGCAGAGTCTTTGAAGCCAGGCGGCGGCCTGTTCGCCGGTCAGATCGTCTTTAGGCTGGCGATGGAAGCCGAAGGGGCAGACGATGTCAAGGTTTCGCAGCAACTCCGGCCAGGCGTCCCCGGCCTGGGGCATGAAGTGGGAATTAGGAGCCAGCATGATGGGGCGGTCCGGGGCGAGCGCGCGGCAGTGAGCGCGGAATTCGCGAAAGAAGCGTGCCACTTGTTCGCGGGCCCGCCGCGCTTCCTCAGGACCCATAGCGACGCATGGCAGAAGGTTGCCGCAGATCTCGGCCGAGACGTACCAGCCGTAAAATGACGGGTGCTGGCCGTACATCCGCCACAGTTCCGTGGCGACTTTTTTGTGCCAGGCCAGGGCACCGGGCGAGAAATCGAAGAAAGCGTACATGCCGACGCCGAGGAAGACGTGGATTCCGCGGCGGTCGGCCTCGTCCAGGATGCTCCCGATTGCGTCGCGGGCGGCGATCTTCATGCGGCCGGGGTACAGCTTCGAGTCATAGAAGGCGCGGCCGGGGTACCCGTCGCGCTCCATGTTGTGCTTGAAAGGATAGGCGGTGTTGCGGAAAACCTCCTCGATGACAATGACATTCATCGAGAGACGGTCGAGGCCCCGGACCTGCCGGCGCCAATCCGCATCAGTGAGCCGTTCCAGGTCGCGGTTCATGTAGCGGCCCTCGGTCTCGCTCCAGTGAACGATACTGAACCAGGCACCGTCGATCTTGCCCGTAGCCCGGTCCGGCGAGGCCAGGATCGTGAGCGGGCGCCGCGCGCGATGCATCCGTTTCCCACTCTTAACGACGAGGATGATCTCGTGCTTGCCCGCGCGGTCGCGCGTGGGCCAGCGGAAGCCGATGCCTGCGGCTGAGTTCGCCGCAGTGCGCACGGTCTCCCGATGCATCAGCGCTCCGGGCGCTTCGCGATCCAGGTAGACGGCGGCGTCGAATGCGGCGCTGGCGGGGGTGTCGTTCCACACAGCGGCCCGCACCTCCAGGACGATCTTGTCCGTTACGGGCGAGGGCGGCACGAGAGTCAGGCTCACGCGCGGCGCGGCGCCGAGCGCCGAGGTCAGCACGGCCAGCAACACGACTCTCAGCGGGAGGTGCTCCATTCGATGGGGTCCACTCTTCGGATCAGCAGCCCGTAGCAACAGGCACCGAGAAGGATCACCGCAACCACGAGAATGAACGCCGGGTAGAACTGCCCGGTGCGTTGCACGATGAACCCGGTGATGGCGGGCGCGGCCACGCCGGAGAGGTTGCCGAAGAAATTCTGGATGCCGGTCCATTTGCCGGCGGCGACGGGGCCGGCGAGGCGCTGCGTAATGGCCCAGTGGCTGGATGTGAGGGTCATCAGCATGAGTGCGACGGTGAGGAACACGATCATCAGCGTGTTGCTGGGGACAAACACCGCCGCCAGCAGCCACAGGGCGCTCAACTGGCCCGCTACCACGAACGACTTGCGCACTTTCGACGGTGCGTGTCCTTTCCGGATCAAGTGATCCGAAAGCCAGCCCCAGAACGTGCTGCCGAGCGCTGCGGCCAGGTAGGGGATGGAGCCGAACACGGCCATACGGTCCATGGTGAACCCGCGCTCCTTTACCAGCCAATAAGGCATCCAGGTGAGCAGGAAATACCAGGCGTAGTTGATGCAGAACAGGCCGAGGAACGTTCCCCAGGCGGCGCGCTTGCCGATGATCTCGCGAATCGGAGGGCTGGGTGGCTGCTCGCTGGCGCGGCCGCGCGCCGGAGGCGCCGCGCGGAGCCACGGAGCGATCCACGCCAGGCTGAGGAATCCGACGATCCAGAACAGCGCACGCCAGCCGATGTGCGAGACGATCAGCCCGCCGATGAGCGTGCCCAAGGTGGGGCCCAGCTTCGTGCCGGCGTCGATGAGTGCGTTGGCGAGACCGCGCTGATGCTCGGCGAAGGTATTGGCGATGATCTTCGAATAGGAAGGATAGGCCACGGCTTCGCCCGCGCCGAGCAGGAGGCGCAGGACCACCAGGGCGGTGAACGTCGAGGCGAAACCCGTGACGCCGGTTGCGAGCGACCACAGCGCGTAGCCGGCGGCAAAGACCACGTTCACGTTGTAACGGTCCACCAGCCATCCGCAGGGGATTTGAAACAGCGCATAGGTGAGGAAGAACATCGAGTGCAGCACGCCCAGTTGCTGGGGCATGATGGCAAGCTCCACGCTGAGCTTGGGCGCGGCTACGGAGAGGTTCCCGCGGTCAATGTAATTGATAACCACCGAGAGGAACAGAAGAATGAGGGTGTTGCGCTGCAGGCTGCTGAACGGCTCGCGTTGAATCACGCCACTCGTGGCCATTTCGTGACAGCGTAACGTGCCACGGCGGCGCAGGTCAAATACGCTTGCAGCCTCTGCCGGCCACCGGACGTGTTCAGCGGTGTTGAAGTCTGGCGTTCAACAGCAACAGGACCCCACAAATCAGGGGTGGTGCCGCCATCGTAAGAAATACGAAGTTCCGCGTCGCGGCTGGCATGCGCGCAAACACGATTGGGTACGCGATCGATACAGCCACGCCGGCGGCCAACAATACGAAGCCGCCCACGGTAGGCCACCGCCAGGCGATCAGAACGAGTAACCCGAAGAAGAGACCCGGGACCGCAGTGTGTATCAGAACTCCAATCGGTTGAAGTCCTTCCGCGAAACCGCTAGCCAAGCCGAACCAGGTCCAGAAGCCGGCCCAAAGGATCATCAGAATGCGGGTGGCCAAAAGCAGCCAGTCGAGAGTTGGTCGTGCCATGTTCTGCCTCAAGAACGGTATGCCGCGAGCAATTGAATCCTTTCAGATTCCAGATGGACTGAGTGGATGCCTTGGTGATGTTTGAGGCGAAAAACAAAAGGAGGGCGGCCGGGGAAGGCCGCCCTCTCAGCCACAGGACACGGAAGTCCCAGTTTCCGCCGTGGCTTACCGTACCGAACTGAACCGCTTCTCAATCTCGGCCCAGTTCACGACGTTCCACCAGGCACTTACGTATTCGGCTCGCCGGTTCTGATACTTCAGATAGTAGGCGTGCTCCCAGACGTCCAGCGCCGCCAGTGGCGTCTTGCCCTCACTCACGGGCGAATCCTGGTTGGCCGTCGAATAGACTTCCAACTTGCCCGCGCCGTTCTTTACCAGCCACGCCCAGCCGGAACCGAACCGGCCCATGGCAGCGGCGGTGAACTTCTCCTTAAAGTTGTCAAAGCTACCGAAAGTGCCGGCGATGGCTTCTGCCAGCTTTCCGCCAGGCTGTCCGCCGCCTTTGGGCGCCATGATCTGCCAGAACAGCGCGTGGTTGAAGTGGCCGCCGCCGTTGTTGCGAACCGCAGTGCGAATGGATTCGGGAACCGCAACCAGGTTGTTGGCGAGCAACTGTTCCAGGCTGCGCGAGGCCAGTTCGGGAACGGATTCGAGCGCCTTGTTCAGATTCGCGACGTAAGTCGCGTGATGCTTGCCGTGGTGCAGCTCCACGGTCGCCTTGTCGATGTAAGGCTCCAGCGCATCGTGGGCATAAGGTAGCGGGTCAAGGGTGAAGGCCATGTTTGTCTCCTGTTTCACCCTGTTGGATGTAATGGTATGGCGGCTGGATGCTGAAAAACTTCTACGTTGCGGGTTTGTCTGTGTTGGCGGGGTCGCTCGTGTCGAAGTGGGGACCACGCTCATCCCAGTCTTCAGCGCGGAACATACGCCCTTGACCTCGCTGGCCGTCGAGCTCCTTCACGGTCATGCTGACCTTACCGCCCTTCACGTAGACCCATACGTGGTGGAAGAAGACACCATCGTTGAAGCCGGCCCCCCGTTCGATCTTCTTTTCGACCCCTCCACCGCTCGATCCCACTTCCATGTAAACCACGCCGTCGAACGGCAAGCGCATGAAGGTGTGGCCGTGCCCGCTGACGATGTAGTCGACGCCGTACTTCTTGGCCAGCTTGTGCAAGGCGAATTCGCCGCTGCCCACGCGCACCAGCGGAATCCAGAACGGTTTGTGAAAGAAAACGAACTTGGGATGCCGCGCCTCGTTCTGGGCTAGGTCGGATTCGAGGAACTGCAGTTCGGCGGCGCTCAACTCCATGCCACGGCTGTTATCGAGCACGGTGATATGAGCGTTCTGGTAATCGAAGCTGTAATGCACGGCGCGGCCGGTCTCGCGGACGAAAGCCTTCTCGGACGCTTCCGAAAACACGTCGTGATTGCCCGGCACCAGGTACAGCGGGTAGTGATTGTAGCGATTGAACAGGGTCTTGATTTCCTTCCACTGTTCCTCGATTCTGGCATCGCCGCCCCCCTGGATGGTGTCGCCTACGTTGATGACAAACGCCGGGTGCAGCATGTCGACCTCGCGCCAGACGCGTCCGTAGACTTGAGCGGCCGGCGATCCGGTCCGGTCGCCGATGATCGAGAAGTGGAAGTCGTTGTCCTCGCCGGCGGTGGCGCGAAACGCCACCAAGCCAACAAACAAGGTCACGGCGAGCAGGCCGGCGATCCAGTTCCGGTTCGGATGGGTCATGGCGCCATTGTGACACAAACCGCCAACAATCCGGGCAAACTTTGAGGCATCCGGCGCACTACATAAGGTAGGCCGACAGTTGGGCGCCGAACGTGGATGACGTGTGCCGACCAATGGATCGCCGCGGCTCTAGCGCCGCTGAGCGTCTGGATTCTCATCAGCGGAATCGACGACATGGTGCTGGCAGCGGTGTGCCTGCTCGACTGGATTCGGGGCCGTCTCTGTGGCGGCGGCGCGGCGCTCCAAGCCACGGAGAAGCAATTGGCCGGGACGCCCGAAAAACGGATGGCGATCTTCGTGCCGCTGTGGCACGAATCGGGCGTGATCGGCGCCATGCTGGAGCACAACCTTGCCGCCATTCGGTATGCGAACTACGACTTTCTGGTGGGCGTCTACCCCAACGATGCGGAAACGCTCGCTGCTGTGCGCGAAGCATGTGCGCGCTGGCCGAGGGTGCACTTGGCCGTCTGCCCACACGATGGCCCTACGTCGAAGGCCGACTGCCTGAACTGGATCTATCAGCACATGCTGCTCGTGGAAGAGCAGCGCGGCGTGCACTACGACGTGGTCGTGACGCACGACGCCGAAGATTTGATCCATCCCGACTCTCTGCGGCGCATCAACTACTTCACCGAGACCTACGATTTTGTGCAGGTGCCGGTGCTGCCGCTCGCGACCCCACTGCGCCAGCTTACTCATGGTGTCTACTGCGACGAATTCGCCGAATACCAGACCAAGGACATCCGGGCACGGCAACTGCTCGGCTCGTTCATTCCTTCAAACGGCGTAGGCACAGGGTACCGGCGGGAAGCGTTGGACAAGCTTGCCGGAAGCTCTGCGAACCGGGTGTTCGAGCCCGAGTGCCTGACCGAAGATTATGAGAACGGCATCCGCCTGCACGCATTGGGCTGCAAGCAGACGTTCCTGCCGATCTGTTTCGAGAATACGAAACCCGTGGCCACGCGCGAGTACTTTCCCCGGAACTTCCGCGAATCCATCCGCCAGCGAACGCGCTGGGTGATGGGGATATCGCTGCAAGGCTGGCAGCGGCACGGATGGCGTGGCAACCCGCGCGTGCTTTATTGGTATTGGCGCGACAGGAAGTGTCTCGCAGGCAGTTTCATCACGATTCTGACCAACGCCATCTTCTGCTACGGCGCGGCGACCTGGGGCTGGAGCGTGTGGCGCGGGACGAACTGGGGGCTAGCCGCCGTAGCCAAAGCGCCGCTGACCGAGTGGCTGCTCATCGCGAACCTGGCAATACAGACGGTGGCCACGGCCATCCGCATGGGCGCGGTGGGGAGGATTTACGGCTGGCGATTCGCCATGGGGGTGCCTGTCCGCATAGGCTGGGCAAACTGGATCAACTTCCTCGCCACCGCGGCGGCGCTCTGGCGCTACTTGTCGGCGCGGGTTCAAGCGCGCCCGCTCGTATGGTTCAAGACTGAGCATGCCTACCCATCCAGAAACGCGCTGGTTGCGCACAAGCGCACGCTCGAAGAGATCCTGGTGAGCTCGGCTTTCATCAGCGCAGAGGAACTGAAAGCCGCTCTGGCGAGCAAGCCTGCCGGTATGTCCATCGGCGAGTACCTAGTGCGGCTGGGCAAGTTGAGCGAACAGGATAACTACGAGGCGCTGAGCCTGCGCGACAACGTTCCGCTCGAATGGCTGGATGCGAGCCTTATCCCGCAGCGGGTTTCCCGGGCCCTGCCGGCGCATTTTGTACGCCAGTGGCGCGTGATGCCCTTCCGGGTGGAAGAGGGGGACCTGTTCCTGGCCGGCCCGGAATTGCCCGGCGGCGACTTTCACAAATCTCTGCGAAAACTCACGCGCCTGGGTGTGCGGTTCCAATTGGTTACGTCGAGCAACTTCGAACGGTTGCGCGAAGAACTGCTGTAAGTGTGACGTCGCCTTGTGGCAGAATCGTGAGCATGAAGCTTCCCGCAATGCTGCTCTGTCTTTTGGGCGCGACGGCGTTCGCTCAAGCGCAGATCGAGCCCGTATACGCCCCGGTCGCGGAACAGTCCGGTTTGCCACGGGTGCTGATTATCGGCGACTCGATCTCGGTGGGCTATACGCTCCCGGTGCGCAAGCTGCTCGCCAGCGAGGCAAATGTACAACGCATCCCAATGAACGGCGGCACCAGCGGCAACGGCGTGTTCCAGATGGAGGCTTGGCTCGGCAAGCAGAAGTGGGACGTCATTCACTTCAACTTCGGGCTTCACGATTTGAAGCGGATGAGCGACGGGGAGCCGCAAGTGCCGCTGGCGCTCTATGAACGGTATCTCCGCCTGTTCGTGGCGCGCCTCAAATTAACCGGAGCGAAGTTAATCTTTGCGACGACCACGCCGGTACCTGATGGACCCGTGAATCCGCCGCGCAAGCCGGAAGACGTGGCTGCTTACAACGCCGCCGCATTGCGCGTGATGAACGAGAGCGGTATCGCCATCGACGATCTGTACGCCTTCGCACTGCCGCGTCTCAAGGAGATCCAGCGTCCCGTGAACGTGCACTTCACCGACGCGGGTTCCGAAGCGCTGGCCAGGCAAGTGGCGGCGTCGATCCGCAAGGCGTTAGGGCCTCGGTAGACTCCCTTCGCCCGGCGACGTTGTGCGGCCGGCGATCTTGTCGATGTAGCGGCGGTCGAAGAAGTAGAAGAAACCGTCCTCAGCACCCATGATGATGTCGAGGCGGCCGTCGCCGTTGAAGTCGCCCGTGGCGGGTGTGGGATTGTGGCCGCTGAGATCCCGGTCTACCAGGTCGGGATGGTAAACGAAGACGGGCTTTTGCTGGGTACCCACATTTTCGTACCACGCCGCGTTGCGCTGGCTGTCCACGATCAGATCCAGGTCGCCGTCGCCATCCCAATCGGCCGTATCGATCTTGCGGCGCCCGCTGCCGCCCGCGGGCCGCGCGGCCAACCGCAGCGGCGCTCCGGCACGATCCAGGAAGATGCGCGCGGGCGGTTTCAGCTTGAGCGCTGCGCCGTCCCGGTAACGCTCATAGAAGGCGAGATAGCCTTCGTGGTCGAGCATCACCAGATCCGGCAGGCCGTCGCGGTTCCAATCGCACACCCGGGGCGTGGTGCGCCACTGGGTCACCAGTTCCTTCGGTCCAGGCGTCCACCACACCCAGCGCGGTTTGGGCGGCGCGCCGGTCCATTCGACTTCCACCGGCTGCGCTTTCGCGAGCAGAGGGTTTGTACGGGTCCCCTCGTTGCGGTACCAGACCACCTTGCCCCAGATATCATTCACCACCAGGTCGATGTGTCCATCCAGATCCCAGTCCGCCGCCACCGGGTTCGAATAACCCCACTTCTCTTCTACAGGCCCTTGCACCGAACCGTTCGGTCCGGCGATTACGCGGATGGTTTTCCCGTCCGCTTTCAGATAGCCGCGGTCCTGCCATGCGGCCTCGGTTTTCGTGCCTACGTTTTCGAAGTATTGAATGTAGCCGCCAGAGTTGCCGGCTAGAAGGTCCAGGCGTCCGTCGCCGTTCCAGTCCACCGGCACGGGACGGGAGAGCGCGCCGCTTTTGAGGAAGGGATCTAATTGCTCGAAATAGCGCGGAGCCTGCAAGACAGGTTGCTGTCCTTTAGGCGCCGTGTTCTCGAGCCACACGACGGTGCCATCCTCCTGCCCCACGATCAAGTGCGGCCGTCCGTCGCCATACCAATCCACCACTCGCGGCTGAATCATGCAGAGGTCCAAGTGCAGGGTCTGGCCTCCAGCTTCTACCAAACGTCCCGCTGCCAGCCGTGGCGCCGACCGCGTGCCCACATTCTCGAAGATGGTGATGGTGTCGATGAAATCACCGCCAATCAGGTCGAGGCGCCCGCGGCCGAACCAGTCCACCGGATTGGGAGACGGGCTGCCGCGCAGATCCAGGCGCTTGCCGCCGGCCATGAGCGGGACCGGTGCCGCGTAGACGGGGTGATCGTTGTTGCCCAGGTTGCGATGGAAGTAGACGTAGCCGTGTATGGGACCGCGCGTCCACTCTCCCTTCTCGTTGAAGGCGTCGTCCCAGCCGTAGTCGCGCCAGTCACTGACACCTTCGAGCAGATCAATCCTGCCGTCGTTGTCCCAATCCACGGGGTACCAGAGGTCGTCGCGCCCAATATGAAAGTCGCGCGAGACAGGCACCTTCACGTAATCGCTCAAGCCGCTGTGGCGGATGTCGCTGTAGTAACCGCCGTTGATGACCAGATCCAGCCTGCCGTCGCCGTTGAAATCGGCCGCCACCAGATCCTTCAATCCCTTACCGAGGCGGACGGCGGGAGCGAACAGCGGCTCACGGTTCGTGCCGATATTGCGGAACAGGTAGGTGCCGTTATAGGGGCGGTCGGGGCAGCCGACGACGAGATCTATCTTGCCGTCGCCGTCATAGTCGAAGGCTACCGGATGCGGCCACAATCCCACGGCGAGTCGCCCGCGCACGCCCGCGCGGCCGTAAGTGACGCGGTCACCCGTGCCGATCATGGCGGACGCGGCCGGGCACACGAGGGCAGCGGATGCCGCCAGCAGCATCAGACGGAAGAGGAATCGCATGGGTGGATCCTTTACGTTCGGTAGCTTGCGTTGATCTTAATGTAGCCTTCGGTGAAATCGCAGGTCCAGAAGCGCGCGTTTCCGCGGCCCTTGCCACGGATGGAAAACCGGATCGAGCACTCCTTTTCATCCAGCTTGCGCTTGAGGGCGGGTTCATCGAAGTCTGCCGCGAGGCCCCGGCGGCACACCGTGACTCCCTGCAGTTTCACGTCGCAGAGTGCGGGGTCGAGCTTCACCCCGGCGTTTCCGGCGGCGGAGAGGATGCGTCCCCAGTTGGGGTCCGAACCGGCGATGGCGGTTTTCACCAAGGGCGAATTGGCGATCGAGCGGGCGATCTGCGCCGCGTCGGAGTCGCTGGCGGCGCCAGTAACTTCGATGGTTACGAATTTCGAGGCGCCTTCGCCGTCGCGGGCAATTTGCTCGGCCAGGCTTATCAGCACCCGCTCGAGCGCCGCCAGGAAGGCTTTGCGATCGGCGGGCGTGACCTTCACGCCGGAGGCGCCGCTGGCGAGAAGCGCGACGGTGTCGTTCGTGGATGTATCGCCGTCCACCGAGAGCCGGTTGTAGCTGTGTTCGATGGCCTGCCGCAACAAGGGCTGCAGTACGGCGGGCGTAGCCGCGGCATCGGTCATTACGAAGCCGAGCGTGGTGGCCATGCGCGGCTGGATCATGCCGGAGCCTTTGGTCATGCCGGCGATGCGCACGCGGCCGCCCTTCAAGCGCGCATCGGCGAAGGCCACCTTCTTGGAGAGATCGGTGGTCATGATGGCCTGTGCGGCGTCGTCAAAACGGCTCGCCGATAAGCCTTTCACCAGCTTGGGCATTGCTTTCTCGATCAGTGCGGCATCCAACTCCACGCCGATGACGCCGGTGGAGGCCGGAAGCACTTGAGTCACCGGGCAACCCAGTGCTTGGCCGGCAGCGCGGCACGTGGCCATGGCGACGCTCCTGCCAGTGCGCGTGGCGCAGTTCGCGTTGCCCGCGTTCACCACGATGGCGCGAACCTTGCCGCGCGATGCCTTCAGATTGGCCATCGACACCGTGACCGGAGCGGCTTTCACGCGGTTGGTGGTAAACATGGCGGCGGCCGAGGCCGGCGTGTCGGCGGCAATCAGCGCGACATCGTCGCGGCGCTGCTTGCGGATACCCGCGTATGTGGATGCGTAACGGAAACCAAGCGGTAGATTCAACTTATTCATTCTCCCAATTGTTCATTGTCGACGACGCGATAGCCGTTCAGAAAATCGGCGGCGGCCATGGGACTCTTGCCCTCGGGCTGCACTTCGATCAACTCTAGCGCCTCGCCTTCGCCGCAGCAGGCCAGCAAGGTCCGCTCCTGTACGTGCAGCGAGCCGGGTGCGCCGGTTAGCCGGGCCTCGGAAGGGCGGCTTCGGGTAATCCGGAAACCGCGTCCGCGGAAACGAGTGTGCGCGCCCGGCCAGGGCGCAAATCCGCGCGCGCGATTGTGAATGACGGCGGCGGGGCGGCGCCAGTCGATGAGCCCATCTTCTTTCTTTAGGACCGGGGCATAGGTGGCCTCTCCCGGATCTTGCGGGATGGGCGTGATTGTGCCGCGTTCGAGCCCTGCGAGCGTTTCGATGAGCAGCGCGGCGCCCATCGGCGCAAGGCGGGCGGAAAGTTCCGGAGCGGTCTCCAAGCGGCCGATTTCCGTCTCGGCCTTTAGCAGCATGTCGCCGGTGTCGAGCCCCGCGTCGATGCGCATCGTGGTGACGCCGGTGCGCGTCTCGCCGTTGGCGATGGCCCACTGAATGGGCGCGGCACCGCGGTAGCGCGGCAGCAGCGAAGCATGAACGTTCACGATGCCTCGCGGCGGGATGTCCAGGATCGATTGCGGGATGATCTGCCCGTAGCCGACCACCACCATGATTTCGGGCCGCAGCGCCGCAATCGTTTCCACGGCCTCCGGACGGCGGATGCGCTCGGGTTGGTGCACGGCGAGTCCCAGTGTCGCCGCGAATTGCTTGACGGGCGGTGCGGTGAGCGCATGGCCGCGCCCGCTGGGACGATCCGGTTGAGTGAACACCGCCAGGATTTCGTGGCCGGAGGCGGCCAGGGCTTCCAGAGATGCAACCGCGAAAGCCGGCGTACCCAGGAAGACTGTTTTCATCGGAGGGCAATCAGGCCCATTCGCCGGCCTTCTGCAACTTGCGGATCTTGCGACGGATGAGGTCGCGCTTCAGCGGGCTGAGGTAGGTGATATAGAGGCGGCCGTCCAGATGGTCGGTTTCGTGCTGGAAGGCGCGCGCCATGAGATCGTCGCCGGTCATCTCGAAAAACTCGCCCTTGGCGTTTTGCGCACGGATAGTGACCTTCTTCGCGCGCCGCACGTCCTCACGGAAGCCGGGGATGCTCAGGCAACCTTCCTCGATGATCTGCGTACCCTCTTTTTTCAAAATCTGCGGGTTGATGAGCACAAGTTTCTGCGAAGGATCTTCGCCAGCAGACGTGTCGATGACCGTAATACGGCGGCCGATGCCGATCTGCGGCGCGGCCAGGCCGACGCCGCGCGCGGCATACATCGACTCGAACATGTCGTCCAGCAGCTTATTGAGTTCTGGAGTGTCAAATTCAGTGACGATTTCGGTCGGCTGCTCCAGTACCGGGTTGCCGTACTTCACAATCGGATAAATCATCAGTAGCTTTTCACCTGCGCTTGATAACTCTCGAAGTTCCGTCTCACCTCATGGAGGGAGTCCCCTCCGAACTTTTCCAAAAAGGCGCGCGCCAGAATCAGCGCGGTCATGGCTTCAGCCACAACACCTGCGGCCGGCACCACACAGACGTCGCTGCGTTCATAAGCGGCCGGGGACGGTTCTTTCGTGACAAGATCCGACGACCCCAGCGGCCGCCGCAACGTAGAGATGGGTTTCAGCAGGCCACGGAGGACGATGTCCTGTCCGTTGGTGATGCCGCCCTCGAGGCCTCCGGCGTGGTTGGAACCGCGCGAGAACGCGGCCGCCGCGCGATCGTAATGGATCGTATCCTGCACCTTGCTGCCGGGAGCCGATGCGGCGAAGGCAGCATCGCCGATCTCGACGCCCTTGACAGCCTGAATGGAGACGATGGCCTGGGCCAGCTGGCCGTCCAGGCGCGAGTCCCAGGAGGTATGTGAACCCAGGCCGATGGGCACGTTGTGCGCTACCACTTCGAAGATCCCGCCGAGCGTTTCGCCCGTGCGGTAAGCTTCGTCCACTGCGGCCTTCATGCGCCGCTCGACCTCCGGGTCGACGCAACCGAGCAGGATCTCGTCCTTAACGGCGAGCGCCTCAATCTCTTCCCAGTCTGCCGCGCGCTCCAGGCGCACGGCGCCGGTTTGGGTCACATGGCTCAAGACCTGGACGCCGAATTCACCGAGCAGCGCTTTTGCCAGTGCGCCGAGCGCGACGCGCGAAGCGGTCTCGCGGGCGCTGGCGCGCTCCAGAATGTAGCGCGCGTCGTGGAGGTCATACTTGATGGCGCCGGCCAGGTCAGCGTGTCCGGGACGAGGCCGCGTCAGCGGGCGGCGGGCTTCGGCGGGCAGATCGTTCTCTTCGACCGGCAGGATGTCGCGCCAGTTGTCCCAGTCCTTGTTGCGGACCAGGATGGCGATGGGGGCGCCGGTCGTGTGGCCATGACGCACGCCGGCGACGATTTCGGCGGTGTCGGCTTCGATCTTCATGCGGCCGCCGCGGCCGTAGCCTTGCTGGCGCCGCCAAAGCTCGCGATTCACGGCATCGAGGCGTACGGGCACCCCGGCGGGTAAGCCCACCAGGGTAGAGACGAGATACTCGCCGTGTGATTCGCCGGCCGTTTCAAATCGCAACATTTACTCGAAATTTCATCGTATCGAAGTGCGCAAACCCGGGGCAAGCCTCAGTAGCGCCCTGTCGGCCCACAGCGCTGTGGTGGCGTGGCAGTCCGGGCGCCGGCAGGGAATCCTTCTGGCGGATATGACAACGCCCGTCCCCGGCTCTTTGCACTAAGCCTTCACCGGGAGACGGGCGCAATCGGAACTTCTGCTCTTACAATGACTTCTAGTTACTGCAAGCCTTGTTCACGCAGTTCGAATTGCAGATGTCCAGACTCTTCTGACAAGACTCGATGGCCGTTTTGCTCTTCGCGTTCTGCTTACACGTGGCGAAGGACTTGTTGCACGAACTCTTGCAAGTCGCCAAACACTTCGCCTTGTCTGTGCCGCCCGATTTGGGACCTCCAAACAACATTCCGCACATCACCAGGAACAAAGCTGCTCTGAATGCCAATCGGCACCTCCTCATGGAGACCGAGTATACCTTTGTGGCGTGCGATGTGACAAGAATAATCCGACCGGCGAAACCGCCAGCGCACCACTTCAATCCGGCACTGGCTGGTTCGGCAAGATCCCCACGAGCGGGCGCGCACAGCGAAACACGCAGGCCGCTAAGATGGTTAGTCATGACAAGCACCGGGAAAGCCATCCGCCTGAACCGCATCTTTCGCACACAGCCGAGCAAGGCATTGATCGTGGCATACGATCACGCGCAGATGTTGGGTCCCATCGCGGGGACGGAAACGCCTGTGCCGATGATCCGCCGCCTGGCGGCCGCTCGCGTTGATGCCATCCTGGTGAGCCTGGGAGCGCTGCAATACTCGACACGCGCGTTTCTGGTGCCGGACGCGCCGGCCATCATCGCGCGGCTGGACTGGACCAACGTGTGGTACCGCAAGGACGCCGCGAAAACCGGGAAATACGCCAGTTGCTTGGTAGGGCAGGTGGAAGACGCCGTGCGTTACGGAGCCGACGCCGTGGTGACCTATATGTTCATGGGGTCCGGCGACGCCGAGCACGAGGCCCGGGAGATCGCCAAGAACGCCGAAGTTTCGCGCGCCGCCGAGCGCTTCGGCGTTCCTCATATCATCGAGAGCATGGCTCGCGGCAAGGACGTTGCGAATCCCTACGATGTGAGCTGGGTGAAGCTGCACACGCGCATCGCCAGCGAACTCGGAGCGGACTTGATCAAGACGGACTATCCCGGCGACGCCGACGGCCTGCGCGAGGTGGTCGAAGCGTGCCCCACGCCGGTCCTGGTGGCGGGAGGGCCGAAAACGGGCGGCGATGAGCAGGCGCTCGCGATGGTGTCGGCCGTGGCTAAGGCCGGCGCGGCCGGTGTGATCTTCGGGCGGTACGTCATCCAGGCCGAAGACATGGAAGGGTTTCTGGCGGGAGCGCGCCAGCGCTTGACGGGAGCGGTGCAAGCATGAACGTCCGCCGCCCGGGTAGTGCCCCCGGCGCGATGTGGCAGCGCCTCTGGCCGGCGCTCTTGCTGCTGCTCGTCACGATCGGATTCTATTGGAAGATCACGCTGTCGAAGCAGTACTACTGGCTGGATCTTGGCGACGTGGTCTACCAGGTGCTCCCCTGGCTGCAATTTGAAACGGCCACCTGGCAGAGCGGTAGCTTCCCGCTGTGGGATCCGCGCCTGTGGGGCGGGCAGCCGGTGGCGGGGCAAGTTCAGCCGGGTGTGCTGAACCCGCTTAATTGGATCCTGTTTTCCGTACCCTTGACGCACGGCTTCATCCGGATCGGGACGCTGAACTGGTATTTCGTGCTCATTCATTACTTGGCGGCGCTGTTCACCTACCTGTGCTGCCGGGACCGCGGCCTCTCGCGACTGGCTTCCATCTTCGGCGCCTGTTCGTTTGCGTTCGGCGGATTCATGGCGACTGTCATCTGGCCGCAGATCCTCATGAGCGCCCTCTGGCTGCCGTTGATTCTGCTGTTCCTGTTGCGCGTGGACGATGGCAGGCGGCCGATCGGGAGCGCAGCACTGGCGGGGGCCCTCCTGGGAATCGCTTTTCTCAGTGGACATCATAACGTTCCGATGTTTGCCACGGTTTGCGCGGCCGCTTTCTGGGCCTACTATCTGCTGGCGTCCCATCCACTGCCCGTGCGGACGCGCCTAGTCACGGGGGGCGTGTTCGCGACCTGTTTTCTGACGGTTTCGGCCGCGCAGATCCTGCCCGCGGTCGAGTTGGGGAAATGGTCGGTGCGCTGGGCGGGGGCGCTGTCGCCTTCAACTTGGGGCATCAAGGTTCCATACTCGGTTCACGACACATACTCGTTGTATCCCACCTCCATCCTGGGATTCGCCGTCCCTGGCTTCTCGCGGCACACCGATACTTTTGTCGGACTTGTCGTGCTGGCTTGCGCGGCGTTTGGTTTGGTCCTCTGCTGGTAGCGGCGCGGTGCCAGAATCGCGACGGCGCTCGCCGCCCTCGGACTCTTGCTGGCGCTGGGCTCCGACAGCCTGTTGCATGGGATCGTGTACCAGTTGTGGCCGGGCTTCGACAAGGCGCGCAATCCCAGCATGGCGATCGCGCTCTGCCATATCGGACTTGCCTTGCTTGCTGCATACGGGTTGGAGGCGTGTTTCAAGGATGCGGAGCGGGCAAAGCGGCTTCAAGCACCGGCTGCGAAGATCCTCACCACGCTGGCGGTTTCCTTGTACGCCCTGCTGATCGTGCTGATCACGGTGCGGAGCGAGCAGGCTCGAGAATATCGCGTGCTCGCCATTACGGCGCTTAATGCGCTACTACTGGCCGGAGTGCTGGCCGCCTGGCTGTACGAAAAGATCCCGAACACGTTGGCTGGAATCTTGCTCATCGCTCTGGCTGCCGGCGAAATGCACCCGGTGGCGACCTTCGTTTTCCGGCACCAGGATCAGCCGAGCCGGGTCATTCACAAACTGGAGCAGCATCAGGACATTGCCGCGTATTTGCGCGGCAGGCCGGAAGTGGTGCGCGTAGAGGCCGATTCCAACGAAATCCCTTACAATTTCGGCGACTGGTACGGAATCGACCAGGCGAACGGTTATGTTCCCGGCATTCTTCAAAGCGTCTACGCGCTGATCGTGGATCCTCGGCGTCCCATGCTTTTCGGAACCAACTACTATGTGGGCCGCAACCCAAAGACTTCGCGGCAGGCGCTCGTGTACACATCGAGCAGCGGGCTGAACGTCTACCGCGATCCGGACGCGTTGCCGAGGGTGCGGACCGTGCACCAGGCGATCGGGGCGCCGGACGATCAAGCCGTTGTTTCGGCCATGCGGAAGCCGGAACTGAATCTGGTTGAGACGGCCGTGGTGGAAGGCACGGCGCCCATGCTGGAGGTGTGCGCCGCCCCGGACGTCGTTCAATTGGCGGAGTACACGGCCAACCGCGTCACGGTGGACGCGCGCATGAGTTGCCGCGGAATACTGATCCTCGGCGACGCATGGTTTCCCGGCTGGAACGTGTACGTGGACGGCCAACCAGCGCCCATACTGCGCGTTTGCAGCATTGTTCGCGGCGTGGCTGTGAACGGCGGAGCGCACCGCGTGACGTTCCGCTACCAGCCGGTGACACTCTATGCGGGTCTGGCACTGACCTTGCTGGGGCTGGCGATCTGTGCCGTTGCCGTGTTGGGACCGTTCAACGCGCGCCTTGCGCGGCGGACTACGGAACGCGCCGGACTTTGATGCCGGCTTCCCCGAACAGAACTTCCACCTTCCCGAACTGCTCGTTGTAGTATTCGCTCGAATACTCCGCCATGCGTTCGCTTGAAATCACCACCTCGCGGATGCCGGCCTGCACCAGCGCTCGGGCGCAATCCATGCAGGGCATGATCTCGACGTAGAGCGTGCAGCCTTCGAGCGGCGTGCCGCAGCGGGCTGCATTGTAGATGGCGTTGCGTTCGGCGTGCTCCATCCACAAGTATTTGGTTGGCCGTTCGAGCCGTTCTGGCGCATCGTCGCGGATGCCTCGGGGCAGGGAATTGTAACCGGTGGAGCGGATCTCGTGGGCGGGCCCGGCAATCACGCAACCGACCTGCGTGTTGGGGTCTTTGCTGCGTGCGGCTACGGCCTTGCAGATGTCGAGGTAGTATTCGTCCCAACTCGGAACTTGGCGCATGGGCTTTCTCAGGAGTCATTCTAGCAGCATGCCGGCCCGTCTCCGTGTTAGCATTGCCTTCTGAACCACACTCCGCGATGGCGAAGATCCCCGGCAAGCACTTTCTCGTGAACCTCGTTGAGCGGCGCAGCCTGCTCTTTCAACTCGTGCGCCGGGATTTTCAGATTCGATTCGTCGGTTCGGCGGCGGGCTGGCTTTGGGGCCTGATCCATCCGCTGGTGCTGTTGCTGAGCTGGGTGTTCGTCTTCCAGATCTGCATGAAAGTAGAGCTGCCGCGCGGGTCGATGACGCAGAACTACACTTTCTACCTGTTCGCGGGTTTCCTGCCGTGGATGCTGTTCCAGGAGACCGTGCAACGTTCCCCGGCAAGCCTGTTGGATCACTCGAGCCTGATCACGAAGACCATCTTCCCGGCCGAGTTGGTGCCGCTAAGTGTGTTTCTCTCCGCCCTCGTGAATCATCTTCTGGCGCTCTCGCTGGTGATAGCGGGTGTGAAGATCTGGATGGGGCAACTCAGCCCCATGTTGCTGATCCTGCCCCTCTACATGCTGTTGTTGGGCCTGTTCGCTGTGGGCGTGGCGTGGGTCGTATCGGCACTGCACGTCTACCTCCGTGACACGGCGCAGGTAGTCTCCGTGCTGCTGACGCTCTGGTTCTGGATCACCCCCATCTTCATCACCCAGCAGCAGTACCCGCCGCAGTTTCGCTTCCTGCTGCGCTTGAACCCGCTGGCATACCTGGTGAACGCTTACCGGGAGCGGATCTTATTGAGCAAGCCACCGGACTGGCACGAACTGGCCACGCTTACCTGCTTTTCGGTCGTGACCTTTGTAGCCGGCGGCCTCTTTTTCCGGCACCTGAAGCGCGGCTTTGCCGACGTGCTCTAATCGTTGCATGACCAGAAGGATGTTGTTGTGCGGCGCCGCGGCGGGTGGTATCGCCACGGCGGATGACACGCCCTGGCTTACCGAGCACGGTTTCTGGGACTACACCACGCCCGGCGCCGGCGGCATGGAAGCTTACGGCAAGGACGATTACGCCTCCCTGCTCGACGATATGGCGGATGCGGGCATGAACTCGCTGTTGATTTGCCCGCGCTGGTTCACCACCGGATATCGTTCGCGTCTCGCGTACCTCGACCAACTGCGGTCCAACCGCGTCATCGCCTCGAACAATGAACTGCTGCGCTGGGTGCTCGACCAGGCGCGCAAGCGCAAAATCAGGACTTGGCTGAGTGCGTACGTCTGCGGCTTCGATCCTCGGGTCTACGGGTTGAAACCCTACCGCACCATGAAGGTGCCCATCGACGGCGCCCTCGCGATGGAGATCGGCATTTACGATCTGGACACGCCTGGGGTGGCTGAACGCGCGGTGGAGATCTTCGATGAACTGGTCCGCGAGTTCCCAATGGCCAACGCCCTGAATGTCGAACTCGAAGATTCCGGCATGGAACTGCCCCATCGCATCCCGCTATACAACAAGTGGGCCGCTGAGAACGGACGGCCGCCGTTTGAGCGGCTGGGGCATCCCATCAATCCTCGCCTGTATGACGTGTACGCCTGGCGCGATTACGACACGCACCGCCGCATACAGATCCTCGAAGCCATCGAAGCGGCCGTGCGGGCGCGCAATTTCCGGGGCGACCTGGGGATGATCTGCGAGACGGCCAACTCGGCTTATTGCATCACACAGGAGGTCAACCTGCGTGAATACCACGCCAAGCTTCCGCACTGGGTAGCGGTCACTTACGAGTACGACAAATGGCGACACCGCTATGGCGTGATGGATCTCTCCATCGCCACGCCCAAGAAGGAAGGGCTGAAGGTGTACTACCTGCCGCGCGGCGTGATGACCTGGGGCCGGTGGCCGCTGCCCATCACGCTGGAACAAAGTTGGGACATGGACGTAGAGGACGTCGTCCGGTTCCGCCCCGATGGGCTCTGGTGGTTCGGTTCGGGCGGGGTGAACGAAGGCGCGCACGTCAGCGTGAAGAGACTTCGTGAAGCCGGCTACGCCGACGGTCGTGTAGCGCGACGAGCGCTGCTCAAGAAGGCGGCCGCGCTGCGGACGGTCACGTCTTGACAGGATCGCGCCGATTTCAGGATCATACTGTCTGACCCGGAGGTCTTCGCAATGATATCCCACGAGTCTCGTACGTCTACCCGCCGCCGTGACTTCCTGGCGGCCTCGGCGGCCTTCACCGCGGTGGCGCACGCGCAGGAAG
>ENA-UOYA01002055-UOYA01002055.1-activated-sludge-metagenome-genome-assembly--contig:-NODE-2055-length-20124-cov-8.801036_pt1 | contig 20124 bp, 16 predicted proteins | sample MGYA00238163_ERZ764804 | MGnify/ENA primary metagenome ERZ764804 (study PRJEB28919, sample SAMN05720223) | activated sludge metagenome | isolation source: Anaerobic digester | place: Hong Kong... | reverse complement strand
AGCAAAAATCTTCGTTACGGGAAGTTGCTGTGAAAACCAAAGGTGGAAATTTATCTGTAAAATTTAATGCAGCCGAAACAAAGTATACGGATGTGTGGTTGACAGGCCCTGCGGTAAAGGTGTTTGAAGGGAGTGTGGAGCTATAGTTGGTATACAGTCAATGCTCTTTATTCAATGTTAACTACTCATTGAATTATTGGTATATTGCTTTAAATTATTGACTATGAAGACACTTATCCCACTTCTATTGCTCTTGGTTTTTATGGTTTCTTGTAAAAAAGAAAAGGTAACGCCACCCCCACCACAGCATGTTCCTGATCGGAGAGAGTTGCTAACTGCCTTGGTGTCAAAAATATGTGGAAACTATTCAACTACTGTTATTTGTCGGACAACCGGTGAGCCTGCTGATACAACTTATAATTACCCTTTAACAATTGTAGCTTTAAACGATACCACAATATTCACATGTGGTAAGCAGTTGTTTTTTGTTGGTAATTTTGATACAAAGTCGTATTACTTTGTTCATTATGAATTTGGACTGACTTATAGTGCCTCTATTGATTCAATGATTACCGGAATACATGTTTCGACATATGAAGGCGGGCAGCCATATGGAACAGGTTGTGAATATCAGCCGAATTAAATTTGATTGTTTAGCGGTTTTGTGTTTTAGATGTGGAGCAAAGAGATTGTTGAATGCAAAGAACTGAGGTTATTTTATCTCACACTCAAACACTTTCTCCTCTTCTAAAAAGCCCTCTAGCTTATCTCCAATTTGCACAGCACCAACTCCAGCCGGTGTTCCTGTGTAAATCAAATCACCTTGTTGCAAAGTGAAAAATTGAGAGATATACACTATGATGGTATCAAAAGAATAGAGCATTTGTGTAGAGTTGCCACGCTGCACTTCTGTCCCGTTTTTTTTCATCGAAAAAGAAATTCCATTTTCTTTATTGAAGGCTTCAATGCTTTTTAATGGACTAATCACTGCCGAATTATCGAAGGCTTTGGCAATTTCCCAAGGTAAACCTTTCGATTTTTGATAGGCTTGTAAATCGCGGGCGGTGAAGTCGATGCCCAATCCAATTTGATCGTAATAAGTGGAAGCAAATTTTTCTTTGATGTATTTTCCTTGCTTGCAGACACGCAGCACCAACTCGGTTTCGTAATGCAAATCTTTCGTCCACTCCGGATAGAAAAATGGCTGATTATCTTTCAACAAAGCCGTTGCAGGTTTCATGAACACCACCGGACTTTCCGGAGTTTCGTTGTTCAACTCTTTCGTGTGTTCGCTGTAGTTTCGTCCGATGCAGAAAATTTTCATGGGTAGTTATTTATTGAATTTCGTCATAGCATTTCCAAGCCCTTCAAATAGAAAGCTCTCAGTTGCTTGTGTTGCCAGAATAATTTTATCGATGAGTTCTTTGTTTTCTTCAGCCGACCATTTGCCTAAAACATAATTCACTTGCTGGCCTTTGTGATAATTATTCCCGATGCCAAATCGCAAACGAGGATAGAGGTTGTTGCCCAACGTAGCGTCTATATCTTTTAATCCGTTATGTCCGCCATCGCTGCCTTTGGGACGCAAGCGAATAGTGCCGAATGGAATCGCCAAATCATCCAAAATGGCTAACATATTTTCGGGTTTCACATTGGCTTCCTGCATCCAGTAACGCACTGCCTTACCGCTCAAATTCATGTAGGTAGTGGGTTTGATGAGGGTGATGTTTTTTCCTTTAAAGCGAAACTGTGCTACATAGGCCAATTTATCGAGACGAAATTCTGCTTTGTGTTGAGCCGCTAATGCTTCCACAATTTTGAAACCGATATTGTGGCGTGTGTCCACGTACTCTTCTCCAATGTTTCCCAGTCCGGCAATTAAAAAGTTCGACATGCTTTTTGTTGTTGTCCAAAAGTAAAAAAGCTACCCGATTTGGATAGCTTTTTACAAAAAGTAAATAACCGGGTAAATTATTTTTTGCCCGTTGTTGCTGCTGCTGCCGCTGCTGCTTCTTTAGAAGCACGAGAAGAGGTTAATCTTGCTACAGGGATAGATGCAGAGTGCAATAAAGTAATTCCTTCGATTTGGATGTCTTTAATTCGTTTGTTTTGACCAACAGTTAAGTCGCCCACTTCAACAACGATTACTTCAGGTAAGTGTTTAGGCAAAGCGAAAATTTTCAATTTACGCATAGTTTGCTCTAATTTCGCACCCATAGCTACTTCTGCAGGTACTCCGCTTAATTTCAAAGGCACTTCTACTTTCACTTTGATATCGTCCACCAACTCTTGGAAATCCACGTGTTTAACGGTGTCTTTCACCGGGTCGAATTGCAATTCTTTAGTGATTGCTTTGATTTTTTTACCGTTCAATTCAATTTCTGCAATTTTAAATGCAGGTGTGAACACGATTGGTTGAAGGCTAGTGTAAGGAGCTGAGAAGTTAATCGTTTCCTTACCGCCATAAAGATTACAAGGAACTAAGCCTTGTTTTCTCAACGCTTTAGCCGCTTTTTTTCCTAATTCGGTACGCGGTTGCGCTGCGATTGATACTGTTTCCATCTTTTACTTCGGATTTAAGGTTAAAAAAAATTTGGACGGCAAAGATAGGCTTTTAATCGAGACTTCAAAGCTGCTTTCAAGGCAAATCCCATCGATAACCCCGTGCTTCCACTTACCCAACAAAATTATGTACGTTTGTGGCAATGGAAGAAACAATAATTTTCGGTAGAAAACCGATTTTAGATGCATTGCAGAGCGATAGGCGCTTTGACAAGATTATGGTGCTGAAAAGCTCGCAAAGTCCTGAGCTGGAAGAGATAAGCAAGCTGGCGCGCCAGAAAAAGGTGGTGCTTCAGGCCGTTCCCAAAGAGAAAATTGAGGATGTTTTATATAAAAATCGAATCCGAGAGGCAAACCACCAGGGGATAATCGGTTTTATGCCTTTGATTGATTATTGCACGATTGACGATATTATTCAATACGCCCACGATCGAAAGGAAGATCCCTTAATTATAGTGCTGGATGGCATCACAGATGTACATAATTTGGGTGCTATTGCCCGTTCGGCTGAAAGTATGGGGGCGCATGGTATTGTGATGCAGCAAACCGGTTCTGCTCAAATTAATGCAGTAGCATTAAAAGTATCTGCCGGAGCATTGATGAATATTCCGGTGTGCCGCGAGCAGAGTATTTTGACAGTGATTAAATATATCAAAGCCAATGGTATTCGTGTGGTGGGAGCCGATTTAACGAATGCGGTTCCTGTTGCGCAAGAAGATTTGAACCAGCCGATTGCCATTGTAATGGGTGCTGAAGGCGAAGGTATCGCTCCGCAAATCAAAAAATATCTCGATGGTTTTGTGGCTATACCTATGAAAGGAAAAACCGAATCGCTGAATGTATCGGTGAGTGCGGGGATTATTTTGTATGAAGCAGCAAAGCAGAGAAGTTGAGGGTTGAGGGTGTGAGAGTTGTCGGAGATTAGAGGATAGAACAATTTAACAATGAAGCAATTTAACAATACTGTCCGAGTAATGTTCCATTAATAGATTGTAGAATTATTCCATTGCTCCATCGTTAAATTCTTTCATTAATTCATCGTTAAATTGATTTAAGCATTAAAAGAAAAGGTATGCAAAAAAAGATTTTGGCCTTAGCCATCAGCGTTTTAGTATTGGCGCTTTTTCTTTCCCTGATTGATTTTGAGGGCATTTGGTCGATGCCGGAAAATATGCTGACTTTAATCCGTTTATCGGGTTTGTTATTGTTAGGTATTTATGCGTATCATAAAAAATCGCTTACTGTTTGGACCTTCACCGCTATGATTGGCGGAGTGATTATAGGGTACGATTTTCCGCAGTATGCAAAGGAATTGAATGTGCTTGGAAAGATTTTCCTTCGACTCATAAAAACCATTATTGCACCATTGCTTTTTGCTACATTATTGGTGGGCATTGCGGGGCATTCGAATTTAAAGCAATTGGGTAGAATGGGCGTAAAGGCTATTATTTATTTTGAATTAGTGACAACGGTTGCTTTGTTTATTGGATTAGTGGCGATTAACGTATCGAAAGCCGGAGTGGGCATTGTGGCACCTTCTACTTTAGAAAAACCGGAGGGTTTACCTGATCCCGGAAAGCATTTTCAACTTTATGAGATTGTGCCTGAAAACATTGCCAAAGCCATTGCAGAAAACAATGTGTTGCAGGTGGTAGTGTTTTCGATTTTGTTCGCTATTGCCGTTTCGTTGTGTGCCGAAGAAATTAAAAAACCGGTGTTGCGTTTTGGCGAAATTTTGAGTGAGGTGATGTTTAAGTTCACGAACTTGATTATGTATTTCTCGCCTATAGCCGTTTTCGGAGCTATTGCGTTTACCACTGCCACTATGGGAATAAGCATTTTTGCCAATTTCGGCTGGTTATTGTTGACCCTATTCTGTGCATTAACGGCCTTCTTGTTTTTTGTATTGTTACCAATCGCTTTGTACTTTAAAATTCCTGTTCGGAAATTTTTATCGGCCATCAAAGAGCCTGTTTCTGTAGCTTTTGCAACCGCTTCTTCGGATGCAGCATTGCCGAAAGCTATGCATGCATTAGAAGAATTTGGTGTGCATAAAAAGGTGTCCTCGTTTGTGATTCCGTTGGGTTACAGTTTTAATTTGGATGGGACTACGCTTTACCTTTCGTTGGCTTCCATATTTGTGGCACAAGCTGCCGGCTTAGATTTATCGATTAATGCGCAACTCTATATTATGCTTACGCTCATGCTCACGAGCAAAGGCGTTGCAGGTGTGGCGAAGGCTTCATTCGTGATTTTATTGGGTACAGTGGCTTCGTTTCACATTCCGGAATGGCCGGTGTATATGATTTTCGGTATTGATGCGATTATGGATATGGCGAGAACTTCAGTGAATGTAATTGGCAATTGTTTGGCGGCTGTGGTGATTGCGAAGAGTGAAGGGGAGTTTGAGGAATCAATTTGATGATTTGGTAATGAGTTGATTTGATAATGTGCTAATTTGATAATGTAGGATTTGGAAATTGAGATTCAGAATTTGATAATTTGGACGAGAGAGGATTTTTTAATAGAAGATTTGGAAATGAGCTTTGAACTTTAATGATTTAAGATTTATGCTTATAATGTTTACTGTTTTTGGGATTGCAGATAATGATTTACGAATAAATGCGAACAGTATAAAATTTGAAGGAATAATCTCACAACCCCCTTTATACACTTCCAACCCTCAACTCATAACCCTCAACCCATAAACAATGAACGATATAACCACCGAAGCAGATGTTGAACAACTTGTTCAAGCGTTTTATGCCAGAGCTACAAAAGATGAGCAAATTGGTCATTTTTTTGAGCATACAGATTTTGTGAAACACTTACCACGAATGTATGCCTTCTGGAATTTTATTTTACTTGGCAAGGAAGGGTATAAAGGGAGTGTGCTGGAGAAGCACTTGCACATGGCACTAACGAAGCGTGATTTTGAGCGTTGGGTATTCCTGTTTACTGAAACCATTCTAGCCAATTATGCAGGCGAAACGGCTGATATGGCGATTCAACGGGCGCAAACTATGGCTTGGACTTTCGCCACAAAATTCCCTGAACAATAAGGTCTCTTTTTTTTCGTTTCAATCTTTCTATTTTTACCCAAAACACAATCGCATGTCTAAAACAAAAGCAACTACCGGAACTACGAAAAGCGTTAAAGCAGAATCCACTTCAGCGCCTTCTCCATTTTCGCGTTTGCTTCCTTACGGAGTAGCAATCTTATCGTTTATTGTTATCACCTTCATTTTCTTTTCGCCTATGATAACCGATTCGAAGGTGATTCAGCAAGGTGATATTGTGCAGTTTGAAGGTATGGCACACGAAGTAAAAGACTTCCGTGAAAAGAACCATGCTGAGCCGCTTTGGACGAACTCTATGTTTGGCGGGATGCCGGCTTTTCAAATATCAACGGCCTACAAAGGAAATATGATGCAATATGTAAATCAGTTGATATCATTGAATTTTCCTGAGTATTCAGCTTACACATTCATCGCTTGTTTCAGCTTCTTTATTTTGTTGTTGGTGTGTAGAGTCAATCCATGGTTGGCCATTGTAGGCGGAATTGCGTATGCGCTTTCATCTTACAACCTCATTATTGTTGAAGCGGGGCACAACTCAAAAATGCACGCTATTTCTTTAGCTCCGTTTGTATTTGCCGGTGCGCTTTTAATTTGGCAACGTAAATATTTATTAGGAGCGGCTTTAAGTGCAGCTGCCTTCTCTTTGTTGATTTATGCCAACCACGTACAGATTGCTTATTACGCCATCATCTCATTGATAGTGTTTGGAGTAGCTCAATTGGTGTACACTGCTGTAGTGGAAAAAGACTGGAAGCATTTTATTATCTCCTCATTATTATTGGCTTCTACAGGATTAATAGGTGTGGCCTCTAACTTATCGATGCTATGGAGTACTTATGAATACGGCAATGCAACGATTAGAGGTAAATCGGAGTTGACCAGCAACAAAGAATCTAACGGTGGATTGGATAGAGATTATGCTTACAAATGGAGTTTAGGAAAATTAGAAGCTTTTACATTAATGATTCCGAATTTTAGTGGAGGTTCATCGCATTACGAATTAAGTGAAAGCAGTGCCTTAGCGGAAAAGATGCAAGCAGGCGGTGTTCCTCAATCACAAATTGAGCAGTATCGCAGACAAATGCCTACCTATTGGGGCGATCAGCCGTTTACATCGGGTCCGGTGTATTTAGGGGCAATTATGTGTTTCTTGTTTGTGTTGGGTTTGTTTATTGTAGAAGGTCCTATGCGTTGGTGGCTGGGCGTGGCAACATTGTTATCGGTGTTGTTATCGTTCGGACATAATTTGCAATGGTTTTCCGATTTGTTTTTCAACTTCTTCCCGGGGTACAACAAATTCAGAACAGTAACCATGGTGTTGGTGATTGCGCAACTAACAGTGCCTTTGCTTGGTGTTTATGCGCTTTCTAAAGTTTTGTCGGAAAAAATGGATAAAGAAAAATTAATTAATGGACTCTACATTTCTCTGGGTATTACTGCAGGTTTGAGTTTGTTGATTGCCATTTTAGGCCCATCCTTATTCAGTTTTACCAGTGCAGGTGATGCTGAATTGAAAGGGCAGTTCTGGGATATGGCTTTGCCTGCGCTTCGCGAAGACAGAGCTTCGTTGATGCGTGGCGATGCATTCCGTTCGTTTGTATTGATTGCGTTAACGGGTGGTTTGATTTGGGCATACGTTCAAGATAAATTAAGTAAAAATTTGGTGATTGGAGGTGTTGCAGTTTTGGTGTTGTTTGACATGGCCGGAGTGGGTAAGCGTTTCGTTAATGAAAATGTTTTTGTAGAGAATAATCAAATGAATGCTCGTTTCCAAAAATCACCGGCTGATGAGCAAATTTTAGCAGATCAATCGTTGGATTATAGAGTATATAATACCACTGTCAATTCATTCAACGATGCATCTACTTCCTATCATCATAAATCGATTGGAGGCTATCATGCTGCAAAATTGAGAAGATATCAAGAGTTGATTGATGCACAAATTACGAAAGGGAATATGGGAGTGTTTGATATGTTGAACACGAAATATTTTATCGTACAGGGACAAGGTGGAGCTCCGATGGCACAACAAAATCCGGGTGCATGCGGCAATGCCTGGTTTGTGCCTGCGCACAAGGTTGTGGCGAATGCAGATGAAGAGTTGAAGTCGTTAGACAAAATTGATCCTCGTCAAATTGCATACGTTGATAAACGTTTTGAAGATAATCTTAAAGGCGTTCAAGAGGGATTGGATTCTTCGGCTTCTATCCAGTTGGTGGCTTATCAGCCGAACGATTTGAAATACAAAACCAGTAATACAAAACAGTCGTTAGCGATTTTCTCAGAGATATATTACACTCCGGGTTGGGTCGCAACTATTGATGGTAAAGAAGTCCCAATCTCAAGAGCCAATTATGTTTTACGTGCATTAAATGTGCCTGCAGGTGCGCACGAAATTGAATTTAAATTCCAACCTAAATCGTATTACACAGGCGAAACCATTGCAATGGCGAGCTCTTCATTGATTCTGTTGTTGTTTGCTTTCGCTTTGTTCATGGAGTTCAAAAACAAAAAGGGTAAAACAGAAGATGCAGCGTAAACGAGTGCTCATCATATCCTATTACTGGACGCCTGCCGGAGGTGGTGGTGTGCAGCGATGGGTAAAGTTTGTGAAGTATTTTCGCGAGTTTGGCTGGGAGCCTGTGGTATACACGGTTTCCAATGGCGATTATCCTATTTTAGATCCTACTTTAGAGAAAGAAGTTCCGGAAGGAGTGGAGGTAATTCGTACCCCAATATGGGAGCCTTATGATTTATATAAGACGATTACCGGTAAAAAGAAAGGAGAGAAAATAGATGCAAATTTTTTGTCGGAGGGTAAGAAATGGAGTTGGAAAGAGAAGATTGGTGTGTTTGTTCGCGGTAATTTTTTTATTCCTGATGCACGCTGCTTTTGGGTGAAACCTTCGGTGCGTTATTTATCCGATTATTTGAAGAAAAATCCGGTTGATGCTGTTGTTTCAACAGGTCCGCCACATTCTTGTCATTTAATTGCTTTAGGCGTAAAAGAAAAGTTTGGCTTGCCATGGATAGTAGATTATCGCGATCAATGGACACAAATTGATTTTTACAAAGAGCTGAATTTAACTTGGCTTGCCGATTGGCGACATAAATCGCTCGAGAAAAAAGTGCTCGATACTTGCGATGTGATAACACCGATTGGGAAGACCATGGCTGAAGACTTAAAGGAGATATCTCCTACTCGAACCGAAGTGATTACGAATGGTTTTGATGAAAGTGATAAAGCCGATTTGAATTTAGCCTTAGATGTGAAATTCACTATCACTTATATAGGTACCATGAACAATGCCCGCGACCCAAAAGTGTTGTGGAAAGCATTGAAAGCGTTGAAAGAAGAGCAGCATCCACTAATTGCAGATGTAGAAGTGAAACTAGTGGGAAAGCCTGAATCTTCGGTGCAGCAATCGGTTCAGGAGCATGGCATAGAAGCGTTGGTAAATTATGTGGGTTATGTGAAACATGCTGAAGCGTTGCGGATGCAAAATCAATCCCAAGTTTTGTTATTGGTGATTAATAATACCTGGAACAACAAGTCTATTCTTACCGGAAAAATATTTGAGTATTTGGCGTCCAATCGTCCGATTTTATGCATTGGGCCCAAAGATGGCGATGCTGCAGAAATTATTGATAATGCGGGCTCAGGGATTGTTGTAGGCTACGATGATGTAGAACGAGTGAAGCAACAATTGAAAGAATGGTACTTTCTCTATTTAGAGAAAAAACTAGTAGCTACATCGGCTAATATTTCCCGTTATTCAAGGCGTGAATTAACCGGAAAAATGGCGAGATTGTTAGATGAGCTAACGAAGAAATAGCGCTTCCGTTTCCTTTTTTTATTATTGCAGTCAAATCTAAGCGATGAAGATTTTAACGATAGTAGGGGCAAGACCTCAGTTTATTAAAGCTTCGGCATTCAGCAGAGCAGTTAAGAATTATGCCGATGTTGAAGAAGTGATTGTACATACCGGACAACACTTCGACAAAAACATGAGCGATATTTTCTTTGAAGAAATGGAAATTCCTACGCCAAAATATAACTTGGAAATCCACTCTTTATCGCATGGGGCGATGACAGGCCGTATGCTGGAAGAAATTGAAAAGGTGTTGTTATTAGAAAAGCCGGATGTACTGTTGGTGTATGGGGATACGAATTCAACATTGGCAGGCGCTTTGGCTGCAAAGAAGATGCATATTAAAGTGGCGCATGTGGAAGCAGGACTTCGATCGTTCAACATGCGAATGCCAGAGGAAGTAAACAGAATTCTAACTGATAGAATTTCCGATTATTTATTTTGTCCGACCGATACAGCTGTTAAAAATCTAAAGAATGAAGGTTATGCTAATATTCCTTGTGATGTAGTACGAACAGGGGATGTAATGTATGATGCGGCTTTATTTTATGCGAAGAAGGCGGAAGTTTCGTCAACTATTTTGAACGATTTAGGTGTTGCAAAAAACGAGTATGTTTTAGCTACAATTCACCGTCAGGAGAACACCGATGATGAGAAAAACTTGAAGAATATTGTTGGTGCGTTAAATGAAATAAATGCACGTGTTCGTGTGGTAATTCCATTGCATCCTCGAACCAGAAAAATTTTGGAGCAACATAGTATAATGCCTGAGTTTACTATGATTGATCCGGTTGGATATATAGATATGGTGCAGTTAACTGCCAATGCTAAATTGGTAATGACCGATAGTGGAGGACTGCAGAAAGAAGCTTTTTTCTTTCAGAAGAATTGTGTGACCATGCGTGAACAAACGGAGTGGATTGAGCTAGTTGAAAACGGATTCAATGTTACTACTGGAGCCGTGAAAGAAAAGATAGTAGCCGGTTTCAATACTATGTTGACGAAGGAAAACGATTTCTCGGTGAACCTATATGGTACAGGAAAGGCTTCAGCAGAAATTGTGGAGCATTTGTTGAGTAGAAAGTAAACTGTTTTTTATTTGTCGAAGAAGTTCTTAAGCTCTTTTGTTTCGTGAGCTTTCATTCGCCCTGCTAAAACTAAACGCAGTTCTCTGCGTTGCATTGCTCCGTCAAAATGCTTCTTATCTTCTTCTGTTTCCGGAACTAGGGCCGTTGCTTTTTTAGGCTTTCCGTTACTGTCAAGCGCTACAAAAGTATAGTAGGCTTCGTTGCATTTATAGCGCGTTTGTGTTGGCAGGTTTTCAGCCCATACTTCAATATGTGTTTCCATTGAAGTGTTGAATACGCGAGTTACTTTAGCCGTAATGGTTACTACATCTCCCAATTTTATTGGGTTTTCAAACGAAACATTGTCAACGGAAGCAGTTACCACCACTGCATTGGAATGCTTTCCTGCAGAGATAGCCGATGCGATATCCATCCAATGCAAGATTTTTCCTCCTCTTAAATTGTTCAAGGTATTGGTATCGTTCGGTAAAACGATTTCGGTCATGGTAACAATCGAGTCTTTTGGTGTCTTCGTTTGCATAAGGCTATTTTTTGTTTCAATATGCGATATTACAATTTTTGAGAAGTTCTGATGCTAAAATCAGTTAACGAGCTTAAGATTGTCGGTTTAATGCTCGATGTCCTCGTCTTTTCTTCACGGTTTTAGTTTTGAATTCATCGGATACAACGCTGATGTTGCCGTCTACTTCGAGCACTGCAATGGTCACCTGTTCACATGATTCAACACCATGTTCGCGAACAGCGGCTTCTAACTCCGATTGGCTAATCATAGCTGTTTCAAGATTTTTTTGAATGATTTTTCCTTCGTAAATGAGTAATAAGGATTCGCCCTGAATAACTTTGCTGAATTGTGGGAATTTATAACTCACTACTTTGAAAATACTATTCACTAAAAAAAGAGCGGTTGCAGCAGCTATTCCTCCCAATAATGAATTATCTGCACCCACCATTGCATTTTGAACAGAGTTGCTAATCAGCAAAATAAAAACTAAATCAATTACTGAAAGTTGTGCCAATTCCTTTTTACCGAAAAGACGTATGGCTAATAGAATGAAAATATATACCGCAACAGATTTTGCAGCAATGATGAGCAAAGATGATATTACTAAGGGCATACGGTAATGTGTTATTCAGTTACGAATATGAAATGATGCAACCAAAATACCTCTTTTTTCTATCTTTACCCACAAATCCCCTTACGCATGAAAAAGCATTTATTGTCTATAATTTTCATTTCTATTTTCAGTATAGTTTTTGGGCAGTATAAAGATGGACAAGCCTATTTTAAGCTAAAGCCAAATTCCTCAATTGGTAATTTAGAAAGAACTGATGCTGTAAAATTTTCAGCATTAAAATCTACGTTTATGGTGCGTAGTATCCATCGAGCTTTCCCACACATACAAGATGGGATACTTGATCTCATTTATACAATTGACGTTCCTTTGTCCGTAGACGAAGATGCCTTGGTTAAAGCATTACAGGGCATTTCGATTGTTGATTATGCTGAAAAGGTTCCAACGTTTGATTTGTCGTTTACGCCCAACGATCCTTTGATAAATCAGCAATGGTATTTGGGGTCAACGTATATTAATGCCTTCAATGCATGGAATATCAGTACCGGTTCAACCGCTGTAAAATTAGCTATTGTGGATGATGAGGTGCGTATCACCCATGAAGACTTACAACCTAAAATTTACACCAACACTGCTGAAATTGCCGGCAATGGAATAGATGATGATAATAATGGCTACATTGATGACCGTAATGGTTGGGATGCAGGAGATAATGACAACAATCCTAATCGTCCGCTTTCTGCTCCGGCAGGCTCAATGATTCATGGAACACACTGTGCGGGTATTGCAGCCGCTGCTACGAATAATGCAAAAGGAATAGCTTCAATTGGATATGGAGTGAGTTTAATTCCCGTTAAGGTGAATCGAGACGCGAATACCGGTAATTCACTTGATAACCCCTATGGAGGAGTAGAATATGCCATTGCCGCAAAGGCGAATGTTGTAAGTATGAGCTGGGGTGGTGGAGCTTATTCGCAAACGGGGCAACTTTTGTTTGATTACGGGCATTCGCAAGGTATTGTTTTTGTGGCGGCAGCAGGCAACAGTTCTAGTAGTTCACCACATTATCCATCTGCCTATAATCATGTAATTGCAGTTGCGGCATCAACTACAGGTGATTTGAAATCGGGATTTTCCAACTATGGTGCATGGGTTGATATTACAGCACCGGGTTCTAATATTTACAGTTGTATTGGGAATGCAGATAATTCCTATGGCATGTTGAGTGGAACTTCCATGGCCTGTCCAATGGTAGCAGGGCTTTGCGCATTGATGCTGTCTAATTCGCCATCGCTAACACCGGATGCGTTGGAAAGCTGTTTAAAGTTATCAGCCGACAATATTGATGCAAAAAATCCTTCTTATATCGGTCAGTTAGGAGCAGGAAGAATCAACGCGTTGAATGCTTTGAAATGTTTGCCTTGTTTGGCGAAAGCCTCGTTTAACATAGGTTCAAACAACCAACAGAATTATGCAGTTAACAGTAATATTTCTTTTACCTCCACCGGATTCGGCAATAGTTATCAATGGATTTTAAATGGTGTGGTTACATCTACATTGCCTTCATTCTCGAAATTATTCAACACCAAAGGGAATTATACGATTCAATTGGTAGCGCTTGATAATGCTGCTAATTGTAGGGATACGGTGACAAAGTATTTTACTGTGTTTGATTCCATACCCACAGTTTGTCGTCCTTTACAAGATGCGAACTGGTATTTTGGTGTGAATGCTGGTGTATCTTTTTTGACAGATCCCCCCACTGTAATGAGCGGGAACGTAAATATGGTAAACGGCAGTAGTACACTATCTAACGATTGTGGTGGAATGCAATTTTACTCCGATGGACTTACTATTTGGGATAAAAATGGAACAGCTATGCCTAATGGAACTGGATTGTTCGGAAGTACAACGGCTTGCAGATCTGCAATGATTATTCCAAAAACAGATAGTGCGGGAGTATATTATGTTTTTACAATTGATTATAATGGAGGCAGTAGAGGATTGAGGTATTCAATTGTCGATTTACGACTTCCCGGAAATGGAACTGTATTGAATCCATTTGGTGATGTTAGAGTAAAAAATATTCTTGTAGAGTCGAGAGCTTGTGAAAAGCAAAATGCAATTCTGCATGCCAATGGAAAAGACTATTGGTTGATAACACATGATTGTAACAATAATAATTTTTACTCTGTTTTAGTGACATCTACTTCAGTAATGCCATCCATCGCTTCTAATATAGCGAATGAAAATTTTGCAAATAACAGTACAGATGGAGAAATTGAATTTTCGCCAGACGGTACAAAGATGGCAACAACTTTTTTTCAAAACACTACACACAACTTGTCCGTTTACAGTTTTGACCGTAGCACAGGATTGATTTCTCCAACTACACAAGTTATAATGGGGGATCCCTATAATGACTGCGCATATGGCTTAGAGTTTTCTCCCGATTGTTCAAAGTTATATGCCACAACAATGTGCAGTCCTGCTTTGTATCAATATGATTTTAATACAGCTACACTTTCATTGATTGCAACAGATGTGAAAAATAATCCCTACTACGGATTTGGAGAAATGAAATTAGCTCCCAATAATAAGATATATGTGAATCGTTGGGGATATTCCACAATGGGAGTAATACATAATCCCAATGCAGCCGGATTAGCTTGTAATTATTGTAGTAATACTTCCGGAAACTGCGGTTCATTGGCTCTCACGGGATTGCAGCTTTCGAGTGGTGCAAGCATGAAAGCGGGTATATCCGGTTCTCCCAAAACAACTTTTGGAGGGTGTAACCTATCATTTCAGCACAAAGATTCGTGTGTTAATTATCCAGTTTCGTTTACTACTGTAGATCCTATTCGTTACTGTAAAGGTGCTACAAGATATGAGTGGAATTTTGGTGACACATCTTCGACTTCAAACTCGTCTACACAACAAAATCCATCACACGTATTTTCTAAAACTGGCAATTTCTTAGTTACATTGAGAATAATAAACCCTTGTGATACTGTTTCAATTTCTAAAACGGTTACAATAATTTGTTGCTCTACAGACGATAATGTAGTTACAACAAATATATTATGCTTGGGTGACACTGCACAATTAGTGGCACCTCACCTCGGTTCTTCCTATTTATGGGCACCCACTACTTATCTGTCTAACCCTACTATTGCTAATCCGAAAGCTTCACCATCAGTTACAACTGTTTATGTAGTGAGAATTACTGGGGCATCAGGTTGTATTTATTTTGATACTGTAAAAGTCGCAATTGCACCTAAGTCGAATTTTACAATTACAGAATCGAAACAATGTGGCAGTGATACACTTTCCATTATTCCAACACCCCAGTTTTATGCTTGGAATTCCGGTCAGATCAATAAGCCATTAACAGTAACCCAATCGGGCGACTATTGGGTAATAGCAAGAAATACTTATGGTTGTTATGATACTTTGCATGTATTGGTAGATGTAAATTCAAGTTCATCTGGAAAAATAAAGGGTGATACTCTAGCTTGCATTGGAGACTCAGTTTTATTGACTTTTAACGTTGGCGCGATCAATATCGTTTGGACTACCGGAGCTACTAATGATTCCATTTTTGTAAAATCAACTGGATGGTACGGTTTAACTTATACACAAGCAACATGTAATGCTAGAGATTCAATATATGTTCGTTTTGTTACAAAAATAATGTCATTTGATATAGGGAAAGACACCTCGTTTTGTGGACCTTTTATAAAAACACTTTCAACAGCTCCAGCAAATAGTTTATGGTCTACCGGAGTTAGTGCAATGCAGCTAGCTGTTAATACTCCAGGTTTGTATTGGGCAGAACAGACTAACGTGTGTGGTTCATTTAGAGATTCAATTTTAATTACACAGAAAGCATTACCGATTTTTAGTTTAGGTAGCGATTCAAATATTTGTGTTGGAGACAGTTTAAATATTGGAACAACATTTGCCTACGATAGTCTTCTTTGGAGCTTTGGGAATCAGAATCTAAGCCAACTTTATGTGCATGGTGGAAACTATTGGCTTGAGCTATATAAGGATGGATGTAAGTTTCGTGATTCAATACAAGTTATAGAGGTCACATTACCTGTTTTTGCTTTGCCTTTAGATACTCAGATTTGCGAAAACGAAAAATTGTTTTTGATTGTTCCAAGTGCACTGAATTTTGTTTGGGAAGATGGAAGCAAATTGCAAAATCGAACAGTGACAGAAGCTGGTCAATATTGGATAACTATTTTTTCGCCTTGCGGAAATTATAACGACACTATTAATGTAACAACCGAAAGTTGTGAGTGTAAATTTGTTGTACCAACAGCCTTTTCTCCAAACAAAGATGGTGTGAATGATATGTTTAGAGTGCTTTCTACATGTGCATTGAGTAAGTTTCGACTTTCAGTATATAATCGTTGGGGGGAAAAGGTATTTGAATCAAACGATTTTCAATTTGGCTGGAATGGTATGTATAAAAACGAGCTACAACCTATGGGAACTTATGTTTGGACCTGTTCTTATTACGACAATTTTGAAAAACGGCAAAAAGAAAAAGTAGGAAATGTGACGATTATCCGCTAGGCGTTTTTAATCATCCAATCATTCAAACACACTAGCTTCCAAACCATTTTAGCGTTTGATTTGTTGCCTTGTTTAAAGGCCTCAATTTCCTTTTTCGCTTGACCAACATTCAGGAATTCGAGATTGCTGTAATCTACGTCTAATAGCTGTTTTAAAGGGCCATCCAGCCATTTTACTTCGCCTGGGGTAACAAAACCTTTTTTGTCTTTTCGTTCATAAACAGCCTTTGGTAAAACCGATCTCATGCTTTCTCTCAGTAAAAATTTTGTTTCTGCTTTAGTGTTTATTTTGTCGTTATTGTTCAGTGTGAATGCAAATTCAACTAATCGGTGATCTAGAAATGGAACGCGCGATTCCAATGAAAAGGTCATCGAATTTCTATCCTCAAAATGCAGAAGCGTTTGTAATGTAGTATTGAATAAAAGTTGATACAAGAAGTCGTCTAAGCCATTGTTTGATTTCTTTTCGAAAGCAACGGATTGAAACGATTTAAAGTATGCTTGCTTTTGCTTGTACTCTAAATTGTAAATTTTGGATTCGTCAAAAAATAGTAAAGCTCCCGTTTTTGCTAGAATTTCAACAGCTTTCCCAAAGCCATATTTTTCTCGTTGTAAATGATGGCTGAATGTTGAAGCGAAAGCGCCAAGTTGAAGCGAAGAAGCTTGGCTTGCCAATAATCGGTAGAACGAATGCAAATAGCCCCCTAAATATTCATCGGCACCTTGTCCATCAATGGCCACAGTCACTCCTTTTTCTTTGGCTAATTTCATGAGGAAATGTTGCGAAATAAAAGTAGAACCCAACAAAGGCACATCAGCATGATAGGCAACCTTGTCGAACGAGTCTTCAATTTGTTGCTCAGTAGGCGAGAAGTAAAAAGGGTCGACTGTTTTATATTTGTCGACTACTTCACGAACAAACGGACGTTCATCTACTTCGTTTTTACCATCATAAAAAATGGAAAATGTTTTGATGGGTTGATTCGGGAAAAGTGTTGCAAATAAACTAACGATGGAGCTACTGTCTAATCCTCCGCTCAAACAAGCACCTGTAGGTACATCTGCGCGTGAATGTTGTTTTATAGATCGTTCAAAAAGATGATAAAATTGTTCGCTTTTTTCTTGGAATGAAAGATGCGCATTCGATTTGTTTTGCGTATCGATGTCCCAATATCTGTAGATTTTTTTCTGGCCGTTTTCTATCACCAAACTATGTGAGGGTTCAAGCGACTGCAACTGTTTGAAATAAGTTTCGTTCTTGTACGTAACCCAATTCAATGCTAATCCTCGTTGAATTTGTTCGACATTCAATGTTTTATCAAATGCCGGAATTTGTTTGAACACTTTATACTCCGACCCAAAATAAAACCCTCCATTTTTTTCGATGTAATAAAAAGGTTTGATGCCGAAACGATCGCGAGAACAAAACAGTTTCTTTTTTGCTCTATCCCATAATGCAAAGGCCCACATCCCCATGAACTGTTCTACACATCTTTCTCCGTATTCTTTGTAAGCCGCACAAATCACTTCTGTGTCGCCTTGTGTAGTAAAGCGATGACCTTTCTTGATCAACTCTTCCTTGATTTCGATATAGTTGTAAATCTCTCCGTTAAAAGAGATCACTAAATCTTCATACAAAAAAGGCTGATTCGATGCTTCCGAAAGATCGATAATACTCAATCGATTTTGTCCGAGGAAAACATGCTCTTCATTCCACTTTCCACGTGCATCAGGTCCGCGATGTGCAATAGATGCAAGCATATTCTCCAACAAGTCTAAACCTGTATCTCGAGAATAATTGGAGTCAATAAAGCCTGCTATACCGCACATATAGAAATATAATTTTCAAAATTTAAAGTACAATTTTCAAAAGGAAAAATGTATGATTTTCAAAACGCAAAATACAATTTTCAAAACAGAGGGATATATTATCTCCAATGCTTAGCAACCTAATTAGAAAAAGTAGTCAAGGTTCTTTGCTCGATTTTAGAATTGAGCTGAAAATTTTCACAAGTTCCATTCCTTCTTTTTTAAACAACTCGATATCACCACTATACTCTGGAGCTATGTTACCTTCAAGCAGTCGAAGCCAATATGTACTTTCCTTAGCTTCCTTTCTAGCTATTTTGATACGATAATAGAAGTCTTTTTGACTAGTTGCTTCGTTTGCTTCTATGTAATTTGCTCCAACTGAGCCAGATGATCGTAACAATTGTTTAATGTCATCGAGATTTACAACTGTTAGCTTTACTTTTTTTACGAATTGTCTCACATCTCTTGCGAAAACAAACGTTCGATTTTCCAAATCGTAAGCCATTGGGGTGGTTTTTGAATGCAAATTTAATTCCCCAATTCAGATTGCCTAATTCATTGTTAATTTAAATCTTCAGTTTTTTTTAGCAATAATCCAAAGTGTTTAATCGTTGGACTTTGGAAATTGGTAATTGAGATTTGGAAATTGCTGTTTATACCCGTTAAAATCCGTCTCCGTCTAATAAATTACCTAATCCGCCTAATAATCCGCCTTCTTCTCTTCGTCCACCGTTTTGCGGTGCATAAGCAATTACGCGGCTTGCTAATCTTGAAATAGGTAAGGTCTGTAACCATACTTTTCCGGGACCACGTAACACAGCAAAGAAAACGCCTTCGCCTCCAAAAAAAGTATTTTTAATACCGCCAATAAATTGCACATCAAAGTCAACGTCTTTAGTGTAAGCTACAATACATCCGGTATCAATACGCAACACTTCTCCTGGTCTTAATTCGCGTTCCAAAATATGTCCGCCCGCATGCACAAACGCCATACCATCACCCTCTAGTTTTTCCATAATAAACCCTTCGCCACCAAATAAACCGGTGCCTAATTTTTTCTGGAAATTGATACCAATCGACACGCCTTTTGCAGCACACAAAAACGCATCTTTCTGGCAGATGACTTTGCCTCCCAATTGTTGTAAATCCATTGGAATAATTTTTCCCGGATAAGGCGAAGCGAAACTCACTCTCGATTTGCCTTGACCCAAATTGGTGAATGCCGTCATAAACAAACTTTCACCTGTTAAAACTCGCTTACCGGCTGATAGTAATTTTCCCATTAAGCCACCGCCACCGCCATTCGAACCATCGCCAAATACCGTTTGCATTTGAATGCCTTCTTCCATAAACATAAAAGCTCCGGATTCCGCCATAACTGTTTCTTGCGGGTCGAGTTCAATTTCTACACATTGCATTTCTTCTCCGAAAATGCGATAATCGATTTCTTGATTTTGTCTCATCGTATTTAATTTGAGGCTTAAAACTAAGTAATTTTTGAAGGAAAGGGAGTTTGCGGAATTCTTTTGGAATAATTAATAGTTAGAAAATAAGCAGCCTAATTTCAATAGCCAATTGATGATTTATTGCTATTATTGTAATCATGCGTAGTTGGATATTCATATTGCTTTATCTGCCTTTGTGCTTGTTGGCGCAAACCGAAACCAAACCTGCCCCAAAAAAGGTGATCGACTACATGTATAAACACGAGTTTTCAGGCGGATTAAAAATCCAAACCAACGGTGTTTCACTTTACCTTACCAAAGGCTGGATTAAAAATATTTACGTTACCAATTTGGTGCAATTGGAGTATCAGTATTTCTTCAATTATAAGGATAAGTTGAATGCTACTAATCCGGCATTCGGACAAAAAGGTAAGAAGTATTATTATGGTTTACAGAATCGGTTCCATGCTATTCGCGCTAGTTATGGTTTGGAACGAATGATTGCCGATAAATCAGATCGCAATGGTGTACGATTAAGTTTCATTGGATTTTTAGGCTTTTCGTTAGGTTTACAAAAGCCGTATTATTTGGAATTACTCACCG
>ENA-UOYA01002054-UOYA01002054.1-activated-sludge-metagenome-genome-assembly--contig:-NODE-2054-length-20128-cov-14.276590_pt1 | contig 20128 bp, 10 predicted proteins | sample MGYA00238163_ERZ764804 | MGnify/ENA primary metagenome ERZ764804 (study PRJEB28919, sample SAMN05720223) | activated sludge metagenome | isolation source: Anaerobic digester | place: Hong Kong... | reverse complement strand
AAAACATATTCGTCGCTGGCACTTTCTATCAGCTGAGTGCTGGAAAGATTCAAAACAAGATTTCTTTGCTTTCGGTATTCCATTTTCGCCGTCAGACTGTTATTCATGGTAGCATTGATACCCAGAAGTGGACTAAACTGTTCGTCGAGAGAAACACTGGTAAAATCGTAAGCACTGGAAGGAATCGGGTTATCGGTTTGAACATCGCGAACATAACCCAACGAACTTTCATCCTCCATAGGCACCCATGTAGAATAAGAAGAATAGGAACCAATGCTGTAACGAAAAGAATAAGCATGGGTCAGATTCACATTTTTGAAATGATTTTTAAACCATTCTATTTTTGAAAGTCCATCATAACTGATTCGCCAGTTGGGCAAAATACTCGAAATAGAAAGGAACGGATTGGTAGAAATTTTTGTAGCATCTCGTCCGGTATAAGCAGCCAGAAAAGCAGGAATCAGCACATCGGCAGAATTCAGCTGATATGCACCCAATGATGGGTCATATTCTTTGCCAGCCAAATTGGAAGATTTGATAAATCCACTTTGAGGATATCGCGTGCCGACATATTTCTGATTCAGTCGATCGGCAACTTTTTGCCGATTGGCAAGGAAAGCATTAAAAGTTTCCGAATTATAATTATCGGTAGCGGTTCCCAGCTTTTTAAATGCAGTGGACAAGCCAATTTGCGTAATATTAAAACTTCCTGTGTAAGTAGTCGGCATTCCGTCGTACATGTAGAGCACCGAAGTATTTGAAGCCGTATATCGCCGTGCATTCAAATCAATTTTAAAGCCCGGAATAGGTTCCAGCGTTGCTTTGATATCAAGATCGGAAGTAAAAGCTGTAGTGGCCGGGTTAACCACAGAATCCCCAGCATTCAGCCAACCTTTTTCGAAAGCTTTTTTTATAAAATCTTTCTCCTGAAATCCAAAAACAAACGCATATCCCGGCGCATCGATACCATTGTAATTCTGCTGCCCCATAAATCCGGCTTCAGGCATAAATCCCGACAACACCGTGCTGTTGTTTTCTCGATAATTGATGGAAAATCGTCGAACCATCATTAAAGCGCCCAAAGCAATATCACGGGTTTTGTTTACAACTGATTGCTGATTGGGATCCATACTGACAATGTTGATTGTGATGCTTTCCATGTTTTGTTTAGGCAAAATCTCCACCGAAGAAGCATTTTTAACCTTATAGGAAAGCAACACCTGATTTCCAGCTTTATCTTTCGCTGTCAACTTAATACGTTCACTCCCCAACCGATGCTGAATGGTAAGCGGCTGATCGGACTTGAGTTGAACCGTTTGCGTAAAATTGCCCGATTTGAAAGACTGAGGCCTTGCATTGGTAACTTTATTTCGGTTCAAAACGTTTTTCAGAAACTTGGATTTATTGTAAAGGGTTTCAAAATTCAGTTGTCCATCAAACTGCCACGAACCGGTGCTGGTAGCTGTATTTCCTATATCGTTTCCTCCTTCCATTTGTGCACTTCGATTCCAGTTGTAATTGGAATTATAGGAAACATTTGCCTGCATCCAGTCTGTGATGGGTATCTTATTGAGTGGAACATTCCAAGAAGCAGTAAATACCTGCTGATAAACATAGGGTGTTCCAAGTTTTTTGATATTGTGCCACACTGTATCGCGCCATGCTTCGTAATACTCCTTCCCCATTTCGGGCGTAAAATAGGGTTCATCGATGTTGGCGTTCATTACTGTTTGAAAACTGAAATGTAACGAACGAGTCAAATCATATTTGATATCGAACTGCCGATTGAACATAAAATCCTTGCTGAAAGTGAGATTGGACAATTCATCGTTGGTATAGCTGCCCGAATAAACATCAAAACTCCGAAGTTTGATTTGAGAATACGCTCGATTAAGATTTGCGTTATAATTTAAAGAAGAAGGCAGATAATACAGATTAAAATCCTTGATGATTTTAAATGCCGGACTGTTCAAAGCTTTTACATCTTTAAACGGTTCCCACGGCTGGGCTGCAAAGTTGAAATTATAATCGACTGCAGCACGCTGGTTTTTTACCAAATTTTGCTCAATCTCCGAATTATGTTCATTGTTTTCAATATAGGCATAGGTAAACTTCAAATTTGCAGGGTCATAAAACTGTGGTTTTTTACTTTTTATATTTAATTTGGCATTGGCAACATTAAAACTTTTTGAAGTGCTCACCGTTTGCGACAAATTCAGCAAGGAATCCCGATCTGATTTTGTGGGAAGATTATCCAAAGCATCGGACAGTTCGACATCCTGATCGAGCGGATTATATTTTGGCGATACGGTTTCGTTGGAATATGAGAAATAAGTAGGAATCTGCAATTTAGCCCTTTCAGGTAAAAATCTACCCAATTCGATGGCAGCTGCAAAATTCATCTGACGCAAATCTTCCAGATTTCTATTCATAACATTACTTTCAAGGCTCCCATAACCCGAAGTTTCAATTCTTCCCGAAAGATTCAGTGTTCCAATGTCCGATAATCCGACTGCCAAATTTCCCATTGCAGCCCAGCCACCCGATTCATCAAATTCCGACATGCGTAATTCGTTTACCCAAATTTCTCCCGATTTTATGCTGCCACTTCTGTTGCGAACACCAATCATAATATTCTGAACATCGGAAATGGTAGGATTTCCCACAACCGTAATTCTATTTTTTGGCTTATCGGGATCAAATATGGTATAAGGCACAAGATTCGAAACATTTCCTGCGCTGGCCTGAAGAGTCTTGTTGCGTTGGAGTTTTACATTAATCAGTTTTGAAAATGCAAAATCAAACATGTTTTCAGGGTACCATACAATCTCCCGCTGCTCGGTATTTTCACCCAGATATTTTCCGGGAGGCGTCAGTCGCAACGGAATTTCGTATTCATAGTAATTGTTCACCATATCGGTTCCGATTCGGATAAAACAAGTCAATTCGTTATCCTGCAAATTGGAAATATCGTCAATCAATTTTTCTGCATGTACAAACATTTGAAGACGCTTGTACTGACGCATATCGTATGAAGTAGTTTTATAAACGGCTTTTGCATCATTTGGCGCCAAATCTCTGACTCTTAAAACCATCGATTGTTCGTTCAACTGTAATAGCTGTGGTTGTCCCGGATCAGTTTCTCTGGTAACTCCAGGAGGCAATACATAATTTACTGGGGTACGATCGGCATTTTCTTCAATATTCACAGCCTGAACTTCCAATTTTCCTTCAGAAGAGGGAGCCAGTCCATTTGGATACAACGACTTGGTATAACTTCGCCATTCACCCCTTACCAAATCGAAAGTAGCAAAACGCAAATGAATGTCTTTTTCAAAATCGGTAAGAAACATTCTGATAAAACGAATGGATTTAAAATTGCGAATGCTTCCGATTTTATCGTCGTACTCGCGGATGGGAATACGGAACTGATACCACGTTACAGGTTCAACGTTTCCATTGGCCAACTTTACATTAGAAGTAATTTTGTCGGCAATATAGTTTTTCCCTACCTGAAAAGCATCTCTGCGAATCTGAACCCGATACTGATAATATTTTTCGTATTCGTTCATGGTATTGTCTTCATTCAAATCTTCCATGTCGGGAAGCGAAGTAGCTGAAGTTGTATAACTTTCGTTAACATTTTCTGCTTCCGGAGAATTTCCTTCCGTTCCATTATAATGCTTGTATCGGGAAAGAATATCTTTTTGCTGTTCGTCATAATCGGAACCACGATAAAAATGATAGTTGTCGCCTGCCGGGTCATTCAATGGCGAAAATTGGTCATCTTGCCATTGTTGACGAGTTTGAGGATTGACTTTTTCAATAATCTGTTCAACATATTTTTTGTAGGTTGGATATTCAAACTCTTCATCGTTGGATAGTCCATTTAAACCAACATCCTGATATTTTCTTGCACCGGCCGTATTGTCAAATGCCGTAACCGTAGATTGTGTTTTTGGAATCCTTCCCCACACAGTAGTATCGCTTTTGGTAACATCACCATCGATACTCAAGCCCTGTTCAAAAAACTTTTTCCCATCTTTTAAAATATCTTCGCTGATATCACCCAAATCTATATATAAATCACCACCTTTCTGGGTGCCATCCTTATCGGTAATGAAAGGATCCATCATCCAAAATTCGATATATTCTATGTTGGAATTTTCAAAATCAGTAACGTCCAGCTTACGCATGATACCACCCCATCTTTTTTCGGGATTTTTCAATGAACCATCTTCATTTATGCCATCCAAATCCAGATTGTACGGGCCTCTTTCGTTAGGATAAAAGGAAAGATTCATAATAGTCATTCGGGATGTTTGCGTTGCAAGCCTTTCTTTATTGGGAAAAATTTCTTCTTCCAACACATTGCGCGTTAAATGATTGGACTGCGATTCCAGATTGTTTCTTAAATTTTCTGGAGTAGTACGACTGTTGGCATTCAATATCGGATCCACATAGTACCATGCCAATAAGGCTCTATTTTTACCATAATCCACATTGTTGCTCAGTGCGGCTTCAGGAAAAAGTCCACCATTGGGGTCAAAAGGCGTGCTGGCAAGATGCCAGAATACCGGATAATGAAGGTCTATAGTGGTTTTGGTCGATTCAAAATCGTCGATATAGGCCAGCCCCGCCGAACCGATAACATTTGAATGTCCGGGAATCAACTGGGCAAATTCAGCATTCAGAGCCAATGTTGAAGGCTTGGTGGCATTAACAAAAGGCAGCTTGTCGAGCTGGTTGGTGAGCCATTGAGATTCCTTTCTCCACGAAGTATTGAGCCCCCAAATGGTATTGGAAATGGGCTCATCTCCTGTGTTGACTTTGGTGGTTAAAGGCATTTCGGAAAGATGCATCACTGTAGCGCCCAACGAAAAATCGCGATTGAACTGATATTCCAAATGGGTTCCTACCAACGATTTTCGTTGCATGCTGAACATCGACTGATTTTCCAATTTGACATCAATATTGCTACCCGATTCCAAAATGGAAGTATTGATAATGTTGACCGTTCCCATCGTGTAATCAACAGTATAGTCAACATTTTCAACAAGAGTAACTCCACCTGCCGTTACGGTAACGGAGCCTCGCGGTATATTCATGGCATTCAGCCGAATTTCGTTTCCCGAACTGGCCTTGTATTCTCCCACAATACGAAATTTGTTTTTTTCGCTGTATTCACGAGCCGTTACCAATGTAGAATCGTACAATTCCTGAAAAACATATTTTTCGGCAATCTGATCATTGCCAATCGCTTTCCGCAAATGGGAACCAAAAGGTTCGAGCACAGGGAAAATAATTCTTCCGCTGGAAGAAAGGACAGTGTAGCCTTCCACATAATCAAATTTTCCGTCGGGCTGAGCTGCATTTTTTGTGTTAAGCCGATCGAGATTCATCACACGCAGCAAAAGCTGATTTTGTATGTTTCCTTCGGTAATATATTTCAGATCGGTTCCCACCGAATCGTTTCGATAAACAATATCCAACTGAAAATTTTCAGGTTGAATCTGCAGAGCGCCCAAACTATACACGTTTTTCATCATCAAATCCCAAGTGGCAAGTGAAGGAGACTGGGCAGTACTTTTCAAAAGTTTAACAATCAAAGCATTCGGAGCAGTTACAGCATCGGTAGAAAATTCTCCTACCTGATAAACCTGTCCTCCGTAAGTATATTCATAGGCAACAGCCAACACTTCATCGGGATTCAAAGCGGTACGTAACGAAATATAACCCAAAGAAGAATTCAAGGTGTATTCCGAAGGATCGAGTCTTCGGGCACTTTCAATTTTTTCATAATCTTCTCCTCCAAAAATACTGTCGGCAGCATATTGAGAAGAAAGTACATTGTTGGTCTGCTGTATGTCCCGAACATTAGGAATAGAAGTAACTTCATCATAAAGAGAATTGGCTTTGTTTTGTGGTAAAGATGTCGCTGAAAGCACATTCCAATGATGATTGTCAAGTCGCTGTGTTTCTCCCAAATCCATAAATGCAACAATGTTCCTTGCCTGATCGTAATTTCCACGTTTGTTGGTTACCCAAACTTCAACACGTGTAATGGTAACACCTGAAGTTACAAATGGGAGCTTGCTCATGGCACTTTCAAAATTGTTTCTGAAATAATGCCCCAAAAAGAAATGTCGGTTTTCATCATATTCATCAATACCTATTTCGTAATCGGTAGTTTGTGCTCCTCCTTTTGAACTGACAGTTTGCGTCTGCGATTGTTGCTGAGAAGCTACGGCGCTAATGCTTAACTTGCCAAACTGCAAATCGGTTTTAACACCAAACAATGCCGTGCTCCCGGTAATGAGAGAACTGTTCAACGGCATGCTGACATTACCAATTTCAATGTTTTTAATGATATCGTCTTCCTTGCCTTTATAATTCAGTTTTAACAATTTCTGGTCAAAATCGAAACTCGACTCGGTATTGTAATTCATATTGAAGTTCACCTTGTCGCCAACCTTGCCATTTACATTCATCTGAATTTTCTCGTCAAAGTCGAGAATAGTACTTTTGCGCATCCGCTCAGTCAATGCTGGATTGTCGATTTTGTTGGTTTTGAAACCCATAGAAATTTCTGCAGAACCTTGTGTTCTGATTTGAACTCCACCGGGCCCAAATATTTTATCGGCAGGGCCAATATCGAATTTCATGTCCGTAACACTGAATTTGTCTTCAACGTTTTGTTGTGCAGAAGAATTTTTTTCGTACCAATAACGTTGCATTTCTTGCCTTCCGGAATAATCGAGATATTCCTGTTCCGTCATTCGAAACGGAGTAGCTATTTCGATGTTTCCCAAATAAGTATGCAAAATATAACTGGCTGTTGATGGGTCGTATTCAATTTCCGTTTTAATGTTTGAAGGAACGGGTGCGTCGAGAGGATAAGCTGCAGTGATATCTTCGTAGGTATCCTGCACCAATTTTTTGACAGGAAAATGTTGCTGAACGGAATCTTGCTGTTTCACAGCATTGGAACGATTTTCGGCCGGAACGGGTTGTTGCAGCGAAGCATAAACAAATCCAACTGTCGAACTCAAAAAAATACCGAAATAAACAAAAATCGAAGGTGATTTTTTTCTATTTATCATATAAATTTCTATTCCTTGTTCTTAACAATTTGTCTTCACTGAAATGAAGTTTCTTTGAATTTCAAATTTTGCAGACCCTCACAAAATTTTCAGGGCCATTTTGATCAATTGTTCAACTTCAAGCTGAGACTGTTCTTTCAAGATATTTTCTATTGCTTTCTGCGAAGCACCGGCCGGAAAACCAAGCATGACCAATGCTGACACTGCCTCTTCCTTTATTTGGGCATTTTTGTCGGAAAGTAAAGACAGCGAACCACCATCATCTTTCCCTTTTAATATTTTGTCCTTCAAATCCACAATAATACGCTGGGCCGTTTTACTGCCAATGCCTTTAATGGCATTCAGCGCCGACACATTGCCGGCAGCAATTATTTCCTGAATTTCTTCTACCGAATAAGAAGACATAATCATTCTGGCAGTATTTACGCCTATGCCCGAAACGGAAATTAAAAGTTGAAAAACTTCTCTCTCCTTTTTGGTGATAAAACCAAAAAACAAATAAGCATCTTCCCGCACTACTTCATGCACAAAAAGCTTTGCTTCCGATTGATGACTCAATAAAGTATAGGCCGGCAAAGGGATTGAAATGAAATATCCCAGTCCGTTTGCCTCCAGCACCACATAAGTTGGGGTCAACTCAACTATTTGCCCCTTAATATAATCAATCATCCGACAAAACTTTAAAAAAGAGTTTTTGTGTGTAAAAATACAAATTTATTTACATACGCTCCAAAAGACAACCTCCAACCCATTGACAGAAGTACTGATTAAAATAACGCTGTATTTGATTAAAAATTACAATTACAACGTTAAAAGGAAGAAAAGCCGACTTCCATGATGGTAAAAAATGGCATCAACCTTATAGATTTTTTTTCATCACTGAACAAAGGAAATAAGTCTGTTGTTTTTAAATATAATAACTCTAAAAACATTATAAAAATGAAATCCTTAACATTATCATTCATAGCATTATTTGGAGCTACGATCATGGCTTTCGGACAATTTCAGCTTCCAAAACTTGAATATGGTTACAGCGACCTCGAACCATATATTGACAGTACAACCATGTACATTCACTACAACAACCATCATGCGACTTACGCAAACAACTTGAATAAAACACTCGAAAAATATCCAGAACTTTACAAGAAGGATATCGTAGAATTGTTGGAAAATATAAACGAATTGCCCTCCGACATTCAACTTTCTGTACGTAACAATGGTGGAGGTTATTACAATCATTGTCTTTTCTGGTCGATGCTGGCACCGGCCGGTTCCACAACCATTTCTCCCAAACTCGAAAAAATACTGATTAAAAATTTCGGCAGCATCGATACTTTTAAGAACGAATTTGAAAAAGCTGCATTAGGACAATTTGGTTCCGGCTGGGCCTGGCTGATAAAAGAATCTTCAGGAAAATTGAGAATCATTTCCACTTCCAATCAGGATAATACCTTAATGCCATTTTCTTCGGTAAAAGGAAAGCCGGTTTTGACGCTCGATGTATGGGAACATGCGTATTATCTGAAATATCAGTCAAAACGAGCATCCTATGTCAAAGCATTTTGGAATGTGGTAAATTGGAAAGAAGTTGAAAAACTGATTACAGAATGAAGTCCTAAATAAAATTTTTTCATTACTCAAAGAGGATGTTCAGAAATGAATATCCTCTTTTCAATTAAATTAAATTGATCAAATCAGGAAAACGATACTTTAGATTCTTCAATACCAATTACTTAACTGTTTCATTAAATATCAAACAATTATTTCCAAACAGATTTCTATTTGGCAAATTGAAATACAGTTTTTCCCATATCATCCGCTTTTACCAAACAAGCTCTTACAATAAAAGTTAATTATCGTTAAACTTTTAACAAAAATAACGTTTTCGGTATTGGGAATTAATACTTTTGCAGCATAATTATACCAAAATCAGATCAAAATTAATTGAATGAAAAAAGCTTTTATACTGTTTCTTTTAAGTTGTTTTACCGCTGTTTCTTTATTTGCCGAATCTTCGGTTCTGGTCAAAGGTCAATTAGCCGGCCCGACAGAGAACGAGCCTCTTCCGTTTGCCACCATTTCCATAGCAAAAGAAACAGCTCCTGATGCCGCATTTAAAAAGTTGGCGGCCGACGATAAAGGAAATTTCACCATTACTTTGCCAGAAGGAAAATATATTTTCACGTTTCAATTTGTCGGATTAAAATCGTTAAAAAAAATTATCGAAATTTCAACCACATCCAAAATTGATTTGGGCAAAATTGTTCTGTCCGAAAATTCGGCTCAATTGGACGAAATCAGTGTAGTGGCTCAAAAACCGCTGGTGAAGGTAGAAACGGATAAACTCACTTACAACGCAAAAGACGACCCGGAATCTTCAACCTCCAACGTGCTGGACCTTTTAAGAAAAGTCCCGATGGTAACTGTTGACGGAGAAGACAAAATTCAGCTCAAAGGTTCGACCAATTTTAAAATCTACCTCAATGGCAAACCTTCAAACATGATTACCAACAATCCTTCTCAAGTACTGAAAAGTATGCCTGCCAGCAGCATAAAAAACATTGAAGTAATTACTGAACCCGGAGCAAAATATGATGCCGAAGGAGTAGGTGGAATTATAAACATTATTACCGACAAGCGAGTGGACGATGGCTACTCGGGCTCTACCGGAGCAAATACCGATATACGCGGCGGTTATGGAGCAAATGGATATTTATCGCTCAAATATGGAAAATTTGGATTTACAGGCAATGCAAGTTATTACCATTTCAATCAGCCTGAAGCAGAATCGACTTACGAAAGAAAAGAATTTGAACCTTTATCGGTAAATTCGCTCTCCCAAAACGGAACCAGCAAGGTGAATGGAGGAGGCTTATACTGGAGCGGAGCTTTAAGTTACGAACCCGACACGCTGAACCTATTCAACTTTTCTGCCTCCCGATATGGTGGAAGCTACTCTGTGAATACGCCTCAAGATGCTTTGTCCGAAGGCACTCGAAATTACAGCTATCACTCCGAATCAACTTCCAAGACTGAATATGGCGGTACCAACCTTTCAGGCGATTATCAACATAATTTCAAAAAGAAAGGAGAAATGTTAACAGTTTCTTATCGCTACGAAGAAAATCCCAACAACAGCAATTTCGACAATCTTTTTACCAATGTCGAAGGAAATTATTTCTATCCCAATGGTTACCGTCAGAAAAGCATTAACAAAGCAAGCGGAAAAGAACATACCACACAAGTCGACTATGAAATGCCATTTTCATCGAAACACACGTTGGAAGCCGGACTAAAATATATTTTCAGGAAAAATTACAGTGTTTCCGACAATAGTTTTTTCGATGTTAACGATGAAATATGGAAAAAAGATTCCACCCAAAAAAATGATTTGAATCACCATCAAAACATCATGTCGGGCTATCTGAATTACAGTTTTAAAACAGGAAAATTTGGTTTAAATGCCGGATTTCGGGGAGAATATACCTTTCAAAAAATTCATTTTATGAATGCACAGGATACCATCATCGACAACAATTTTTTCGATCCGGTTCCTTCCATCACAATTTCCTATCAATTGGGAATGACCAAAACATTGCGTTTGGGGTACAACATGCGTATTTCCCGTCCTGGCATCTGGTATCTTAATCCCTATGTCAACAACCAGAATCCGACCAATATCTATTATGGAAATCCTAATCTCGATGCTGAACATACGCATAATTTCAACATCAATTTCGGTTCTTTTACGCCCAAAATCAATTTAAATACTACGCTCAGCTATTCGTTGACCAACAATGCCATTACCTCATACAGTTTTGTTAAGGATGGCGTAACGCACAACACTCAGGACAATATTGGGAAAAATCAGAATGTTGGTTTGAATGTTTTTGGGAGTTGGACACCCAATTTAAAAATTCGATGGTATGTGAATGCCAATGCCAATTATACCGATATTCGCAGCACGAACGAAACTGAACTGAAAAACAACGGTTTTTCGGGACAAGTTTTCAGCGGTCTCACGCTAAACCTTCCAAAAGATTTACGTTTAGGAGCTAATGGAGGAATTTTTGGCAACAACATCCAACTCCAGACTACCCAGTCCTCCTTCTTTTTTTATTCGTTCAACGTGATGAAGAGTCTCTTTAACAAAAAGCTGGACATCAACCTTTCCACTGTCAATCCTTTTGCCGCTTCCGTAAAATTCACATCTACAACCAAAGGTGAAGGTTTCACACAGGAAACTACTTATCTGGAACCCATTCGCAACGTTCGGTTAAGTGCCACCTTTAGATTTGGAAATTTAAAAACAAGTATTAAAAAAGTTCAAAAATCCATCAGCAACGATGATTTAAAAGCCGGAGGAAGCAATTCGCAGCGAGGCACCGGAGATGCCGGTGTAAGTAATTAACATTCAAAACAAATAAGTTCAAAAGGGAACTTGAAATTTTACAAACTGGACAGCACTTTGAAAAAGCTAGTGTTTGAGGTACAAGCCATAAAATTATTATTCCGTAGCTTTGACTTCCAGAATATCTTTTAGTCGGGTAGTGTAAAAAGGAGAAAGTTTTTCGTTTTTCAATTTCCAGTTGCGCCCAAAACCTTGTGCAGCAATGCGTACTTTATGTTTCCCATAAACAGCATTTAAGCTATCCATTACCTGCATGGCTTTACCGAATTTTTCCCTGTCGCGCGTATCGAACAAATCGGTCTGAAGCGGAGTCTCCGGAACAATATCGCCCACAACAACTCCTGCTTTTTTGTACAGATAACCTTCGGCAAAAATAGCTTTCAAAGCCTGCAGTGCATGATGAATCAATTCGGCTGAATCGTTGGTTGGAACAGGTAGAGGAACGGTTTTCTGGTTAAAATATTGCAATTGTGAGGTTGAGAAAGGGTTGGTATGAATAAAAACCGTCAGCAGCATAGCTTTTGAATGTTGTTTTCTCAACTTTTCGGCACAGTTGGCTGCAAAATTTGCTACCGCTTCCGATACAGGAGCATATTCGGTGAGTCTTTCACCAAAACTTCGAGAAGTACAAATAGATTTTTTGGCTGTTGCGTGTTCCATTTCGATACACGGATTCCCTTGCAATTCGAGCCAAGTACGTTCGCCCGTTACGCTCATATTTCGGCGTACCCAGGCTTTCGATTTTTGTGTAAAATCCCAAGCCGTACGAATACCGTGATAGGCCAGCATTTTGGAATATTGTCTGCCAATTCCCCAAACATCTTCAATGGCAGTGAGTTGGAGTGCTTTCTCACGTTTTTCGTCGGTATCAATTAAACAAAGTCCCTTGTAATCTATAAATTTTTTGGCAAATTTGTTGGCTAATTTTGCCAGTGTTTTGGTAGGAGCAATACCCATACTGACAGGAATTCCGGTGTTGCGTACGGTGGTTTCCACAATTTTTCTTCCCAATTCCTTTAAATTTTGCTTTTCAAACCCATCTAACAACAAAAAGGCTTCATCAATGGAATAAATTTCCACATCGGGAACAAAAGACGCCAATGTTGTCATCACCCTGTGAGACATATCACCGTACAATACATAATTGGAAGAAAAAACGGCAACATTTTGTTTTTCTATCAGTTCCTTCAATTGATAGGCAGGTTGTCCCATCGGTATTCCCAGTGCTTTGGCTTCGTTGGAACGGGAAATCACACATCCGTCGTTGTTGGACAATACCACAACAGGACGACCTATGAGCGACGGATTAAAAACGCGTTCACAGGAGACATAAAAATTATTGCAATCTACCAACCCAAACATTTTGCACATTTTTTTCTTCTTTTCCCTCCATTTCGGAAAAAATTTCTTGGACTATTTCGTTTTTCCCTGCTTTTGTTTGTGATGCTTGATGGAATACGTAACAACTCCCCAAATGCAGAAATGATTTTCCTCCGTTACCTTAATAGGCTTGAATTTCGGATTAGCCGGCATTAAATACACAGCATCCTTTTCCATGTGGATATATTTCAGTGTAAATTCGCCATCCAGAAAACATACCGCCATATCGCCATCCTGTGGCTCGAGCGACTTGTCGATAATCAGAATATCTCCATCTTCAATGCCGGCATCTTTCATCGATGTTCCCTTTACCCGTCCCAAAAAAGTACTGGAAGGATTGGCAATAAGTTCACGATTCAAATCAATTTTCACATCAATATAATCCTGCGCCGGACTCGGGAATCCTGCTGCAATTCCTCCATCTGCAATCGGCAAATAAAAAGCAGAATCCGTATTTACCGAGTAAAAATCAATATGACTGGATGCCGCAATTTTATCTGCTTTCATAAATTTTTGTTGACATGAATAAATCGGTTTTTGTTTGTTCTTTCTACACAAAGTAACAGATTTTTTTGAAAAAAAAGGAAAGAGCAAAGTAAAAGAAAGCATAAAAATTGAAAAAATCAACAATTTATTGTATGTCAACACGATAAGCAAAAAACAAGGAATTTGTCAAACACGGCAAATTTGAATAACTTTGTCGCCTCAAACAATAAAAACCATAAAATTCAGCCATTATGCCCCATACTGAAATTTCCACCTTAGGAGAATTTGGGTTAATCAAACATTTGACAGAAAAGGTAAAAATAAAAAATCGTTCTACTGTAAAAGGTATTGGCGACGATGCCGCTGTTCTTTCGTACAATGACAAACTCGTTCTGCTCACTTCCGATCTTCTGCTGGAAGGCGTACACTTCGATTTAATGTATGTTCCTTTAAAACATTTGGGCTACAAAGCTGCCATAGTCAACTTTTCCGACATCTACGCCATGAACGGAGAACCAAAACAAATTATCGTTTCATTGGGCGTATCAAAACGGTTTTCGGTCGAAGATTTGGAGCAGATTTATGATGGTATTCTGCTGGCATGTGAAAATTACGGTGTAGATTTGGTTGGCGGCGATACCAGCGCATCACTTACAGGACTTACGCTCAGCATTTCCTGTGTGGGAGAAGGAGAAAGCGGCCGAATTACATATCGCAACGGCGCCAAGGAAAACGATTTGATTTGCGTATCCGGCGATTTGGGCGCTGCCTACATGGGATTGCAGTTGCTCGAAAGAGAGAAACTGGTTTTTGAAGGAAATGAACAGGCGCAACCTCATTTTGATGGATATGAATATATTTTGGAACGCCAGCTCAAACCTGAGGCAAGACGCGATATTGTTGAGCAATTGCGCGAGAAAAATATTATTCCTACTGCTATGATGGACATTTCGGACGGATTATCGTCGGAACTGTTGCACATTTGCACCCAAAGCAAGACAGGTTGCCGAATTTACGAAGATAAAATTCCCGTAAGTTTTCAGGCTGCTGCAATGGCCGAAGAAATGAACATGAATATTGTTACCGCTGCACTCAATGGCGGAGAAGATTACGAATTGGTTTTTACCGCTTCACTGGAAGATTATGAAAAATTGGTGCTGATGGAAAATATCTCGATTGTAGGGCATATTACCAAACCCGAAACAGGTTGCTATTTGGTGGGCAGAGACGGAGGCGAAATTGAACTTCAGGCACAGGGATGGAATTCGTTGAGATGATAAATTGAAAAACCATACCCCCATAAAACGCGAAAGGTAGCCACGCCTGACTACCAATCTTTGTTAACCTTAAATCTAATACTATGAAAAAATCACTGCACAAAGGTAAGGGTTTTTGAAATTCCATACAAATGATTTCATTAATTTTTGCTCGAAAATGATGTTTTATAGCATAATTTAACTTTATTCTGCTTTTTCTAAAATTTTCAAAAACCGACTGCTTTCAGTTGTAAACCGATTTTTTCCTCCAATCCGAACATCAGATTCATATTTTGCACCGCCTGTCCCGAAGCCCCTTTCAGCAAATTGTCGATAACCGATACAACAAGTAATTTTTCTTCATGTTTCTCCAGATAAATCAATGCTTTATTGGTGTTTACCACTTGTTTTAGATCCGGATTCTTATCTACGACAAAAGTAAAAGCGGCCTCTCTGTAAAATTCACGATAAATTTCAGTGGCTTCTTCGAGTGTCAAGTCGCATTTGGTGTAGCTTGCCGCCAGTATGCCGCGCGTAAAATTTCCGCGCACCGGAATGAAATTTACAGCATGTCCAAAAGACGGCTGCAACTGATGCAACGACTGGTTGATTTCGTGCAAATGCTGATGTGTAAAAGCTTTGTAAATGGAAACATTGTTGTTTCTCCAGCTAAAATGAGAAGTGGAGGAAAGTTTTACGCCGGCTCCGGTAGAACCGGTAATGGCATTGACATGAATTTCATCTTTCAACAAGCCGTTTTTTGCCAATGGCAACAGTCCCAACTGAATGGCTGTAGCAAAACAACCGGGATTGGCTATATGCCGGGCAGAAAGTATTTCCTTTCGGTTCAGCTCGGGTAAACCGTAAACAAAATCGTGATCGGTTCTTTTTTCACGAAAATCGGTAGAAAGATCAATTATTTTCACCGAAAAAGGAACATCATGCTCTACAAGGAATTTTTTACTGTCGCCGTGTGCTGTGCACAAAAACAGAACATCTATTTGCTGAAGAGGCAACTCCGCAGTAAACTTCAAATTCGTTTCGCCTATTAATCCGCTATGCACTTCTGCTAAAGGATTACCGGCATTGCTGCTGCTGTTTACAAACACAATTTCAACTTCAGGATGATAAATCAGAATGCGCAACAACTCACCTGCCGTGTATCCCGCCCCTCCCACTATGCCGACTTTAATTTTCTTCATATCAAAATTTTTGTTCTTAAAATATTCTGTTTCATTCGTTCCTATTACCTGAAAAACCGTTTTAAAACAGGTTTCAAAGTTAACATTTTATTTTCAAATCTTCGTAAAAGAACTTGCATTATTCAATCAAAATTCTCATAATCAATAATTTGGAAAACACTAAATTTCCCGAATCAATTTCTAAAATATTTCGTAAAAAAATCAGAACGATTAAAACAAATTTCTTGCAAAACTTTGGCAATCGATGAGAACAAAAAAAAATCCACTTAGTTACAAAACATTAAGCGGATTTTTAAAAAACAGAAAAGGAAAAACTTATTTGTGCGACAAATAATCGGCAACTCCTTCTTGAGTTGGGTTCAATGCTTTATCGCCTTTTTTCCAGTTGGCCGGACAAACTTCTCCATATTGTTCGGTAAACTGCAACGCATCAATTACACGCAGCACTTCATCCACATTTCTTCCGATTGGCATGTCGTTTACTACCTGATGACGCACTACTCCGTCCTTGTCGATAAGAAAAAGTCCTCTGTATGCTTCCGGCGCTCCAACAAAAATTTCGTTACCTTCTTCATCGTAATCCACATCTCCGGCCAACACATCATAAGCTTTGGAAATAGTCAACGAATGATCGGCCACTATCGGATAAGTTACGCCCTTGATACCGCCTTCGTTTTGAGGAGTTTGCAGCCATTTCCAATGAGAAAAAGCTGAATCGGTTGACGCAGCCACAACCACTGTGTTGCGAGCTTCAAATTCGTTGGCTTTTTCCTGAAAAGCAATTAACTCTGTAGGACATACAAAAGTAAAATCGGCAGGATAAAAGAAAAATACCACATATTTCTCTCCTTTGAACTGAGCAAGAGAAAAATTATCTACAATTTCGTTTCCGTTTACCACAGCCTTGCTGCTAAAAACGGGTGCTTGTTTTCCAACTAATACTGACATAATTATAAATTTATAGTTGTTTTAATTTTTACTGATGCAAAAGTAATCATTATTTTATAAAATGATCCCCAAAATTCAATAGATTTTATCAATTGTTCTATAAGAATTTTGAATGCTTGATAGGTAGAAGGGAAACAAAGGAACAAAAAATCGAAAAAATCACGATGGACTATAGATCAGTACTACTGCATAAGCCGCAATTCCTTCTTTTCTACCGACAAAACCCATTTTTTCGGATGTGGTGGCTTTAATGGAAACGTCCGTTTCGTCAAGCTGCATCAGATTTGCCAGACACTTCTGCATTTGAGGAATATAGGCATTTAACTTTGGTTCTTCTGCACAAACCGTACAATCCACGTTACCAACAGAAAAGCCTTTTTCATTAAGCAAATTCATAGTTTTAGCAAGCAATATTTTGCTGTCGATATTTTCAAATTCATCAGCCGTATCGGGAAAATGATAGCCTATATCGCGCAAACCGGCTGCTCCCAAAAGTGCATCGCATAAGGCGTGAATCAATACATCGGCATCCGAATGACCGGCCAAACCCTTCTCGTATTTCACCAGAATTCCGCCCAGCCACAATTCTCTGTTGGCGGCAAAAGGATGTACATCATAACCAAAACCTACTCGAATATTCATAAGCCATCACTTTAAACAAAAAACGGCTGGGACCCGATAAAAGGGAACAACCGTTCTTCTATTGTTAATGAAAATTTTTAACCTGCAAACAAAAGTTGTTTTCGCTTTACCTTGCCAAATTTCTTAATCCGTTCAGGTCGAACGACAAGGAGAAACGCAAGGTCTGATCCAGCGGATTCGACTGCGAAGTAGCAATCACATAACCGGCATCAAGCTGAAAAACATTTAATTTGAATCCAGCACCGGCAGTAAAATACTTGCGATTTCCCTTTTCCTGACTTTCGTTAAAATAACCTGCACGGACAAAGAACTGATTATTGTAGGCATATTCTGCACCCACCGACCACATTACCTCTTTCAGTTCTTCACTGAATCCGCCCGGAGCATCGTTAAACGATTTGAAAATACCACTGATCGAAGAAATATCGCTGTACTCTTCAATGGTCATATCGTTTTGGGTAGGTACCAGCAGTTTATTGACATCAGCACTGAACGAAAAACGGTTGTAAGCGTCCATAGGATAATCAAATGAACCGCCAATTCGCAAGTTGGTCGGAATAAAATTACTGGTCTCGTTCTCATCATACGAAATTTTAGAACCAATATTGGAAATATTAAAACCCAATGCCAAATTAGCATCGCCCGTTGCCATAGTAATGGGTGTACGGTAATAACCTGCCACATCGGCTGCAAAGGCATTTCCCGGATACATCTCTGTTCCTCCGGATAAATTAACTCCATTGTTCAAATCAGAACGAATATAGCGCAAAGCTACCGACGCTGAAAATTTGGTGGAGAGCAAACGGGAATAGGCTATATCGAAAGCATATTCGTTGGGATGGGCAGAACCCTGAGGATAACCCATTTCGTCCATCAACGAAATGTCTCCCAACGAAAAATATCGCAGGGATGCACTTACCGACTGCAGTTCATCAAATTTCCAATAACCTGCGGCATAAACCAAATTGATGTCGCTTACCAGCTTGCTCAGCCAAGGCGTGTAAGAAAGTGAAACGCCAACTTCACTTTCCATAAAAGAATATTTGGCCGGATTCCAATACTGAGAATTGACATCAGGTGTTGTAGCTGCTCCCACATCGCCCATACCTCCGGCCCGAGCATCGGGAGCAATGGTTAAAGAAGGTACGGCGGTAATTACAGGATTGTTGGTATCAGTCTGAGCATAACCACAAAAAGTAATCAAAACAAAAGAACTGAAAATCAAAAAACTTTTCTTCATTATTCTTATTTATTACATTAAAAATCAAAAAATTAAAAAAACAGATATTTTAAATTAGCAAAAATATTAACGAACAATTTGAATTTTATTGCCTCAAAAAACAATAATTTTGTTTGTTTTCGACGTCAATGAACTGTTTTCGGTACGAATACTTACCCGATAAAGATAAATACCTTTCTGAACTTTTTCACCATTGGAAGTTTTCAGATCCCAAGTTACTTCATCGGTTGAAGATTGAGTAAACATCCAAATTTTTCGACCCGATAAATCGAAAATTTCAACCGTAGTGGTTAGAAGTGTTTCGGGACGATCGTGCTGAATGACAAATTTAGTCTGTTCTCTGACAGGATTCGGATAATTATAAACCGAAAAAATGACAGGAGACAAACCTTTGACTACTTCAAATTCTATTGTTTTGGTTGTAGAATTATTGAGCAAATCAAATGCTCTGAAAGTTAAAGTATGTTTTCCTTCCTGGAGCGTAGATAATTTATAAGAAACTGTTCCTTGCTGATAACTGTTTTCTACTGCCGTATAATAATCATTCAAAATGTATGTCTTATTCGGGTCGTTGTCCACCGTCAGCAGCAAATCATGACCAATACCGCTGCCGACCGTATTGATACCATTTTCGTCAGAAATATTGGCAACAAAAAGCGGGGTTTCATTCACTTGCCCGCCTGATACAAATTCAGGAGAATTGAGATACATGTCGATTTGGGGGCCAATGCTGTCGTTTGGTAAATTCGTACTTGAGCCACCAATTAAAAAATTCTCAAAGTAACCCTGCGCTTCATAGTTGTTGGTGTCGTCGTAAGCATAGTAGTTTATTCGTCCCGAACCATAATTATACTTGATATCTTTTGGAAGAAGAAAAGTAAAAATAAATTCACCGTTGATCACCTTCACTTTTCCGGCAAACAAGGTATTGGGACGATCGTAATAAGTCATCGACCCATCGCCTTCATTATTTAAAGTTGTAATTTTCTCAACTTTATCATAAACAACAATTTCCACTGTACCATTGAAGTCGGAAACCTTGTTCCCGTTCTGATCAGCAACAAAGCCCGAAACAGAAGCAGTAGAAAGAGCTTTCAGCGTATCTTTTCCCAAAGCTACGTTATTATTGATTTTAGAAGTAACCACGTTGTATTGATCCGGATAATTCAATCTGACAGCCGGGTCGCCCAAATAAATATAAGAAAGTTTATTGGTTTCGGTGCCGATGGAATTTTTTGCTAAACGCACGGCATCACCCACACGCGGATAATCGCCATTTTTCTTAAAAAGGTTTTCGACAAAATATTTGTTGATGTAGAAATTTTGCGAAGCATACACCGGGCGCGCAGCCGAAAAAAGGCCAATTCCACCGCCAAGAGGATTTAAAATAACATATTCTCCCGCCGAAACCGGCTTAACATCAAATTGAAGAAAATCGCAAGTGGCAGCCATCCAAA